>Ga0209614_1001583_pt1 | contig 16537 bp, 17 predicted proteins | sample BlaSprsedimmetaG_FD_185484 | JGI IMG/M metagenome (GOLD analysis project Ga0209614, IMG submission 185484) | Hot spring sediment bacterial and archeal communities from California, USA to study Microbial Dark Matter (Phase II) - Blank Spring... ... | reverse complement strand
ATCCGGCGCCGGGGCGGGTGGCCGCGACGGCGGGCGCGGCGGCGACCTCGCGTGCGGGTGTCGGGATCAGCAGGAATTGCCCCTCGCGCACCGCCATGTCAGGGCCGAGACCGTTCCAGTCGGCCAAGGCGCGGGGCGTGACATTGTAGCGACGCGCGATGGAATAGGTTGTCTCGCCGCGCTCGACCCTGTGCCGCAGGGGTTCCGGCCCCCGGGCGGGGATGACGGCGCCCGCGGTGGGTTCGGCGCGCTGGATCGCATCGCCCGCGATATTGGTGATGTCGATCCGGTCATCGCTGCGCGACCCGCCATAGGCGGTGCCGCCAACCGGCACACGGCGGGGCAGGGCGACGATCTCGCCTTCGCGCAGACGGGCATCGCGCGGTATGCCGTTATAGCGCGCCAGTTCCTCGGCCGGCAGGCCCACGCGATTTGCCACGTCGCCCAGGCTGTCGCCGCGCCGGGCCACCGCCACCTGGTAATTGGTGTAGGAGATCACGCCACGGGCATCGGGGTCGGGGCGCGGGCCGCTTTCGACCCTGACGGCCTGGCCTTCGCTGCCGCCCGTGTTGCGGAAATCGTAATCCCAGCCGCTTTCGCAGCCAGCCAGCACCCCGGCCCCGAGCCCCAGGGCAAGAACACGGGCCGGCAAGCGGGCGGCATGGTCGGAGATGGACATCGCTCGATCCTCGCTGATGCGGGGCCCGTTTGCCCGGACCCTCTGGCTGTTCCTAGTCGTTGCCGAGCCCCTCGACCAGCGGCACGAAACGCACCTCGCGAAGCTCGTCGTAATCGAAGCCGGTCTCGCCGCGGGTCACCTTGATCAGCCGCTGCACCGTGTCAGACTGCCCGACGGGCACGATCATGATACCGCCAACGCGCAATTGCGCCAAGAGCGGCCCGGGCGGATCCTCGGCCGCCGCGGTCACAAGGATGCGGTCGAAGGGCGCCTGTTCGGGCAACCCGAACGACCCGTCGGCGGCCAGCGCGGTGACATTGGTCAGCCCCAGCGCCTCGAACCGCTTCTGCGCCTCGTTGACAAGGCGGCGATGGCGTTCGACCGTGTAGACCCGGCGGGCAAGCCGCGAGAGGATCGCGGCCTGATAGCCCGACCCCGTGCCCACTTCGAGCACCTTGTCGCGCGGCTGGACGTTCAAGGCCTGGGTCATCAGGGCCACCACCGAGGGCTGGCTGATGGTCTGTCCGCAGGCGATGGGCAGCGGCATGTCTTCATAGGCGCGCGGGGCGAAATGGCCCCTGATGAACACGCCGCGGTCGATGCGTTCCATCGCGTCCAGAACGCGGGCATCCGTGACCCCCTTGGAGCGCAGCGTGTAGAGGAACTGCATCTTGCGTTCGGAACTGTCCTCGCCGGTCATTCCAGCCTGGCCTTCAGCGCGTCGATGGCGTCATGGGCGGTCAGGTCGGCGCGCATCGGCGTGACCGCGATGTAGCCGTCGAGGTTGAGCGCCGCGTCCGAGCCCGGCGCGGTCGGCAGGTGCTGCGGGCCGCCCTTGATCCACAGGAACTTGCGTCCCGAGGGCGAGCGGTGCGGTTCCACCCCGAAGGAGGCATCGCGCCGGTAGCCCTGCGGCCCGACACGCAGCCCCCTGACCCTTTCGGCCGGAAGCGGCGGGAAGTTCACGTTATAGAACAGCCGGTAATCGGCGCTGTCCCAGTGGCCCTGGTCCAGCAGTGCGCGCACCGTCGCCGCGCCATGGGCCGCGGCGGCGTCGAATTGCAACGCCTCGTCGAAATTGAGCGGGCCCAGATATTGCGACAGCGCGATCGCGGGCAGCCCCTGCAACGCGGCCTCCATCGCGCCGCCGATAGTTCCCGAGTAGAGCACATTCTCGGCCGCGTTGTTGCCCCGGTTGACGCCCGAAAGCACAAGGTCGGGCCGGGCATCGGTCATCACGTCGTAGATGCCGGCGAGCACGCAATCGGCGGGCGAGCCTTCGGCGGCAAAGCGGCGGGGTCCAAGCTCGGCGATCATCATCGGATGGGTGTAGGAGATCTTGTGCGCCACGCCCGATTGCTCGAAGGCGGGGGCGACCGCCCAGACCTCGCCGCCCGGACCCGCGATCTCGTCGGCGATGGCCTCGAGCACCTTCAGTCCCGGGGCGTTGATGCCGTCGTCATTGGTGATGAGAATGCGCATGCTCCACCCTCTGGATCCCGACCTTCCTATGAGAGAGGTCGGGACAGGGCAAGCGGGTTCCGTGGGCTCTGTAGCGACCGGGAATGCGGGTTCGGAAAACCTTTTGGGAAAACGCGCGGTCTAGGATAGGTTAACGAATGGGGTGGGACGTTTTCTGTGCTGTGTGCCAGAAATTGATGGCGCAGGGTCGGGCCGTCCCGGTTCCGAGGGGGGGGGCGCTGGAGCGCCCGGGTTCAGTTGAATTCCGAAGGGGAAAGACATGCGATTTCTGAAAACGACCGCGATTGCGGGAACGATGGCGTTGGCGTCCGGGGGGGGCTACGCGGCAACGGTAACGGTGTCGACGGACGCCACGGTTCTGGCCAATGCCCTGCTGGGCTAGGGCATCACGGTGACGAGCGCGCAACTGACAGGCGGTAACGGGTCTGGCTCTGCGGGCGCTACCGCCGCCGGGACGTTCACGGGCTTCGGGGCGACGGGCATCGGCATCGACCAGGGCGTAATCCTGTCGACCGGCAACGTTCAGAACGCGGTCGGGCCGAACAACTCCGACGGGACTTCCACCAATTTCGGTCTCGGCGGTGACAGCGATCTGGATGCACTTATTCCAGGCTACTCGACATACGACGCCACGGTCCTGACCATCAAGTTCACCAGCGACGGCGACACGTTGTTCTTCAACTACGTCTTCGCGTCCGAGGAATACAACGAGTATGTGGGCTTCGAATATAACGACGTGTTCGGGCTGTTCCTGAACGGCACGAACCTGGCGTTCATCCCCGGCACCACGACGCCCGTTTCGATCAACAACGTCAACAACGGATCGAATTCCTCCTTCTACAAGGACAACGATCCCTCGGACACGTTGACGCCGTTCGATATCGAATATGACGGGTTCACCTGCGTCTTCACGGCGCAGGGTGCAATCCTCAAGGGCGTGGAGAACACGATCTCGTTCAAGATCGCGGATGCGGGCGACGGAAGCTTTGACTCGGCGATCTTCATTCAGGGTGGCTCGCTCGGGACGACGGGTCCGGGCGTGATACCGCTTCCCGCGGGCGCGTGGCTGATGCTGATGGGTCTCGGCGCGCTGGGCGTCATGCGGCGCCACCGCCACCGGGCCTGACCCGGCAAGAGGTCGCAATGATCGGACCCGCGCGCGTCTGCGCGCGGGTCGTTCGGGCACCAATCTGACACGGAGCCGCGCTGAAGCGCCCTTGTCAGCCCAGCCCCAGTTCCGTCACCATCCGGGCCGCCTCGTCCCTCGGCTGGGCGAGGCCCGAGATGTCTTCGCCCGGGAAAAGGCGGTTGCGGTGGTTGGTGGGCATCGGCGCGGGCACGAAGCGGTGAACATGCACGTCCTGCAAGCGCGCCTGTTCGGCCGCCCAGGCCGCGAAGATCGCGCGTTGCGCGGCCTTGCAGGCGGCATAGGCGCCCAGGAACGGGCCTTCGGCCAGATCGTCCACCAGAACGGCATGGCCGCCCCCGGGGGTTGCGCGCAGCAGCGGCGAGATGAAATTCGCCAACACGCCCAGCGCCTCGACATTCGCGGCGACGGCTTTGGTCCAGAATTTCAGGTCGATCTGTTCGGCCGGGCTGAAGGGCGGGGTCTGGATCGCGGAATGCACCCACAGATCGACATGGCCCCAGCGATCATAGATGCCGCGGCAAAGGGTGCGCATGGCATCGTCAACGGTGATGTCCATGGGGGCAAGCGTCGCATGCCCGCCCGCGGCCTGGATGCGATCGTCCAGCTCCTCGAGCGCGCCGCTGGTGCGCGCCACGGCAACGACGTGATAGCCCCGCCGGGCCAGTTCCTCGGCCACCGCCGCGCCGAAGCCGCGGGAGGCGCCTGTTACAAGGGCGATTTTCTGGTCTGTCATGCTGGGTCTTTCGGTCAGCTGCGCGGAGGGGTCAAGATGGGGTCGGCAAAGGGCGACATCCGCGCGCAGCCCTATTCTGCCGCCTTGGTCTGAAAGCCTTTCTCGATCATGTCGGAGGGCGCAACCGGGTAATCGCCCGAGAAGCAGGCATCGCAATATTGCGGGCAGGCCGCGTTCCGGTCCTGCGCTTCGCCCACCGCGCGGTAGAGCCCGTCCAGCGAGATGAAGCGCAGCGAGTCGACGCCCAGATAGTCGCGCATCTCGTCCTCGGTCATGCGGCTGGCCAGCAGCTTCTCGCGCTCGGGCGTGTCGACGCCGTAAAAGCAGGGCCAGGCGGTGGGCGGCGAGGCGATGCGGAAATGCACCTCCCCGGCGCCTGCATCCAGAATCATTTCCTTGATCTTGCGGCTGGTCGTGCCGCGTACCACGCTGTCATCCACCAGCACCACGCGCTTGCCCGCGATCAGGGCGCGGTTGACGTTCAGTTTCAGCCGCACGCCCATGTTGCGGATCTGTTCGGTCGGCTCGATGAAGGTGCGGCCGACATACTGGTTGCGGATGATCCCCATGCCGAAGGGAATGCCGCTTTCATGGGCAAAGCCGATCGCCGCGGGCGTGCCGGAATCGGGCACGGGGCAGACCAGATCGGCCTCGACCGGTGCTTCGCGTGCCAGTTCCACGCCGATCTGGTGGCGCGTTTCGTAGACCGAGCGGCCGCCCAGGATGGAGTCGGGGCGTGAGAAATAGACCTGCTCGAAGATGCAGAAGCGCGAGGGTCGCGGCTCGAAGGGCCGGAAGCTTTCCACGCCCTTCTCGGACGAGATCTGCACCATTTCGCCCGGCTCGATCTCGCGCACCAGTTCCGCGCCGATGATGTCGAGCGCGCAGGTTTCCGACGACAGCACCCAGCCATCGCCGAACCGGCCCAGCACCAGCGGGCGCACGCCCAGCGGATCGCGCACGCCGATCAGCTTCGTGCGCGTCATCGCGACCACCGAGAACGCACCCTCGACCCGGCGCAGCGCGTCCTTCATCCGTTCGGGAATGGTCTTTTGCAGCGAGCGCGCCATCAGGTGGATGATGCATTCGCTGTCCGACGAGCTCTGGAAGATCGAGCCGTGGTCGATCAGCTCGCGCCGCAGCGCCTCGGCATTGGTGATGTTGCCGTTATGGGCGATGGCCGCACCGCCCATCGCGAATTCGCCGAAGAAGGGCTGCACGTCCCGGATCGCGGTCTGGCCCTTGGAGCCGGCGGTGGAGTAGCGCACATGCCCGATGGCCAGCATGCCCGGCAGCGTCTCCATCAGGCTGGCCTTGGTGAAATTGTCCCGCACATAGCCGAAGCGGTGGGCTGAGTGGAACCCGGTCCGGCTGTCATGGCTGACGATGCCGCCCGCCTCCTGGCCGCGATGTTGCAGCGCGTGCAGGCCCAGCGCGACGAAATTCGCCGCGTTCGTCAGGCCGATCACGCCATAGACGCCGCATTCCTCGTGCAGCTTGTCGTCATCGAAGGGATGGGCGGGGGGCATGTCGCGCTCGGGCGAAACATGCGGGGTCATCGGGCGCATGGGCGTCGAGGCTCCGAATCCAACTGGCGGGGACTGGCCCCTCTCTACGCGCTTGGGCGCGCGCTGTCACGAAAGGATCACACTGGCGCGCGCGCAGGCTTTCACTGGGCATCGGCGGGGGGCAGGGGCGTGCCAGCGGGTGCCGGTGCCGCCGGACGGTCGCAGGCGCCCATCAAGGTCTCGTATTGGCGGGTCAGCCAGCCCAGCGCCTGGTCGGGATCGGCTTCGGCGATCTGACGGGTCAACGCGCTGAAGATGTCGGCCGAGCGCGAATTGTCCACCATCGGGTACTCGGCGGTGGTGACCACCATGCCGTAGACGAAAAGCGCCACCGCCACCAAGAGGACCCCGCGCGCCACGCCGAACAGGAAGCCCAACCCCTGGTCGAGCCCGCCCAGCACAGAGCCCTGGATCATCGAGGACAGAAGCGGCGTGAACAGCGAGACCGCCACAAGCGCCACCATGAACACGCCCGCGAAGGCCGCGAGCATCCCCAGTTCGCAGGAATTTCCGACCAGCGTGCCGAGGAAAGGCACCTCGGAGACCAGCGGCTCGACCGAGGGCGCGAAGATGAAGGCCACGACCGCGGCCAGGATCCAGCCTGCGATCGCCATCGCCTCGCGCACGAATCCGCGCGAATAGGCGAGGATCGCCGAAAGCAGGATGACGACGGCAACAACCCCGTCGACTGCGGTAAACCCTTCCATGGCAATCCCTCCTCGGCCTCAGCCGGCGCCGAACATTTCCCCGACGAAGGCGGCCAGGTCCGGCATGCGCCGCAGGCTCAGTCCCGTCGGGGCGCCCGGCTTGCTGTCCGCGGGCGCGATGGCTGTGGAAAAACCAAGTTTCTGCGCCTCTTTCAACCTGTTTTCCGTCTGTCCTACCGGCCGGAGCGCGCCGGAGAGCGATATTTCCCCGAAGACGACGCAATCTGCAGGCAGCGCGACATCTTCGCGCGCGCTGATCAGCGCCGCGGCCACCGCCAGATCGGCCGCGGGTTCGCTGACCCGAAGCCCACCCGCGACGTTCAGGAACACGTCGAGCCCGGTAAAGGGGATGCCGCAGCGCGCCTCGAGCACGGCAAGCGTGGTCGCCAGCCGCCCGGCATCCAGCCCGACCACCGTGCGCCGGGGCGTGCCCAGCGGCGAGGGTGCGACAAGCGCCTGGATCTCGGTCAGCACCGGCCGCGTGCCCTCGATGCCGGCAAAGACGGCCGCCCCCGGCGCAGGCGTGCCGCGCCCCGACAGGAACAGGGCGGATGGGTTCTGCACCTCGGCCAGACCCGTTCCGGTCATCTCGAACACGCCGATCTCGTCGGCCGGTCCGAAGCGGTTCTTGACCGCGCGCAGGATGCGGAACTGATGCCCGCGCTCGCCCTCGAAATACAGCACGGTGTCGACCATGTGCTCGACCACGCGCGGGCCCGCGATCTGGCCATCCTTGGTGACATGGCCGACAAGGATGACGGCCGAGCCGCGGCGTTTCGCGAAGGCGGTCAGTTCATGGGCGGCGGCGCGGACCTGGGCGACGGAGCCGGACGCGCTGTCGACCATGTCGGCCCACATGGTCTGGATCGAATCGATGATGGCAAGACCCGGCCGTTCGGCATCCAGCGTGGTCAGTATGTCGCGCAGGTTTGTGTCGGTGGCGAGTTTGACCGGTGCATCGGCAAGACCCAGGCGGCGCGCGCGCATGCGGATCTGGGCGCCCGCCTCCTCGCCCGAAATGTAGAGGCATTTGAGCCCGCTGCGGGCGAAGCTTGCGGTAGCCTGCAAAAGCAGGGTGGACTTGCCGATGCCGGGATCGCCGCCGACGAGGATGGCCGAACCGGGCACCAGCCCGCCGCCCAGCACCCGGTCGAACTCGGCCATGCCGGAGGCGGCGCGGGGCGGCTCGGGCTCGGTCGCGGCGAGGTCGGAGAGTGGCAGGGCCCGACCACGAGCGGCACCAAGGGATTTCGCGGCGGGACCGGCAGAAAGCGGCGCCTCTTCGGCGATGGTGTTCCAGGCGCCGCAGGCATCGCAACGGCCCGCCCATTTCTGGTGGGACGCGCCGCAGGCGTTGCAGGTGTAGCTGGGAGCGGCTTTGGCCATGGCCTTTCTTGGCGGAAGGACGCGCGCCGGGCAAGGGGGTGCTCCCGCCCCCGGCCCGCGCGGGGCTTTCGCCCCGCTTGTCCGGGGTTGGGCATGGCGCGGCCGCCGGCCGCGGGGGGGGCGCTGCCCCCGTCGCCCGTTCCGGGCGTCTCCCCCGGGATATTTCGGGCCAGAAGAAGGAGGAGGCGGCTAGAGTTGTTTCCGATCAAGTTGAAGCATATCCTGCGTGCCGGAGATAGCGGGCGCATTCCTTCGGGTTGAAGGCAGTCAGTGCGGAAGCGATGGCGCTGCAGAGGCTGTCAGCGCATCTCGGGGCGGCGCTTCTGACGAGGGCCTTGAGCTTGGCAAATACCATTTCGATCGGATTGAGGTCGGGGGAACAGGCAGGCAGGAAGCGCAACTCGGCGCCGCGTGCCTCGATGGCAGCGCGCGCCTTGGCGTTCTTGTGGACGCTGAGGTTGTCGCAAATCACAATATCACCCGGCTGCAGGGTTGGCGCGAGCATCTGCTCGACCCAGGCGCAGAATGCGTCGCCGCCCATGGCCCCCTCGATCAGCATCGGCGCGTCGATCCGGTCACTGCGCAACCCCGCGATGAACGTATTGTTGTGCCAGTGCCCATGCGGGACGGTGCCGACGCAGGGGGCACCGCGCGCCTGTTCCGCAGCGACCACAGTCTTTTTTTTGCGCGTGATGCCGTGGCGGGCGAGCAGCCGGGAGACGCTGCTCCCCGAGGTCGCAATGCCCGCGCAGGCCTCCCGCGCCACGATCTCGCCGAGGTAAGGATCGGGCGTTTCCTTCAGCCAGCCAGGGATCTTCGACGCATGGGCCTCAAGGGTATCCGGGCGCCGGTCCCCGCCCATCGGCAACGCCTCGGCGCGACCCTCACGCCGCCACGTGGCGGCCCATCTCACCGCTGTCGCGCGCGCAATCCGCATCCTGCGGCCCGCAGCACTGGCCGACATGCCTTCATCCGGAGCGGCCACAAACCGCTGGCGCAAATCAGAAGACTACGGTTTCCCCATCCATGCCGACCTCCTTCACGGCAGTCAGCATGAATCAGAAATCACCCCGAATGCGAATCCCAAAGATTCAACTTGGTCGCGGTCGACTCTAGCGCACCGATTCGATCGGGCCTTCGGCGCGGCCGTGGATGAATTGTTGCAGATACGGGTCCGGCGCCGCGTCCATGTCCTTGACCGGGCCGGTCCACTGGATCACCCCGTCATGGAGCATCGCGACGTCGTCGGCGATGGCGCGCACGCTGGTCATGTCATGGGTGATGGTCATCGCGGTGGCGCCCATCTCGACCACGATCTCGCGGATCAGTTCGTTGATGACACCGGCCATGATCGGATCGAGTCCGGTGGTGGGTTCGTCGAAGAATATGATTTCCGGCTCAGCGGCGATGGCGCGGGCAAGGCCGACGCGTTTCTGCATGCCGCCCGACAGTTCGGCGGGGTAGAGGTCGGCCACCTCGGGTTTCAGGCCGACGCGGCGCAGTTTCTCGATGGCGATCTCGCGCGCCTCGGCCTTGGGGCGTTTCCCGGGGCCGCGCAAGAGCCGGAAGGCCACGTTCTGCCAGACGGACAGCGAATCGAACAGCGCGCCGCCCTGGAACAGCATCCCGAACCGCGCGAGAAAGGCGTCGCGGTCAAGGCTGGCGGCATCCTGCCCGTCGATCCGGATCGTGCCGGCATCGGGCTTCACCAGCCCGAGGATGCATTTCAGCAGCACCGACTTGCCGGTGCCCGAGCCGCCGATGACGACCATGCTTTCACCCTTCGGCACGGTCAGGTCGACGCCGCGCAGCACGCGGTTGGCGCCGAAGCTTTTGTGAAGGCCGGACAGCGCGATCATGCGGAGAAGAACAGTTCGGTCAGCAGGTAGTTGGTGGCCAGGATCATCACCGAGGCCGTCACCACCGCCGATTTCGTGGCCCGCCCCACGCCCTGCGCGCCGCGCTCGGAATTCATGCCGAAATAGCAGCCCACCAGTGCCACGATGAAGCCGAAGACCGCGCCCTTGATCAGCCCCGAGGTCACGTCCCAGAGCGTGAGATAATCGACCGTGGTCTTGAGATAGGCGGCCGCGTTCAGTTCAAGCCGCCCCGTGCCGACCAGATAGCCGCCCAGGATGCCGATGGAATCGCCCACCGCGACCAGCACCGGCAGGGCGATGGTCGCCGCCAGCACGCGCGGGACGGTCAGATAGCGCATCGGGTCGGTGGACAGCGTCACCAGCGCGTCGATCTGTTCGGTCACCTTCATCGTGCCGATCTCGGCCGCGATGGACGAGGCCACGCGCGCCGCCACCATCAGCCCGCCCAGCACCGGGCCAAGCTCGCGCACCATGCCGATGGCGACGATCGAGGGCACCACCTGCGAGGCGTTGAACCGCGCGCCGCCTTCATAGATCTGCAAGGCCAGCGCGCCGCCGGTGAACAGGGCCGTCAGCGCCACAACGGGCAGCGAATTGTAACCGATCGCCCAAAGCGCCTGAAGGAATTCGCGGAAGTAGAAGGGGGGGCGGAGCATGGCCGCAATCGTCGCCACAAGAAAGATCGCGATCCGGCCGAGGGCTGCGAGCCCCGCCAGCGTCGAGCGGCCGATGGCGGCGACCGGAGCGAGGATCATGGCGCGGCCGCGCCGTCATGGCGGCGGGTGTAGCGCGGGCCGAGGCTGGTAAGCACCTCGTAGCCGATGGTCCGGGCGGCGGCGGCAACCTCGTCCACGCTTTGGTCCGGGCCGATCAGGTCGAGCGCGTCGGGGATGTCGGGCAGGTCGGTGATATCGGCGGTGATGAGATCCATCGAGACGCGGCCGAGGATCGGGCAGGGGCAGCCATCGGCCCAGAGCGTGCCGCGGTTCGTCAGATAGCGCAGGATGCCATCGGCATAGCCGCCCGCGACGGTGGCGACGATGCGGCGGGTGTCGGCGGTCCAGGTGCAGCCATAGCCGACGCTTTCGCCGGGCTCGACCGCGCGGATCTGGATCACCGGCAGCGACAGGCGCAGTACGGGCGCGGCCTCGGCGAAGGGAAGCGCGCCGTAAAGGCCGATGCCGGGGCGGGTGATCTCGAAGTGATAGTCGGGGCCCAACAGGATGCCGCCCGTTGCCGAAAGCGAGCGCGGCACGCCACAGCCCTCGGTCATCTCGCGGAAACAGGCGAGTTGTTTCCGGTTGAAGCCGGTCGTGTCCTCGTCGGAGCAGGCGAGGTGGCTCATGATGAGCCGCGGCCCGGCGGCCAGCGCGTCGGTGCGGATCGCGGCCCAGTCGGCGGGTTCCATCCCCAGACGGTTCATGCCGGAATCGAGCTGGATGCCGAAAGGGTGGCCCGGCAGCGCGGCAAGGTGGCGGGTAAACTGGTCGGGCGAATTCAGCATGGGCACGAGGCCCAGATCGGCGATCAGGCCGGTATCGCCCGCCATGTGGCCGCCGAAGACGCCGATCTCGGGGCCGGGGCCAACGGCGGCGCGGATCGCGGCGCCCTCCTCGGCGACGGCGACAAAAAAGCGGCGGGCACCGGCGCGGGCCAGCGTGCGCGCGACCTCGGCCGCGCCGAGCCCGTAGGCGTCGGCCTTGACGACTGCCGCGGTTTCGACGCCCGGGCCGCTGGCGCGGTCAAGGGCGGTCCAGTTGCGCGCGATCGCGTCGTGGTCGATGGTAAGCAATCCGCTGGCCATGGGCGCTGTTTCCGACAGAGGCGGGGCATACGTCAAGGCGGATTCCGGTTTTCGGTCGCCATGTTCAGCGCCGTTCGTGGTGGGCGCCGGTCCAGATCAAGGTCTCGCCGGTCTCGGCGACAGGCGCAGTCCAGCTGTCCAGTGCGCCCGCTTCGGAAATCGACAGCCCCTTGGTCGAGAACAGGTCGCCATCTCCGAAAACCGGCAGCGCGCTGTCGCCAGCAAGCGCGAAGACCACGCCGCTGCATCCGGTCGGGCCGAAACAGGCGTCGCCGCAGAGCCGGGTGAACAGCAGTGCCTTTTCGCGGGCCAGCGCGATCCGGCCGGCCTGCAGTTCGGGGGTCTCGCCCTCGATCGCGCGCACCATTTCGAGGATGGGGCCTGCGATCCCGCGGACGAGGGCGAGCGCGTCCGCATCGTCGATGCCCAGCGTGATCGGGACGGCCGGTCGCGGCGGGACCGTCATGGCGGTCTCGACGGTCTCGGCGCGGTCCTCGCGGTCGTCCGCATCCTCGTTCATCGCTGTGGTTCCGGGATCGGGCAGGGCAGCAACCGGTTGCGAGGCCGGGGCTGCGGCCGGGGGGATACAGGGGCGTGCGGCGGTTGTGGCAGCAGGGCGGGAATCGTTCCAGCCGATAGGGTCACCCGGGCATTGCCCTCGGAAAACGGATGCCCGGGGCTGCCCTCGATCACGAATTCCAGCGGATGTCCCGTCCGGCAGGCAAGCCGGCAACAGACGGACGCCCCCCTCGGTGTCGCCGCCTTCCGGGATTGTCTACGATTCCCGTGCCCCGGCTGCAGCGCCAAGACCCGCAGGTGCCAGGCCGCCAGAAGGCTGTCGTTTTTCGCCATGCGCCCGCGCCCAGCCGGTTCCCCTGCCAGAAGCCCAGGGTGCAATCCCGCCGCAGCGAAGGAATGGTCGAAGCTTCATTTCCGGGTTGGGCACCGCGACGCGAACACCTTTTGCCTTCGGGGCTTCGGTCAGAATCCGTCCGTGTCGCCATGACCCTGCTGCCAGGGCTTCACCAGATTGCCGAAGCGGGTAAAGCGGCCCTCGAAGCTGAGTTCCACCGTGCCGATCGGGCCGTGACGCTGCTTGCCTATGATGACCTCGGCCTTGCCATGGCAGCGTTCCATGACCTCCTGCCACTTGGCCATGGCCTCGAGATTGTCCTCGCCGGGTTTCTCGCGTTCCTTGTAGTATTCGTCGCGGTAGACGAACATCACCACATCGGCGTCCTGTTCGATCGAACCGGATTCCCGCAGGTCGGACAGTTGCGGGCGCTTGTCCTCGCGGCCTTCCACCTGACGCGACAGCTGCGACAGGGCAATCACCGGGATGTCCAGTTCCTTGGCGATGGCCTTGAGACCCTGCGTGATCTCGCTGACCTCGTTCACCCGGCTGTCCTTGGTCGTGGCGGGACGGACGAGTTGAAGATAGTCGACGACCAGCACATCCAGCCCGTGGGTCCGCTTCAGCCGCCGCGCGCGGGCGGCCAACTGGCTGATCGGCAGGGCGGGCGTGTCGTCGATGAAAAGCGGGCAGGCCTCCAGCGCCTTCGCGGCCTCGACGAAGCGGCGGAATTCGACCTCGGTCATGTCGCCGCGGCGGATCTGTTCGCTGGGCACCTCGGACGCCTCGGACAGGATCCGCGCGGCAAGCTGTTCGGCGCTCATCTCAAGGCTGAAGAAGCCGACGACGCCGCCATCGACCGCACCCTCGGACCCGTCGGGCTGCCGCCCCCGGCGATAGGCTTTCGCGACGTTGAACGCGATATTGGTGGCCAGCGAGGTCTTGCCCATCGAGGGCCGCCCGGCGAGGATCAGCAAATCCGACCGGTGCAGCCCGCCCAGCTTGCGGTCCAGGTCGACAAGGCCCGTCGAGATGCCCGAAAGCTGCCCGTCGCGCTGATAGGCGGCGTTGGCGACGTTCACCGCGTCGGTCGCGGCCTTGAGGAAGGATTGGAACCCACTTTCGGACTGGCCCTGTTCGCCCAGCTTGTAAAGCGCCTGTTCGGCCTCGACGATCTGGGTGCGCGGCTCGGACGAGATATCGACCTTGGCCGCCTTGTCCGAGATGTCGCGGCCAAGCCGGATCAACTCGCGCCGGATAGCGAAATCGTAGATCATCTGGGCGTAATCCCGCGCCGCGAAGGTCGAAATCGCCGCGCCGGCAAGGCGCGCCAGATAGGCCGGCCCGCCCAGTTCCTTCAGCCCCTCGTCATCCGCGAGAAACGCCTTGAGCGTCACCGGCGAGGCCAGCGCATTCTTCTGGATGCGCGCGGCGGCAATCTCATAGATGCGCTGGTGGACCGGCTCGTAGAAATGATGCGCCTGGATGATCGACGCGATCCGGTCGAAGACGTCGTTATTGGTCAGGATCGCGCCCAGCAATTGCTGCTCGGCCTCGATGTTGTGCGGCAGGGTTCCCGCCTCGTCCTCGGTCCCGCCCGTTTGGATCGTTCTGATCTCGTTCATCGCCTGCCCCTGGATTCTGGTCCGGCATGACTACCGCAAGAGGCCGCCGCGCGACATTGCAAGAAGATGGTGGAGAACGCGGCGCGACAGCTGTGCATGGCCTGTGGGCAACCTCAGCCACCCCTGCAGGTTGTATATCGGCTCAGGATAACCGCAAAATCTTGGTTGCGCGAGCGATTCTCCGGGCGAGTTTTCCCCAAGCCATCCACAGCGCCGTCCCCGGCTATTTTTGTCGGGCCGCCTGCCAGTCCCGAGGCGCATTCAGGAAGGCCTCGACCTCGGCCAGCGTGGCCGCGTCGAAAGCGCCCTGCGCGCGGGCTTCGGCCAGCACATCCCGCCAGGTACAGAGGTGGTGCAGATTCACCCCATGGGCGGCCAGCGTGGTCTCGGTTTCGGGGAAGATGCCATAATAGAAGATCACCGCCGTGTGCCCGCAGACCGCGCCGGTCTCGCGGATCGCATCGACGAAGGACAGCTTGGACCCGCCATCGGTGGTCAGGTCCTCGACCAGCAGCACCCGGTCGCCTTCGCCCATCACGCCCTCGATCCGGGCGTTGCGGCCATAGCCCTTCGGTTTCTTGCGGACATAGGTCATCGGCAGCGCCAGCCGTTCGGCCACCAGTGCGGCAAAGGGAATGCCTGCGGTCTCGCCGCCAGCCACGTTGGTGAAGGCCTCGAACCCCGCCTCGCGCATCACGGTCACGGCCAGGAAATCCATCAGCGTCGCGCGGATGCGGGGGAAGGAGATGAGCTTGCGGCAGTCGATATAGGTGGGCGAGGGCAGGCCCGAGGCCAGGGTGAACGGCGTTTCCGCGTTGAAATGCACCGCGCCTACCTCCAGCAGCATGCGAGCCGACAACCGGGCCATCTCGGCCTGGTCGGGGAAGGCGGTGGGGATCATGGCGCGGACCTCTCGATCTGGCGGCGGGACGGTTCGAGCCGTCCCGGCGAAATGGTTGAAGGAAACACGCGGCTTACCGCTCGACCCGCCAGTGCAGGGGAAAGCCGGGGTCGAACAGCGTCACCGGCCCGGCGCCGGTCTCGATCTTCGGAGGATAGGCGACAGGGGCGCCCTTGACCAGCGTGATCCGTTCCGCGTTGGGCGGCAGGCCGTAGAAGGCCGGACCGTTGAGCGAGACGAAGGCCTCCAGCCGGTCCAGCGCACCTTCGCGCTCGAACACTTCCGCCAGGCAGGACAGCGTGTTGGTCGCCGAGAAGATGCCGGCACAACCGCAGGCCGACTCCTTGGTCGGATCGCTGTGCGGGGCGCTGTCCGTGCCGAGGAAGAACCGGGCGTCGCCCGATGTGGCGGCGGCCACCAATGCGTCGCGGTGGCGCGCGCGCTTGGCCACCGGCAGGCAGTAGTAATGCGGCTTGATCCCGCCGACAAGGATATGGTTGCGGGTGATGATCAGGTGATGCGTGGTGATCGTCGCGCCAAGGTCGGCCGCGTTCGCCCTGACATAGTCGACACCGTCGGCGGTGGTCACGTGTTCCATCACCACACGCAGCCCCGGCACCGCCCGGCGGATCGGGTCCAGCACACGGTCGATGAACACCGCCTCGCGGTCGAAGATGTCCACCTCGGGGTCGGTCACCTCGCCATGCACGCAAAGCGGGCAGCCGATCTCGGCCATCCTCTCCAGCACGCTGCGGACCTTGTCGAAATCCGTCACCCCCGAGGCCGAATTGGTCGTCGCGCCCGCGGGGTACAGCTTGACCGCGCTTACCAGCCCGCTTGCATGGGCCGCGGCCACGTCGTTCGGGTCGGTCTCTTCGGTCAGATAAAGCGTCATCAGCGGCGTGAAGGCCATATCCTCGGGCAGTGCGGCGAGGATTCGCGCCCGGTAATCGGCCGCATCCCGCGCCGTGACCACCGGCGGCACCAGGTTCGGCATGATGATCGCGCGGGCGAAGTCGCGCGCCGTCTCTGGCAGGACGCCCGCCAGCATGGCGCCGTCGCGCAGATGCAGGTGCCAGTCATCGGGGCGGCGTATCGTAAGGCGCTGTGTCATGGGCTGCGCGATACACAATCGCCGCACGGCTTTCCAGTGGCGATCACGACGCCTGTGTGCGAATCGCAGCGCCACGGCAGGGGCGAACCGCGAAAGGCTGAAGATCCGGTTGAGACTTCACGCCCCCGCTGGCCGCTGGGTACAAGGCAGGCTTTGCCAGCGGGCATTGGTCATGTCAGCGCATCTGTCCTGCTTTCGCGGAAATGGGAGGAAACATCTGTGAATCGACAGGAGTTTCCACAAGATGGCACTTGCAGTTACCGCGATCACCGGTCGCACCGGCGCGATCCTCTCCACCCTCCTCGATGTGCTTGTCCGGATGATGGAACACCACCCCCGCACCTGCCGGATCGAGCGGTTGAACGCGCTCAGCGACGAGAATCTCGCCGCGCGCGGACTGACCCGTCAGGATGTCGTGCGCCACATCTTCCGCGACCGCTAGTATCTCTGAGCGCGGTCATGCCTTCTGCGGCTTCAGGCCGTCAGAAGAACGCCTGCAGCCCGGTCTGCGCCCGCCCCAGAATCAGTGCGTGGATGTCATGCGTGCCCTCGTAGGTGTTCACCGTCTCGAGGTTCAGCATGTGGCGCATCACCGGAAAACTGTCGGAGATCCCGTTGCCGCCATGCATGTCTCGCGCTGCCCGCGCGATCTCCA
>Ga0209614_1001582_pt1 | contig 16546 bp, 14 predicted proteins | sample BlaSprsedimmetaG_FD_185484 | JGI IMG/M metagenome (GOLD analysis project Ga0209614, IMG submission 185484) | Hot spring sediment bacterial and archeal communities from California, USA to study Microbial Dark Matter (Phase II) - Blank Spring... ... | reverse complement strand
TTGATGTCTTCGAGATCTTTTGTATTTAGCTCTGAGGGCCTGCAGCAATTCATATTTGGTCGTTGTACTCATAAAACTTCTCCTTTCCTGGAGGGTTAATTCCATTATGAGGCAACGACCATTTTTAGTTACTTTTTTTATGAGTCAATCCGCGGGTCCCGTTTGCAGCACTCTCCGTTATTTTTTTCTTGACTTTATCACGTACTTGTAATATATTGCGATTATTCGCATCTATGAATGGCATCTATCCGGTCAATCATTTTTTTCTGTTTCATTTGCTGGGAAATAATACGGAATGAAGGAGACAATTATGAAAAAGCTCTTGATTGTTGCGCTTTGCCTGATTCTGTCCGGGTCCGTCCTGGCCGGTCCGGGAAAGACGGAGATCACCGCGGGTTACGGCATCGCGACTTTTCAGGACTTTGCCGAACTGAACAAAGTGTTGCTGATCGCTATCTTCAGCGGTCTCGGATCGGGGGTTGTGGATGCGGTCCTGGGATTGGAACCGGCTGACAAGTACGACGGATCGGATATCAAGGGATTCGGCGCTTTGTGCATCGGCGTTTACCGGAATCCCAATCTTCGATGGCGATACGGGGTTTTATTGACCTACTCAAGGTATGAAGTCACCCATAATTTTATGCTCGAGAATAAAGCGAAGGACAGAGATCAGTTCTTCGGTGTCATGGCCCGGGCGGATTATCACTGGATGCGGAGGCGGGCTTTCGCCCTGTACTCGGGTCTGGCTCTCGGAGGATGCTTGTACACCAGCAATGGAGAGGCTTCGGGGGTGAAGGGTACCTCCACAACAGTCCTGTTTCCGGCTCCGCACTTTAATCTGCTGGGTTTTCGTCTGGGGGGAGGGCTGGCTTTTTACACGGAATTCGGAATCGGCTGCAGCGGAGTCTGGAATTCGGGATTGTCCTATCGTTGGTAGAAAAGAACCGACTTAAAGCATAAAGGGAGCGGCCATGGCTGAGAAAAAGAACATCGGCATCATCATCTGCAACCGGTACCGGACCTGTGCGGGAGGCAAGTGTTTTCGATCGGTTCGCCTTCGTGAAGGCGCTTTCGCCAGATATAAGGGGATGGATGTGGAGGTGGTGGGTTATACATCCTGTGACGGCTGTCCAGGCGGCAACGTGGAGTACACTGTGGATGAGATGATCAAAAACGGAGCCCAGGTGATTCATCTGGCGACCGGTATGATCGTAGGGTATCCGCCCTGTCCCCGGATCACGAATTTTAAAGATTATATCGAAACCAAATACGGTCTGGAAGTGGTTTACGGGACCCATCCCATACCGGAAAAGTATCTGCAAACACACGGCAGGCTGGGCACCTGGAAAGTCGCGCGGTGGAAAGATATCACCGCGGATACCATGGCTGATGAAAAGACACGGCTGGCGTATGATTGAAGACGGGAGGGGGAGAAGCATTGCGGATTTCGAATCTCGGATTGCGGATTGGAGAAACCGTAATTCGTAAATCGTAATTCGTAAGGTGAAAAGACGCAAAGCGCAAAGCGTAATGCGCGGAGCGCAGAGTGGAAAGAATGGTTTTGTTTTCCCCCTTTTTCCTGCGATGGGCCGGTCTTATGTTTCATTCATGGTATGGGGGGAGGGCATTATTTCGCCGCAGGCGGACTTGTCCGCCGAAGGCGAAATAGCGAAGGGGTTGGGGGTGAACTCAGGAAACGGCTGGAAGATACCTCTATGATGACAGCGAGCTTGGAAAAAGAATGTTCTTTTGGGTACTTTTCTTGCATCAAGAAAAGTACCCCGCCGGAGGCATCCGTAAATGGTTGATTGGTCAACCTTGATAAATTTGACAGCGGTGGAAGAAAACGTAAGAGATCTTTAAAAAAACAAAAAACTGGATCTCCGCTGGAGTTTATTCACGCGCAAGCGGGACGGAGATGACATGATGGTGACTGCCGGAGGCAAAAGGAGCATTGCGGATTGGAGAAACCGTAATTCGTAAATCGTAATTCGTAAGGCGAAAAGACGCAATGCGCGGAGCGCGGAGCGGAAAAAAATGACGGTAGACCGCTAATGGCGGATTGAAAAGGCGAGAAGCATGGAGCAAAAACAAAAGGAAAATGCTTATGTCCTATTCTCCGATTCTTTCAATTGTAACCGCGGCAATCGAGATCACGGCCGCTGTATGGGTCCTGAAAGGACCCGGCCGAAAACCGGTGCTTCGTGTTACGGCCGCCGTTCTTCTGATTCTGGCGGCTTATCAGCTGCTGGAAGTGTGGATCTGCACGCTGAATACGGAATCCATTTTCCTGCCAAGACTGGCTTTCTGGGTAGTGGCATGGCTGCCCCCCACAGGATTGCTGCTGATCGCGCTGCTGCGCAGTAAGCCGTCTCGTATTCTGAAAAGGTACGCGGGGCTTTTTTTCGTGCTGGCCGCATTCATCGGATTCTGGGTCTTGCTCGATTCCGGTTTTGTCGCGGATTCGGTATGTATGGTAGTCTTCGCGAAATTTACGAATCCGATGCCCAAATACCTTATTTATTGCAGTTTCTACTGGCTGGGACTGCTCAGCATGATTCTGTTATCCGGATTTCACGCTTTTTCGGGCTCCGATCAATCGGAGCGCCGTCTGATCCGCCAGGTTTTTTATGGAACCCTGGCGTTCATCGTTCCGTCTCTGCTCACCATTCAGTTTCTGCCGACACCGGACGGCTCGCTGCCGTCCATTCTATGCCATTTCGCTCTGCTTCTGGCGCTGTTTTTAGTCAGGATGGTTTGGTTGGAGAGGCGGAAAAGCATTTCGGATTTCGAATAGCGGATTGGGGATTGGAAAGACGCAGAGCGCGGAGCGCGAAGCGCAAGAAAAAAACAGGTTTGTTTTTTTCCGGCCTCAGGAAAATGGCCGCCGGGAAACGCGAGCCGAGGGAATACCCTGTTGTTAGACAATAGACGATGGACGGCGGACGATGTTCTGACGATAGACGATCGACCATAGTCGATGGTCCGTCGTCGCGGCCGAAGGCCATTCTTACCTGCTGAAAAGGAAAAAAAACGGATGATCGCAAGGCGACAATTATACTTGATACGCCAAAAATCGGCCCTGGGTGAGTTCGGTCTCATCTGGCGAAACACGGTTTCCGGGCCACTGATTCGGCGTGTCATTCTGCCCGGGGTGCCGGAGAGCTACGAATCTTGTATGGAAGAGAAAGCATGCAATGCGATATCGGCGATTGGCTCTATAATCAGTCGATTCCTGGAAGGAGAAGCCGTTTCTTTTGATCTGAATCGGCTGGATTTGGATTTATGTTCGGCGTTTCAAAAACGCGTGCTTCTTACAGAATTTCAAATACCCAGAGGGTGGGCCGGCACCTATGGAGGTCTTGCCGCCGCGGTCGGGAAACCCGCGGGAGCCCGGGCCGTGGGTGGCGCCCTGGCAGCCAACCCGTTTCCAATTATCATACCCTGCCACAGGGCGGTGAGAAGCGACGGTCAGCTCGGGGGATTTCAGGGCGGAACCGCAATGAAACGGACTTTTCTCGAGATGGAAGGAGTCGTTTTCAGGATAGACGACCGGGTGGCACAAGCGAATATCTATCATTTTCAGGATCAGTCGCTGAATAAAGAGGCGCTTCGTTCGAGTGGAGATCAAAATCATCCGGGAGTCTGAAGGATTCGATTGTTCGAAGATGAGAATGAACGCGCGCAAAACAGCCTGCCAAATTCTGCTGATCAGCCCGGGATTGACGCACTCCGCCGAAGCGGACTTTCACACTTCTTTAAAAATCCTCTTCAAAACCCGCAGTAATCGATATCCACGAAAAACCATTCCGATAAAATATTCCTGATCTTACAGAAGTACCTGCCTTGAAGATGGAATCGTCTGTATGTGGAGAATCCACCGCTGTGTCAAAGCCCGCAGCATGGCCGCATGGTACTCCGGACGGATTTAATGCAGAATATTTATTTTGTAACTTCTATCCGTGTTTCTGCGTCTAAGAGAGTAGACTCGCCTAAGAAATCAGGCTTTGTTCGAGGAGGAGTGGAGAGAGAATCAGGCACATTGATCCTGAGCCGTTGTTTCAAACTGAATAGGGGGGTTCTTGTGAAACACAAGACGCGTAATCCAATTCTCTTTGCCGCTTTGGGAATGCTGATTTCACTCTCCGCATCGTCAAATGAATCCGGGAAAATGGATGTCCGGCGAATCCAGGAGCCAATCATCCTGGACGGTCTGATCGATCCGGTCTGATCGGAAGCCGATTCCGCCGGTGATTTTTACCAGATGACGCCCTATTTCGGTCAACCGCCTACACTTGGAACAACAGTCAGGATGCTGACCACAGACAAGGCGCTGTATATCCTCTTCGTGAACCATCAAAACCCTGAAAACATACAAACCAGCAAGGGTATGCACGACGACGTGGAAGGGGATGTGGTTTCCATCTCTCTGGATACATTCGGTGACCGAAGAACCGCCTACCGGTTTTCCGTATCCGCCACAGGGGCCCGGATGGATTGCCGCCTGCTGGATGACGGCCGGAACCGCGATTACAGCTGGGACGGTGTCTGGTTTTCTGCCGCCCGCATCATGCCCCGGGGATATGTGGTCGAGATCGAGATTCCATACCGTTCCATTCGGTATGATCGCAATCTGGATTGCTGGGGTGTGGACTTCGAGCGATGGATCGCTTACATACCGGAAAGTCTGGCCTGGGGGCGTTTCGAGGAGGCCGAAGGCCGGCGTGTTTCGAAATTCAGAACGGCCTGTTTTGATGCGTTCAAACCGGAGGTCAGAAGCCTCAATCTCGAGATCTATCCGGTCGGCATGGTTCAGGCGGAATACGAAGGAGACGGCCGGTATGACCTGCGGCCCACGGCCGGAATCGACATTTTTTACAACCCTTCCCAGCAGCTGACCTTTCAGCTGACCGGGAATCCGGATTTCGCGCAAATCGAGGCCGATCCGTACACGTTCAATATTTCCCGTTATGAAACCTATTACGCGGAGCGGCGACCCTTTTTCACCGAGGGCAGCGAGGTATTCATGCCGGCGGGCAAAGAACGGAATTCGGGTTTTTACTCGCCGCTTGAGCTGTTTTACTCCAGGCGGATCGGACGGCGCCTGCCGGGCGGTAAAGATGTGCCGATCCATGTCGGAACAAAAGCCTTCGGGCGAAAGGGCGCCTATGAATACGGCGGCTTTCTGGCCGTCACGGGCGAGGAGGTCTATGAATCCGGAGACGAAGAGAGGGTGGAAGAGAGGGCGGTTTTCGGGTCCGCCCGAATCACCAGGCAGATACTGAACAATTTATCCATCGGGTTTCTGTATGTGGGCAAGCACACGGAAACCATGAACAACGGCGTGATCGACATCGACGGCGCGTTCAGATCATCGAACGCCCAGCTCTCTTTTCAGCTGGCCCGGTCTTTCAGAAACGATGAAGGGGATTTTGCCGGGTCCATGGGCATGCTGATGATCCGTGATAAATCCATTCTCGGCATGAGCGGCCGTTACATCGGTAAGGATTTCGATGTGGACGGAGTGGGATTCGTTCCATGGAAGGGGACCGGACAATTGATCTTGCTCGCCGGTCCGAGATGGTACTTTCCGTCCGGCGCAATCAGCCAGATTATTCTGTACGGCGGCGGTTTTCTGAACTACGAACGGGTGGACGGCTATACGGACCATATGGCGGCACTGGGATTGAATATGCAGTTCCGCAGCAACTGGGGGTATGAGTTCACCCTGATCGGAGGCCGGGCCCGAGACCTGGATGTCGATTACAATCAGGTTCAGATTTCTCTGGGGTCGTGGATCAATGTGTCTCCGAGATGGACCGCTCATATCAATACCGGCTACTTCAAGACATACAATTTCAGAAGGGATTTCCCGGGATATTATTCCCGGTTCAGCGGTTCGGTGGCCTGGCAGGCCATGGATTTTTTACGGCTGGGGACCTCTATGAATCTGTTTGCGGAGGAAGATCCGAATCATCGAATCGAAGAGATCACGTTCAACGCGCGCCCTCACTTCACGCTGACGCCGGTCAACAACATGAATGTCCGTGTGTATGTGGATCATCTCGGTTTGCGGTCTACCGGCAAACTGGAGCAGGTGATCGGCGGATTTCTCTTCTCCTGGAATTTCCGGCCCAAGAGCTGGGTCTATTTTGCCGTCAACGAGATGATGGACCGCAGTGATGCGTTCGGCGGCGAAGGGGAACTTCTGCCCGAAAGGCTTCATACTCGGGAGAGGGCGTGCGTGCTTAAGTTGAAATATCTGGTCTATTTTTAAGGCGCTGCCGCCAGGTTTGCGGTTTTTACCATTCAGAATGCTGCTTATTCGCTCGACAGATTATTCCCGTCCTAAACTTGAACAGGGATGGGAATAGCAAGATTCCCAACCCGGCTATAATTCGTCATCTTTTTAATTTCCACCCGGAAAACGTTTGATTTTTATCCGATTTTTCCATTCTTTACAGAAACCGAAGCTTGAACCGGGAGGCAGTGAGGAGGTTTTTTCTGTCGGGATACGGCCGTTGCGCTGTCCGTTTCTTAACGGAAAGCCGCCCTCTCTCAAGTTCCGGCTCAGGAACATCGAAAGTTTCCAGGGTCGAACCGCCGGGAAACAAATCACCATGAAGAAAGACAGCGAAACGGAAAACGGCCTGCAGCGGCGTTTGGGACTCTTTCCGGTCCTGAATATCGTGATCGCCAACATGATCGGCACCGGAATATTCACCACTTCGGGTCTGCTTATGCAGGGGCTGCATATTCCCATGCTCATGATCGGCCTCTGGGGAGCGGCCGGAATCATCGCGCTTTGCGGCGCACTGTGCTACGGAGAACTGGGGGCCGCTTTTCCCAGGGCGGGAGGAGAGTACGTGTTTCTTTCGGAACTCTACCATCCCATTCTGGGGTTCCTCAGCGGATGGGTGTCCCTCGTGGTGGGATTCTCGGCTCCCATCGCCGCGGCGTCCATCGGGGTCAGTGCATACTGGATCAGGGCTTTCCCCGGACTGCTCACCTGGGTGGCATCTGTCAATGTTGATCCGCTTTTTGTCAGGCGGGCCATATCCATGGCCGTGCTTATCGGTTTCACTCTGGTTCATCTCAGGGGGCTGAAGACCGGAGCACGCGTGCAGAATGTGCTGACCGTGGCCAAGATATTGTTCATTGCCGGTCTGATCATTCTGGGTTTCACCCTGGGAAGGGGGAGTCTTTCCCATTTTCACGCGCCTGTTGATTCCGCGGTGGTTCGTCCGGGATGGAAAACCCTGGGTCTTTCCATTATGTGGATTCTTTTCGCGTACAGCGGGTGGAACGCGGCCACCTATATGGGATCCGAGATCAAAAACCCCCGCAGGAACCTGCCCCGGTCTCTCATTTTCGGAACTCTGATTGTGATGTTTCTCTATATGCTCCTGAACCTGTTGTATGTCTATGCCGTACCCGCGGAAGCCATGAAGGGGGTTATTTCCATCGGCGGTTTGGCCGTAGGCCGTCTTTTCGGGGCCGGGTGGGAAAGGATATTTTCTTTTCTGATCGGTATGGCGCTGTTTTCCTCTATCAGCGCCTATATCATGCTGGGGCCCCGAGTCTGCTTTGCCATGGCGCGGGACGGCTGTTTCTTCAACCTGGCCGGCAGAGTGAACCCTGAAACGCACGCACCGTCGGGCTCCATTCTGATTCAGACGGGTCTGGCGGCCGTGATGATCATGACAGGCACCTTCGACCAGATTTTAACCTATATGGGGTTCGCACTGGGCATATTTCCGATTCTGGCCGTGTTCGGTGTTTTCAAGCTTCGGCGTATCCGGCCGGGCAAATCCATGATTCCTCTGTTTCCGCTGCCGCCTCTTGTTTATGGTGTTTCGGGAGTCATGATTCTGATTCTCGCGTTCATGGCCCGTCCCGTGGAGTCTTCTATCGCCCTGGCCGTGGTCTGTACCGGTATACCCGCCTACGCTCTTTTCATGAACATGAAAAAGAGGCGGGGCCAATAGCATTTTTACCGTCCGGGAATGCCTGACAGAAGAAAACTGCTGGTTATTTCACGTCGATTGAATATATTGGGAGTCAACAGCACCTTCCCTGAAAAAATATCGGATATAAGATGCGATTGTACCGAACTCTGTGTCCAATCTTCTTCCTTTTCATGATCCTGTTCATTGTATCCTGTATTCCCGGAAACGGGGATGCAGTCGATCTCAAGCGGCTGACATCCGCCCGGCTGACATACCGGTTCAAGGTCATTTACGCGGCCCCGCGGGACGGGCGAGGCTATCATTATCACGATCTGGACGGGGACGGAAAGAGTGAAAGCATCCACATCGACAATCAGGAGAATATCGCTATCGGGGCGCCGTCCTATCTGCATATCGCGGATGTTCCTTTCGACAATGTGATCTGCCGGTTCAACTTCAAGGGTCCGATCTCCAACGCCGGAGTCGGGGATTACGACAAAGACGGTATAAAGGAGCTGTTTATCTCCGAGCAGGTTCAGGATACGGTGTATGTCCATGTGCTAAAGTATTCAAACCGGTCGATTCAGCGGACGCATCGTTTCGTGGGCGCGGTGAAACCCGTCCGGAATGTTTTTAATCAATATCCCTGGTTTTGCGGCCTCACTCTGAAGGCCCTGGTCGACTGGAACCATGATCAGGTCCTGGACGGCGTGTTCTCGATCAACACCAGTTACGCCTATCAGCCCAGGGGCCTGCTCATCTATGATTTTAAAAACCGGCGTGTTCTTCTTGAACACCCGGGAGGCTATCGCGGCAATGAGTTTGTAACCGGCGATTTTAATCTGGACGGCGAGGAATCCATTCTGTTCGGCACCACGGCGCCGGGCAACGCGGGGGGGATGAAGATAAACGGCACGGATGATCATCATTCCTATCTGATTCATGCCGAAAAAAAAGGCGGCACCGTGTCGATAGAGAAAATCGGAGCGCAGGGCACCAGTGTCAATGTGTACCGTGCGGATCTGAATGACGACGGTTTTCCTGAAATCCTGTTCAGGTTCAAGACATTCACGGAACAAAAAGCCGATAATTACATCCAGTTCATCAACCCTCTGACCCTGGCCCTGACTTCGAGGAAATGGTCGCGGCCCGCTGTTCTTAATGCCTGTGATTTTATAGACGGAAACGGCGACGGCCGCATCGATATGGTGCTGGGATGGCAGGACGGCTTGCTCGAAATCAGGGATTACGATCTGCAGGGAATCCGTCAGGTTCGATTCAAGGATACGGCCATCAAGAATCTGTGTGTGGCGAATCTCACGGGAGATGAAAATCGGGAAATCATCGTGAACGCCGCGGTTCAGGGTGAGCCCTGGGTGGTTCTCCTGTCGTCCTCGCTGAACGTTCTGGGTATATGGCCCGGGTTTTCCCTTCAGCACGGGAATGAATTCTATTATCCCGAATTCGGAGCCCGTCCGCTGCTCGCCATGCATAGCCTCGATCAGTATCAGATCGTCGGCATTCAAAAGAATGCTTTCCTGACCGGGGTCATTTCCGGCCTGAACCGATTTCATGTTTTTATGGGCACTTTATTCCTGTGCCTGCTTGGGGCCGCCGTGGTTTTTAACAAAATACGGACAAAGCACGGCCGGGCGCTGATCGAGGGTCTTGTGGAAGGCCATTGTGATCCGGCTTTCGCGGCAGACGCCTCGGGCATGCTGCACGCGGTCAACCGGTTTTGCGATCTTCTGTTTCATTATGCGCCCTATACGTCCGTTGGAAAGCCCTGTTCCGTCCTGTTGACCGGCGATTGCTGGGCCGAATTACGGGAGTGGCTGAACGAGAGTCTCGCGGCCGCGGAAGCGATCCGGCGGCGTGAGTTCACCATTACCCTGAACGACGAGCCCCGCGATTTCCTGGTCACGGTGTACGGCTGTCCCGCAACGAGAAACAGGGACGATTTCAAACTGGTGACTCTGCAGGATTTGACGGGTCTGGCGCAATCCAGGCGGACGGTCGCCTGGGCCACCATGGCCCGCCGGCTGGCCCATGAAATCAAGACGCCCCTGGCCACGGTCATGCTCACGGCTCAGCGTCTGCAGATGGAATGCGACGCCGGGGAATCCCGAAAGATCGAAACGCGGCGCTTCACGCGCCGTATTGTGGGGCAGGTGCAGCGTCTCCGCGAGATGACCGACGCCTTCCTCAAGTTCTGCCGTATCGAGAAACCCCAGCTGGAATCCCTGGATCCGAACACGGTGATTCGGGATGTACTGGAGGCCAACCGGATCCGCATCAGCGGCGACGTCACGGTTGAAACCCGGTTCGGCAAGGACATACCGCGTCTTTCGGCCGACAGGCATCAGAAGCAGATCGTGCTGCAGAATATGATCGACAACAGCCTCGCCGCCATGGAAGGCAAGGGGGTCTTGACGATTTCCACGCGAACCGTGCAATGGCTTCCTGAAAAGAAAACCGTGCTGAGAAACGGAGCGGTTCAGATCGAGATCGCGGACACGGGACGCGGCATGTCTTCCAGGGAGATGAATCGTCTGTTTCAGCCGTTTTTCTCCAAATCACCCGGAGGCACGGGTCTGGGCCTGGTGATTGTCAAGAAAATCATCGAGGATCATCACGGATATATCGAGATCGACAGCACGGAAGGCATCGGGACCACGGTGACCGTCACCCTGCCGGCATGAGATTTGCCTCTTTCCGCACGAAGATGACAGCCGACATGAAAAAAGCCGCCAAAATACTGATCGGGGATGACGACCGGGAGCTCTGTGAAAGTCTGACCGATGTGTTGGCCTATTTCGGCTTTGAAACAGCCTGGGTGGGAAACGGCAAGGCCGCCCTGGAAGCCGTCGCGGATCGCTCCTGCCGGGTCGTGCTCCTGGACCTGCTTCTTCCCGGTGTCGACGGCCTGGAGGTGATGCGCCGCATCCTGGAGACCGATCCCACCATGATTATCATCATGATGTCCGGGCACGGGAACATTCGGAACGCCATTCAGGCCACCCGGCTGGGTGCTTACGACTGGCTGGAGAAGCCCTTTGAGAGCGAACGGCTGCTCATAACGGTGCGCAACGCGCTGGAAAAATGGACCCTGCTGCGGGAAAAGACACTCCTTCTGGAAGAGGCCAGACAGCGTTATCGTATGGTGGGAACGAGCGAACCCATGCGGGAGATATTCCGGCTTATTGACAAGGTGGCGCCCACGAACTCCACGGTGCTGATATCCGGTGAAAGCGGCACGGGCAAGGAGCTGGTGGCCCGCGCGATTCATCTCAACAGCAGACGCGCGTCCGCGCCTTTTATCAAGGTAAACTGCGCGGCCATACCCGAGACCCTCATCGAGAGCGAACTGTTCGGCCATAAAAAGGGCGCGTTCACTCACGCCGTGAGCGACCGGGCGGGCAAGTTCCTTCAGGCCCACGGCGGCACGCTGTTTCTGGACGAAATCGGTGATCTGTCTCCGGACGCCCAGGCCAAGGTGCTCCGGGCCGTGGAGTACGGGGAGATCGAAACCGTAGGCACGGATACAACCGAGATCGTGGATGTGCGCCTCATCGCGGCCACCAACAAAAATCTGCGGTCCATGATGTCCGAAAAACGGTTTCGGGAGGACCTGTATCACCGGATTAATTTTATCAACATTCATATTCCTCCGCTCAGAAAGCGCGTGGAGGATGTTCTGCCCCTCGCCCGGCATTTTCTGGATGTGTACAGCCGGGAGAACCAGCTGCCTTCACGGATGCTGACCCCGGACGCCATCCATGTTATGCAGACCTATGACTGGCCGGGCAACGTGAGGGAGCTCCGCCATTTGATGGAGCGTGTTTTCGTCCTGGTGGAACCGCTCAAGGTCACCAGTCAGCATCTGTACGATCTGCTGGCCGGGAAGAGGTCGCTCAGCCGGGATGAAGAAGAGGATCCGGATTACCGGCAGGCGGTCAAGGCGTTCGAGAAATCCTATATCACGAATCAGCTGATCAGCAATGGGTGGAATATCTCGCAAACCGCCCGCAGAATGCGCGTGGCCCGGTCCATGCTGTACAAGAAAATGGACGAATACGGGATCAGGCAGATGTCCTCGGATTAGGACGGGGGTGTAGCTGGAAAAGTACGGTTGACGGGGCCCTCACAGTTTGATTCATTCCACAATATGATTCCCCTGACCAATGAATAATTCTGAATAGCCATAAAAAAGAACTGGATTCCGGCTTAAAAGATTGCCGGTATGACAGGTTTTTTTCACCGAATCGCTTCCGCCGGTCCTACCGGAATGCCGATGAAATACCATAAAAGCAGAAGAACAATCCACGCGATGCCGGTGAACAGGGCGTAGGGCAGCAGCAAGCGGATCAGTGTGCCGATTCCCGCGTCCTTGCGGTATTCCCGAACCCAGCCCAGGGCCAGGGGGAAATAGGGATAAAGCGGCGAGATGCCGTTGGTGGTCGAGTCTCCCAGGCGGTAAACCAGCTGGGTGACCGCGGGCGTGATGGGTGATTCCAGGTAGAGAAACATCGGCACGAGAATGGGGGCCAGCATGGCCCACTTGGCCGAACTGGATCCCAGAAAAAGATTGAGCATCATCACGATCACAACCGTGGAGGCCATGAGCAAGGGTCCCTGGAATTTCATCTGATTCAGAAGATTCGCTCCAGAAATCGCCACGATGCGGTCCAGATTCGACCATTGAAAGAAGGCGATAAAATGAGAAATAACCAGAACCAGAACGACCAGGCCGGAGATGCCTTTCACGCTTTTGACCATCATGGCCGGAATATCCGCCAGATTCCTGATCCTGCCGACACAGATTCCGAAGATCGCTCCCGGAATCGCGAAGAAAAAGAAGAGAATGGCCACCATGCCGCGGAAGAACGGCCCCCTGAGCACACTGGGAAGCAGTTCGACTTTCACGGCACGCGATAAATCCGGTTGGTCTTCGCTTTTGGGCAGATAGATTCGGGCCCCGGCATCGTCCACCCATTGCGATTCGTCCGCCGAATCCAGAACAATTCTTTGATCTTTATAGACCACGGCCAATATGCGTCGTCCGTTCTCCGTTGACGATTCGGTCCTGCCTTTCACGCGGTCTGTCGCGGCGTGGGCGCTGTTTTCATCCAGAACCACGGTTTGAATCCGGTTGATGTCATACCGCAAAATGCCGTTTTCAGGCAGCACGGTCATGAGCGCGAGAATCGTGTACAACAGGGCGGCGATACCCGACCAGACAAGCCCCTTCTTCTGAGCCCTGCTGTCGAACGCTTCCTCTTTGTCGATCACAGGGTTCTTGACCTCTCCGCATGCGGGCAGGGTGAACCGCTTGCCGACCCAGGACATGACCACGGCCAGCATAAATACCGAGGCGATCATAAAATACAGATTGGCCGAGGCGCCCACATGCAGATTGGGATCGTCAAGGGCCGCGTTGGTAAAGCCGGCCAGCAGCACATCCGTGCCGCGCGGGATCAGCGTGGCTGTGAATCCTGCTGTGCACGCCGCGTACGCCAGAACCACGCCCGCCAGCGGGTTTTTGCCGGCCTTTTTAAAGGCAACGGCCGCGAGGGGCGGTACCACCACAATGCCCGCGTCTGAAGCGAGGTTACCCATGATGCCGGCCACGACGATAACCGGCAGAATCAGAAATTCCGGGACGCGCGTCATACGGCCCAGCATGGTTTCCATGAGTCCGGAGTGTACGGCCAGCGATACGCCCATAAGCATCACCAGAACCAGGCCCAGAGCCGGAAAGTACGCGAATGTATCCACCATCTCGAGAACGAAACGCTGAATGCCGGTCTGAGAAAGCAGATTCTGAGCGACAATGGTTTCCTGTGTCACTGGGTGGGTGACGGAGGCTCCCAGGAGTCCGAAAATCAGGGAAGCGATCAGAATCATTCCGGCCAGGTAGACGAAAAGCCAGAAAGGATGGGGCAATTTATTGCCGACCCGTTCAATCCAGGCGAGAAACTTGTCCATCGGGTAAAGACTCCTCTATGCAATAAAAACAGGCTTTATCATTTCAACCTCAAAAATCGAATTTACAGTATAAACATTTTACACGCGATTCGAAAGTCTTTTTTAGTTTATTGGAAATAATGTTCCTTTTTTATGCAGCATTTAAACAGGCATTGTTGCAAAGTCACGTGGTTTTCCCTGATTCTGAATGTAATCTTAGTCGTTCAGCATGTCATTCTCGTTCCGCATCAAGTGCGGGATAAACTCCAGCGGGACCGCTCTGCGTAGCAGAGCAGCCTTGAATCCAGCTTTTCTTTTTTTTTTAAAGATCTCTTTCTTTTCTTCCACCGATGTCTAACTCATAACGCTTGACCATACAAATATTTACGGGTGCCTCCGGCGGGGTACTTGATGCAGACCTTCGGTCTGCGACCACAGACCGCGGACCGCAGACCACGGCGGCCTTCGGCCGCGACGATGGACCATCGACCATCGACTGTGGTCTATCGTCTATCGTCAGAACATCGTCCGCCGTCCATCGTCTATGGTCCATTAACCGGGCGTTTGCTCGGCTTGCGTTCACGAGACGGCCATTTTTCTAAAAACAGGGTTGGTTTTTTCACGAGCGCTTGCTATCTTGATGGCGATGGATAAAGATCTGATGAAAAAGATTCGGGCAGGCGATTCGAACGCGTTTAAAGAGCTGTTCGATCAAACCAGGGATTATGTCTATAATCTTTGTTTTCGAATGACAGGGAACCATGAGGAAGCGGAGGATTCGGCTCAGGAAGTGTATTTAAAGCTGTACCGCTCCATGCGCACATTCCGCGGCGATTCCAAACTGTCCACCTGGATCTTCCGGATCACCGTCAATACCTGCCTGAGTCAGAACCGCCGGAAAAAACTCATCCGCTTTGTGACCTTTGATTTTCTGATTCCGAACGAGCATTCGAATCTATACTCAAGCGAAAAGGGCCCTGACCGGCTGCTGGAGGATTCCGAGACGGAACAGATCGTGCGGCAGGCAATCGAGATGCTTCCGAAAAGGCAGAAGACGGCTCTGGTCCTGCACAGGTACGCGGATCAGTCCTGCGAAGAGATCGCGCGGATCATGGAGATCAGCTTGTCCGCCGTGGAATCGCTGATCCATCGGGCCAAGAAAAATCTGGCGGTAAAACTGACCCCTTTGAAAAAAGAGCTTAAATGACCGCAAGTTTTTCGCGCTCCATGCGTCTAAACAATGAACAGCATAGGGGAACTGTGGCCATGCGGCATCGAAATATCAGGAAAAAACTTCTTCACTATCTGGACGGTGGACTCACGGAACGGGAATCGGAAACGATTCAAAATCATCTGCAACACTGTGTTTCATGCCGTGAAGCCCTGAACCGGCTCGAAGTTCTGTGGGGCGGCGCCGAAACCGGCGAAACCGTGAAGGTTCCCCCTTTTTTATGGAACCGCGTCTCCGCGCGCCTGCAGCAAAGGAAGCGGGCGCGTTTTTCCATCCGCGTGTCTCCGGCATTCCGGCCTGTCATGCGCCTGGGCTTTTTGTTTCTGGTTATGGGCATGGCCGTGGCAGGGGGTATCGGTCTCGGCAAAATGATAGGCTCTGGAGATTCGTCTTTTCAATCGGCGATAGTCGCACGGCAGGGTCTAGGTCTGGAGAACCTGGAAGCCGTACCGCCGGGATCCCTGGGCGAGTCTTTCCCGCTGTAACAATTCGGAGAAGAGTGATTTAACCTGGATTATTCATGGATCCGACAGGGAGGCCGGTTTAACCTGGATTCATGGCTGCTCTGCTGCGCAGAGCGGTCCCGCTGGAGTTTATTTACGCGTAAGCGGGACGGGAATGACGAGTTGGGGGGCTGTCATTCCCGAAATCTTTTATCGGGAATCTAAACGGGGATAAAGACCGTATCAAAAAGGAGTTGTCCTCTTTCACTCAAACATTTGTGAATTATACAGGTTAACTATGAAAAACAGGAAATTCATCTTTTTCCTGCTCCTTGTCACGCTCATCAACTTGTCTGCTGCTTTGACACTGGTTTATCAAAACAGGATAAACCGCCGTGGAAGCTCTGACTTACGGGAATCGCGTTTCGAGACAGTCAAAAGAACCCTGGCCCTCACACCGGAACAGATTCGCCGATTCGAAATCATTCGCGAACAGTATCACATCCGTCTCGATTCCCTGAACGAACGGATGGAGGAGATGCGCGGGGAGCTTCTGCGGGCCCTGTGGCAGCCGGAGCCGGATCAGATCCGTATGGACAGCATCATGATCCGAATCAGCGAAATACAGAGCATTTCCCGGAATCAGGTCATCGATCATTTCAACCGGTTCAGAGACGTTTTGAGCGAGAAGCAGTGGGAGCAGTTTTATTCGATCGTATCAGGCCGTGATTCCCTGGGCCGTGCCTGCGGTATGCCGCAGAAACGGAACAGGATTCCCTGAAAACGGGCCGCGATCCGCAGAGCGCGCATGATGCCCCGTTGCGCTGTTTTAGTACCTTATCAGTAAAATTTTGAACAGAACTGGCAAGAATCAAATTGCACTGAAATCTCTTACCGATAAGCTGGGTACGATAATGTATTCTTTAACACGCATTGCAGCGACAATGACCTGTTTG
>Ga0209614_1001580_pt1 | contig 16553 bp, 20 predicted proteins | sample BlaSprsedimmetaG_FD_185484 | JGI IMG/M metagenome (GOLD analysis project Ga0209614, IMG submission 185484) | Hot spring sediment bacterial and archeal communities from California, USA to study Microbial Dark Matter (Phase II) - Blank Spring... ... | reverse complement strand
GGGTGGGCGTCGTCGTGCTTCCGGCCGGGGAAGAGGCATGGTATGAGACTCGAAGGAAAAGTGGCTGTGATCACCGGTGCGGGTTCCGGCATGGGCCGCGCCATGGCGAACCCGTTCGCCGGCGAGGGTGCGAAGGTCGTCGCCGCCGAGTGGAACCAGACGACGCTCGATGAGGTCGTGGCCGAGGTCAAGGACGCGGGCGGAGAGATCGTCGGCGTACAGGGTGACGTGTCCAAGCCCGAGGACTGCGCCAAGATCGTGCAGACGGCTGTGGATTCGTTCGGGACGCTTGACGTCCTGTGCAACAACGCTGGCGTGATGGACAACTTCGCGGGAGCCGAGGATTTCAGCGATGAACTCCTCCCCCGCGTCATGAGCATCAACGCGTACGGCCCGCTCTATCTCACCCGTGAGGAGCTCAAGGTCATGCTGCCCAAGGGCGGCGGGTCGATTGTGAACACCGCGTCGGCTGCCGGCGAGCACGGCGGCGCGGCGGGTGTCGTGTATACGATGTCCAAGCACGCGTGCGTGGGCCTCACCAAGAACACCGCCTGGTACTACGCCAAGCAGGGGATCCGCTGCAACGCATGATCGTGGGTGGCGTGGCCACCAACATCATGGCCAGCGTCGATCAGCCGAAGATCAATGCGGTAGGCGCGGAGAAGGCCGGCGTCTACGGCGGCATCATCCCGGCGTTCCTGCAGCCGATGGACGTTGCCAACCTGGCGCTCTTCCTCGCTTCGGATGTGTCCAAGATGGTCAACGGCGATGGTCGCGGTCGACGGCGGCTGGGGCGCTGCCTGATCGTCCCGCAACCGCACGTCACGCATGAGAACGGGCCGCCAGTGGCGGCCCGTTCGCGTGTAGGCCTGGATACCGGGGCACATCACCCGGAGAGCGCACGCTCCAGGGTGTCGATCATGTCGAACCGCTCCTCGCCAGAGAGCGCGTCCAGGTATGCCTCCACATCCTCGCACGGTGCGTCGGGCGGCAGGCCGAGGAGATCCTTGATGGCGCGGTCGAGCCGGTGCTGGTTGCCCGTATCGTTATCCAGATCGAGCACCCGGAAGAGCCAACCGAGGCGCTTCATGTAGCAGGTCATCACGTACCCCCGGGCTATGTCGGAGCGGTTCACGTAGAGTTCGTACCCCTCTCGCGCGCGTCCATTCTCCCTTGCCCGGTGCGTATGCGGGGTCTAGGCTCGGTGATGGATGGACGGCGCCGTGAAAGGGCGGACCATGAGCGGGCGTTTCTGCGTTCCCGGCGTCGAGGCGCACACCTCCCTGCGCGATGCCGCTCCACTGCTGTTGCGCGCCAAAGCGGACCGTCTGTTCGCTCTCGAGGAGGCCGTCCGTTCGGATGCCGACGAGGAGACGGTGCACGATGCCCGCGTGGCCTCGCGCCGCTTCCGGGAGGCGTTACGGTTGTTGTCGCCCGCCTACGAGCGCGGGGCGCTCGCTACGTGGCGTAAACGCGGCCGTTCTGTCACGCGCGTGCTCGGCCCCGTGCGGGATGCCGATGTGTTCATCCGCGCCGTCAGCTCCGCAGGCGAGGGTCTCGATGAGCGGGGCCGCAGGGCGGTTGCCTTCGCTATCGGCCACAGCTTGGGTCAGCGGGAGCGTGACGTCGTACTGCTCCAGGAGCGGCTGCGTACGCGGGGCGTGTCCACGGACCGGCGAGCGTTCGATCGCGCGGTGCGACGTGTCTCGGCGGGCAAGGAGGCGAGCCGTCCGCTCGTATGGTTCGCGCGCAGGGCGGTCGCCGTCCGGCTTGACGCGGTGAGTGCGGCGCAGCAGCTCGCCAGGGAGAGCGGCGACGCGTCCCAGTATCACGCGCTAAGAATCGCGTACAAGCGGCTCAGGTACGCCGTGGAGGTCTTCGCACCGTGCTACGGCGGCTCGTTCGATGATCCCCATGCCACCCTGCGCGGTCTTCAGGATGCGCTCGGTGAGATGCATGATGCCGAGGTCTTCGTCGCGATTCTGACCGACCCGCGTCTTGTAGACGTATCGGCGCGTGCAGACATCCGGCCGGACGACTTCGACGGGATCCGGAGGGCCCTCGCTTCCCGGGGCGAGGCGGCCCGCGCACGGTTCGCGGACCTGTGTTCAGCACATCCCCTGAGCGATCTCGGCACGGCACTGCACGCTCCGCTCGACGGAGGAGGCGAGTAGCCATGCGCGTGGCGGCGATCGACATCGGATCGAACTCCATCAGGCTCATGATCGTGGACGTCTCCGTGGGTGGACGGCGTGTGACGCTCGACGAGGAGAAGGCGTACGCCCGACTTGGACGCGGCGTACATGAGACGGGCCTGCTCTCCGACGAAGCGATGGACGCAGCGGTGGCAGTGCTCGGCCGGATGGTCCGGCTCGCCCGCGAACGTTCTGCGACCCACATACGCGCGGTGGCCACCGCCGCCGTTCGGGAGGCCGCGAACGGCGCCGCCTTCGCAGATCGCGTCCGGCGGGAAACGGGGCTGAGGATCGACGTGATCACCGGCGAGCACGAAGGCAGGCTCGCTCTGCTGTCGGCCATCGACGGTCTGGCGCTCAGCGGCGAGGTTTCGGTCGTCGATATCGGGGGCGGGTCGGTGGAGGTGGTCCACGCCACCGGGACGCAGGTGGAGAGAGCCGTGTCCATGCCGCTCGGGGCGGTGGTCTTGTCCGGCCGCTTCGGTGGCGACCCGATGTCCGCGGATACGCATAAGCGCCTCACGCAGCACGTGCGTGATGCGTTGGACACGCAGCTCTCGCCCGCCGAGCACACAGGTGCTCTCGCCGGATCGGGCGGCACCATCACCACGCTGGCCGCGATGATCGCCGCCGGACGTGACCTTGAGCTGCCGGGCGTTCACGGCTTCGAGATCGTCTCGGCGGATCTTCATGAGCTTCGTTCGGTGCTCGTGCGTAGCACAGCGCGGGAGCGCACCCGCATGAGCGGGCTCTCGCAGAGCCGCGTGGACCTCATCGTCTGCGGGGCGGTGGTCCTCGACGAGGTCGTCCGCATGCTCGGCGCCCACGGGGTCGTGGTGAACGCACGCGGGATGCGTGAGGGGATCGTGCTCGAGGTGGTCGAGCGGGAGCGCGGCATCCTGCCGGTGGCGGACAGGATGCGCTCCGTCCGCGAACTCGGCCGTAGGTACGGTTACGATGCCGCGCATGCCGAGCACGTGCGGTACCTGGCGCTGCGCCTCTTCGATGACCTAGCCCCTCAGCTCGACCTCGATGCCGAGGGGCGGCCGCTGCTTGAGGCCGCGGCGCTTCTGCACGATGTAGGCCATCACGTGGCGCAGGCGGACCATCACAAGCACAGCCATCACCTGATCGCGCATGCCGACATCCCCGGCTTCAGCGCCCTGGAGGTGCTGGTCGTGGCGGCGGTGGCGCGCTACCACAAGGGCGCGCTGCCCAAGCCCGGGCACGAGGCGCTCGAGCCGCTCGACCCGGGAGAGGTCACGCTTGTCGCACGATTGGCTGCCATCCTCCGCCTGGCCGACGGGCTCGACAGGTCGCGAGGCCAGCGCGTACACGCGTTGACGGCCTCCATCGCCGGCGACCGGCTGGTCGTGCGCATCGAAGGACGTCATCCGCTCGACATCGAGATACACGGCGCGGCGCGCAAGGCCGATCTCGCGGAACGGGTCTGGGACGTGAAGGTGGACGTGCTCGGCGACGAGGCGTCGCACTAGGGGTGTCCTGTCGCCTCGAAGCGGCGCATCGCGACCCGCCGAAGAGGAATACACTGGAAAGGGAGCTCCATCGTTGGAAAGGGGGAGCGCATGGCAGAGGACACGACACCTCGGCTCGACGACCCGGTGCTGTACATCAATCGTGAACTGGCGCTGCTCCGCTTCCAGGAGCGCGTGCTGGAGGAGGCCCTGGACACCGCCAACCCTCTGCTCGAGCGCGCCAAGTACCTCGCGATCTTCAGCTCCAACATGTCCGAGTTCTACATGGTCCGGGTCGCCGGACTCAAGCAGCAGGTGGCGGCTGGGGTGGGCGGACTCTCCGACGACGGCCTCACCGCGGCCGAGCAGCTCGCTGCCGTACGGGACCGCGTCCCGGGCATGTTGGCCCAGGCGAGGGAGTGCTTCAGGGGTCTTGCTTCCGAGCTCACCGACGCCGGGATACGCATGCTCGGCTATGACGAGCTCGATGAACAGGAGCGCGTCGTCGCCGACGAGTACTTCGCCACCGACGTGTTCCCTGTGCTCACACCGCTGGCGTTCGATCCGGGACGGCCGTTCCCGCACATCTCAAACCTGAGCATGAACATCGCCATCGTGGTGAAGGGGCCGGATGGCGAGGAGCGGTTCGCCCGCGTGAAGGTGCCGAAGGCGCTGCCGCGGTTCGTTCGTGTCTCGGACGGCGGCGGGGACAGCCGGCAGCACGCGTTCGTTTGGCTGGAGCAACTCGTCATCGCGCACGCGGGGGCGCTGTTCCCCGGCTACGAAGTGGTTGAGGCGCACCCCTTCCGCATCACGCGCGACGCCGAGATGGTGATCCAGGAACTCGAAGCCGACGATCTGCTCGAGACGATCGAGCAGGGCATCCGGCAGCGACGCTTCGGCTCCGTGGTGCGGATGACCGTGGAGCCCACGATGCCCGACCACATCAGGGACATCCTGGTGGAGAACCTCGACATGGACCCTGCGGACGTGCTCACGATCGAGCCGCCGCTGGGCATGAGCGACCTCTTCGCCCTCGCCGAGATAGACCGTCCCGACCTCAAGTACGCTCCGTTCGTTCCGGCGGTGACCGTGCCGGTGGAGCCCGGATCCGAGACCGACATCTTCACCATGATCCGGGAGCGCGACATCCTGTTGCACCACCCCTTCGAGTCGTTCGAGCCGGTTGTGGCGCTGATCCGGCAGGCTGCGCATGATCCCGACGTGCTCGCGATCAAGACGACCCTCTACCGGGTGGGAAGGAACTCACCGATCGTCGAGGCGCTCATGGAGGCCGCGATCGAGGGCAAAGAGGTCGCCTGCCTGGTGGAGCTCAAGGCGCGGTTCGATGAGGAAAGCAACATCGAGTGGGCCAGAGCGCTCGAGGCGGCGGGCGTGCACGTCGTGTATGGACTCGTGGGCCTCAAGACGCACAGCAAGGTGGCGCTCGTGGTGCGGCGGGAGAGCGGCCGCATCCGCCGGTACGTGCACATCGGCACCGGCAACTACAACCCGGTCACGGCCACGCTCTACACAGACCTCGGCCTGCTCACCTGCGACGACAAGATGGGCGAAGACGCCTCCGCCCTGTTCAACCTCGTCACCGGCTACGTGCGGACCAGCCACTACCGGCGCTTCCTTGTGGCTCCGGTCGATCTGCGCGAGGGCGTCGCGACGCTCATCCGTCGCGAGATGGACCACGCACGGGCAGGTCGTCGCGGTGAGCTCGTGTTCAAGATGAACTCGCTGGTGGACCAGCGGATGATCGCGCTGCTCTACGAGGCGTCTCAGGCGGGGGTCAGTATCGACCTCATGGTGCGCGGCGTGTGCTGTCTGCGTCCCGGCGTGCCCGGCGTGAGCGACAGCATCCGTGTCACGAGCATCGTCGGCCGGTTCCTCGAGCACAGCCGGATCTACTGGTTCGGCAACGACGGCAAGCCCGACGTGTACATCGGCAGCGCCGACCTCATGCCGAGGAACCTCGACCGGCGGGTGGAGGTCCTGGCCCCGGTGCGCGACGCCCGGCTCGTCGCGCGCCTGCGCGACGAGATCCTGGGGGTGTACCTGGCCGACAACGTGAAGCGGCGGGTCATGATGTCCGACGGGACGTATGAGCGCGTATCTGCCGAGGGCAAGCCGGTGCACGCCCAGGAAGCCCTGCTCGGGATACGCAAGAGCGTATCGTCGAAACGGGGGAAGAAGGGCACGCCACAGAAGCGCAAGCGCGGCAAGGGCAAGGGGTAGCGATGAGCAAGAAGAAGACATCGTCTCGTGCGGCGACCACCGACGGGAAGGGCACGGGCAAGCTCGACAAGAAGACCTACAACCGAGAACTCGAGAAGCTGCAGATCGAGCTGGTGAAGCTCCAGGAGTGGGTGAAGCGCGAGGGCCTGCGCGTGGTGGTGGTCTTCGAGGGACGTGACGCGGCCGGCAAGGGCGGCGCCATCAAGCGCATCACGCAAGTGCTGAACCCGCGCATCTGCCGGGTGGTCGCGCTTCCGGTGCCCACGGAGCGCGAGACCACCCAGTGGTACTTCCAGCGCTACACGCCGCACCTCCCCGCCGCGGGCGAGATCGTGCTGTTCGACCGGTCCTGGTACAACAGGCCGGGCGTGGAGCGCGTTATGGGCTGGTGCACCGAGGAACAGGTGCAGGAGTTCTTCCGGGACTGCCCGGAGTTCGAACGCATGCTGGTCCGCTCCGGCATCATCGTGATCAAGTACTGGTTCTCCATTTCCGATGAGGAGCAGGACCGTCGCTTCCAGGAACGCATCGACGATCCGCTCAAGCGGTGGAAGTTCTCGGACACCGACCTCAAGGGCCGCGACCGCTGGGAGGATTTCTCGCGCGCCAAGGACGAGATGTTCAAGTACACCGACATCAGAGAATGTCCCTGGTGGGTGGTGGAGGGCGACGTCAAGAAGCGCGCGCGGCTCAACTGCATCCACCATCTGCTCTCACAGATCCCCTACAAAGACGTCCTCCCTGCGCCGTTCGAGCTGCCGCCTCGCAAGCAGTCCGAGGGAGGGTATATCCGCCCGCCGATCGATTCGCAGACCTACGTGCCCGAGGTGTACTGAGCCGGAGCCGGCAGGTCACCCGGCGATAGTGCTGAAGAGCGCGAGTCCTCCGGCCACGCCAAGGGCCACTCCGGCCGCCTGCGCCACGATGAAGGTCGGCGATGTGTCACGGACAGGCAGCCCGAACGGTCCGGTCCTCACGCCTGCCGTGAGTGCGTCGGGGCCGTAACGCTCCACCGCCATGCGCCGTCGGATCGGCCCGAGCGCCGGTACGAGCGCCATCACCCAGAACGCCACGCCTGAAGCGATCCAGCCCCACGCGGTGTTCTGTCCTTCAGGCGGGTCGGTGAGCCCGAGGCGGAGGAAGTTCCAGCCGAGCGAGAGGAAGAGCGCGGACCAGGCATACGCGATGGGGTTGAGGCCCCATCCCCGCATCGACGCCCACAGGCTGAGTCCGCCGAACGCGAAGAGCGACAGGATCGCCACCGGCACGAGCCAGGCCCAGTCGGGCGCCGGATGCGCGATCTCATACGGGCCGCCCAATGCCACGAAGCCGCCTTCGGTCTCCATGATCGCGGCCATCGCGCGATAGAGCACGGTCATGCCCGCCGCAAGGCCCGCGGCCCCCGCCACAGTGGCGAGGACGCTTTGAGCAGACACGCCGACGGCCGCGCTTCCCGACCCGGCAGAGTAGGTGCTCATGATGCCTCCATCTCCGAAATGCCAGGACACGTATACCCGGGATGCGTGGACACATCTCGCGTAACCTCCGGCCCCGGTCGGGCGTTGTCTATCCGAGGCTCCGTCGTCCACTCTATGGCGGTGTGCTCGACGGCTGCGAGGGGAGCGCTATGCCGACGATGTCACGATCCACTATTGCCTCGACTCTCGAGTCGACGGTAGGCGGTGTGCTCGACGGTCTCATCGGTGCGGGTGTGGCACGCGCGGGCGACTGTCGCTCGTCTGCGGGTCAGTGCCTGCTCGCGTGCGTGGGTATGCGCGGTGGTGTCGCGGGGGTCATGTCGGTTGCGGCGCCGGTCGACCTGTGCGCCGATATCGCGCGCGACCGCTTCGGCGTCACCGATGCGTCGGGCGCCGATCCGGGCGTGCTCGAGTCCATCCTTGGCGAGATCGCGAGCGTTGCCGCAGGCTGCGTGGCCACGTGCCTCGAGGCGGTGGAGAGCACATGGCTCACGCCTCCGGTGGTCACGAACACAACGCCCGAGGAGTGGAACGTCCTTGGTGGCGCCCGGAACACCTCGGTGTTCGACGTCAGTGGTCGCCAGGTGCTCGTCTCGGCCGACGTCACGACCTGAAGACCGGCGCGCCCTCGGCTTCCGTCCCCTGATGTGGCGGCCTTCGCACGGACCTTCCGTTATCATGCACGTACCGCAGCTGGACCGCTGCGGGCGCAACCGGGGAAGGGGACATGCCGATGGCTTCCGGGAACCGCATCGCCGGCAAGATCACCACGCTCCGCGAGTCGCTCGGCCTTTCGGTCGACGAGCTCGCCGAGCGCAGCAGCTGTGAGGCAGCAACGATCCTCGCGCTGGAGAGCGGCGAGGTCGCTCCGTCGCTCACGCCGCTCATCAAGCTGACGCGCGCGTTGGGCGTCCGTCTCGGCACACTCCTGGACGACGAGACCGAGCTCGGGCCCATCGTCACGCGCCGCGACCAGGCCGAAGCGGTCACGCGGATCAAGAGCCTCGAGACGGCGAGCGACGCAGGCGTGCTCGACTTCTTCTCGCTGGCGAGCGGCAAGGCCTCCCGACACATGGAGCCATTCCTGATCGATGTGCAGCCGGCGGCCGCAGGCGAGCACAAGCTCTCCAGTCATGAAGGCGAGGAGTTCCTCTACGTCCTCGACGGAGCGCTTGAGGTGGAGTACGGCAAGTCCACCCACACACTCGCGGCCGGCGACAGCATCTACTACGACTCCATCGTGCCGCACCAGGTGCGCTCGGCCGGCGAAGGTCCGGCGCGTATCCTCGCCGTCGTGTACGCACCGGCGTAGGGGGCGGCCATGGCCTACACCAACGAACAACTGCATACCGACCTTGCCTTCGGCCAGTACTTCGAGATGCAGGCGGCCAAGCACGCGGACAACGACTTCATCGTCTATCCAGATCGCGACCTGCGATGGACGTACCGCGAGTTCGACGAGCGCGTGGACCAGCTCGCCAAGGGATTGCTCGCCATCGGCATCACCAAGGGCGACCACGTGGGCGTCTGGGCGCGCAACATCCCCGACTGGCTCACGCTTGCGTTCGCCACGGCCAAGATCGGCGCCGTGCTCGTGACGGTCAACCCGGTCTACAAGGCTCACGAGCTCGCCTACGTGATCAAGCAGTCCGACATGAAGGCGCTCGCGATCATCGACCAGTTCCGCGACGTGGACTACATCGAGATCGTTCGGGGTCTCGTCCCCGAAGCGTCGACCCAGGAGCGCGGTCACCTCGAGAGCGCGGAGTTCCCCTTCCTCAAGAATCTCATCTACCTCGGCCCCGAGAAGCACCGTGGCTTCTACTCCATGCCCGAACTGCTCGTGCTCGGCGACAACATGCCCGACGAGCCCCTTCGGGCGCTGACCGCATCGCTTGATACCGACGACGTCATCAACATGCAGTACACCTCGGGCACCACGGGGTTCCCCAAGGGCGTCATGCTCACAAGCCGGAACATCCTCAACAACGGCTTCTACATCGGCGAACGCCAGAAGTTCACCGAGCGTGACCGCGTGTGCATACCGCCGCCCTACTTCCACTGCTTCGGCATCGTGCTCGGCGTCCTTGCCGTGCTCACACACGGCGCCATGGTGGTGGGTGTGGAGAGCTTCGACCCGGTGCTCGTGCTCGCCGCCGTGGAGAAGGAGCGGGCCACCGCGCTCTACGGTGTGCCCACGATGTTCATCGCCGAGTTGGCGCATCCGATGTTCGACATGTTCGACCTCGCCAGCCTCCGTACCGGCATCATGGCCGGTTCGCCGTGTCCGATCGAGACGATGCGCCAGGTCATCGACAAGATGCACGCCTCGGAGATGACGATCTGCTACGGCCTCACCGAGACGTCGCCGGTCTTCACGCAGACGACCGTCGACGACAGCCTCGAGCGCAAGTGTGAGACGGTGGGCCGCGCACACGATCAGGTGGATGTGAAGGTCATCGATTCAGAGACCGGCGAAGAGTGTCCGCCGGGCGTGCCAGGCGAGCTGTGCTGCCGCGGCTACAACGTCATGAAGGGCTACTACAAGATGCCCGAGGCCACCGCGGCCGTGATCGACAGCGAGGGTTACCTGCACTCGGGAGACATCGGCACCGTGGACGAGCACGGGTACTACCGCATCACCGGCCGCATCAAGGACATGATCATCCGCGGCGGGGAGAACATCTACCCGCGAGAGATCGAGGAGTTCCTCTACACGATGCCGGGCGTTGAGGACGCCCAGGTGATCGGCGTGCCCGACGCCAAATACGGCGAGGTGGTGGGAGCCTTCGTGCGCCGCTCGCCCGGTGCGGACATCACCGAGAGCGACGTGCAGGAGTTCGCACGTGCGCGGATGGCCCGCTACAAGGCGCCCAAGTACGTGTTCTTCGTCGACGAGTTCCCGCTCACGGCTTCCGGCAAGATCCAGAAGTACAAGCTCCGTGAGATGGCTGCCGAGGCGATCGGCGTGGGCGACGTGAAGGTGTTCGCCAGTGATGCCGAGGGCGCAGACCCTGATGCCACCGACAACGAGTGCGAGGTGCGCCGATAAGCGTACCGGCGGGGTAGGACCTCTCCTCTGAGGGAATGGTCACAAGTGGCGGCGTGTCCCGCCGCATGACCGTTCCGAACTGAGGAGGGGTGCCCGATGCCAGGCAGCGTGTACAAGGTGATAGAACTCGTGGGGACCAGCACGGAGAGCTGGGAGGACGCCGCGCGCTCGGCGCTCAAAGCGGCCGCCGAGTCGCTCGAAGACCTCCGCATCGCCGAGGTCGTGACAAGCGACGTCCGTCTGGAGGGCAACGAGATCGTCGAGTTCCGGGTGAAGATGAAGGTCTCCTTCAAGTACCATTCCGAACTGACGGACTAGCATCGATCCGGCATGACGGACCGATGTCGTCAGTTGACAGGTGCGTTACGGCGTGGAACCTGCTACACTGCGTGCGTGGGCCGTTGGGGCCCGAAGGATTGCGGCGTGACACACCGCTATCAGAAAAGCGGAGTCACGCCGTTTGTTTTGCCCAATAAGGGCGAGGAAGAAGGTTAGGAATGGCTGAAGGTACCGTTAAGTGGTTCAACCCGGACAAGGGCTACGGCTTCATCTCGCGTGAGGGTGGCGACGATCTGTTCGTCCACTTCTCCGAGATCCAGTCGGAGGGCTTCAAGACCCTCGACGAGGGCCAGAAGGTCTCGTTCGAGGAGGCCATGGGCAACAACGGCAAGAAGCAGGCGACCAACGTCCGCCCGCTCTAAGCAGCGCGCGAGACTCACGTTCGCACGGAAGGGCGGCCCCGAGGGGCCGCCCTTCTTGCGTTGCGCCTCTGAAGCGTGAGCTACTGCGCGTCTTGCACGGGGTAGGGAAGCTCGAAGAGCGCGGGGTCGATGTCGGCGCCTACCTCCACGTTGGAGAACAGCCGCCGCGCCACCTGCAGTTCACCGATCGAGCCGTCGTCCTCGGGTACTGCACCGCGTGAGATCACGCCGATCACGGTGTCATCGAGCACGAGGTACGTGATGTCCTCCACGTACCAGGCGTTCGCCGCGCCCTCCATGGCATCGGCCCGCTGGAGGGAGTAGACCACGCGCGTGGCACCGGTCTCCTCGTCGATGCCGTCCTCGACGGCCGAGTCGTCAGGCTGGCCGAACTCCTCCAGGTACCGCGCTACGCTGGCCACCGAGGGCTGGGACACCTCTTCGGCGTACTGGACGAAGTAAGCGGTGACACCGTCGGGGGACATGATCGACCTCAGAAGCTCTCCGTCCTGGTACAGGTCGAACCGGAACAGATCGCCATCCACCCAGAACTCGCCGGTCTGGTCGTAGATCGTGCCGTTAGGCATTGTGGTGAGGAGCGAGAAATCCCCGGTCTTCTTGCTGGCGTCGAGGAACTCCTCCAGCGTGGGCGACAGGACCTTGTCGTCGCCCTTGTCTACCGACTCGTCGGAAGGGGCGGGCGACGGCTCTGCGGCCCCGGGCTCCTGCGTGTCGACAGAGCACGCGCATCCCGCCCCGAGCGACATCACGGCGGATGCGAACAGGGCGATTCGCAGTACAGCCAACAGGCGTCTCATGGCGTCCCCCTCGGTCTCGGATATCCCGATGGTAAGCCCGGTGTTGCTTTCGCGCCAGGAGCGTTGACCGACGCCGCACCGGGCATCTATCGTAGAAATACGATTGATGGTTCCCGGGAGGCGCGATGGACGATCGGAGCATAGCAGCGGTAGCACACGCACTCGGCCACCCTGCGCGGGTGCGCATCCTCCGCCTGCTGGCGGCGCAGGAGTCGTGCATGGGCGGCGAGGTGTTCGAGGCGTTGCCGCTGGCGCAGTCGACGATCTCGCAGCATCTCGGCGTGCTGAAGCGGGCGGGCCTCGTGCGTGCCACCCGGCAGGGCACGCGCATGCTCTACTGCATCACCGATGAGCCGCTCACCGGACTCCGCAGACTGCTCGACACCCTGCTGGAACAGCACCCTGTGTGTGGCGAAGAGGAGCACTGAGATGGCCGAGGCGTCTTCCAAGCGGATGAACGTGTTCGAGCGGTACCTCACCCTGTGGGTGGCGCTCTGCATCGTCGCGGGCACGCTTCTGGGCAGCCGGTTCGCGGGCCTTGCCGCGTTCTTCGACAGGTTCACGGTGGCGCAGATCTCGATCCCGGTGGCGGTGCTGATCTGGCTGATGATCTACCCGATGATGCTCAAGGTGGACTTCGCCTCCGTGAGGCGGGTGGGTGAGCGCAAGCAGGGCCTCGTCGTCACGATGGTGGTGAACTGGCTGATCAAGCCCTTCACGATGTTCGGTATCGCGTGGTTGTTCTTCAACGTCATCTTCCGTGACCTGATCACGCCCGACCTCGCGCAGCAGTACCTTGCCGGCGCGGTGCTCCTTGGCGCCGCGCCCTGCACGGTGATGGTGTTCGTGTGGTCGTGTCTCGCCGACGGAGACCCGGCCTACACCCTCGTACAGGTGGCGCTCAACGATCTGATCATGCTGGTGGCGTTCGTGCCGATCGTGTCGCTGTTACTTGGCGTGAGCGGTGTACCGGTGCCCTGGGACACCCTGGCGCTCTCCGTGGTGCTCTTCGTGGTGGTGCCGCTCGTTGCGGGGTGGCTCACCCGGCGTACGCTGATCGGCCGCCACGGCCAGGAGTGGTTCGACGACTCGTTCCTGCCGAGGTTCGGGCCCGTCACCATCGTGGCCTTGCTCGCTACGCTCGTGCTCATCTTCATCTTCCAGGGCGAGACCATCGTGGCCGATCCGCTGCACATCCTGCTCATCGCGATACCGCTTACGATCCAGACGTTCCTGATCTTCGGGATCGCCTACGGGTGGTCGTACCTGTGGCGGATCGAGCATCCCGTGGCCGCCCCGGCAGGCTTCATCGGTGCGTCCAACTTCTTTGAACTTGCGGTGGCGGTGGCGATCGCGCTCTACGGCCTCACGTCGGCGGCGGCGCTCGCCACGGTCGTTGGCGTGCTCGTGGAGGTGCCGCTCATGCTCACGCTCGTGTGAATCGCTAAGCGCACGCGCGAGAAGGTGTGTGCCCGCCACGAATGCGCTCTGCCGCAGGTGGGTGCGGCCGTTGAGCCCGCATCGATCGACTCAGGGGAGGCCTGAGATGCGCCGGATCGCGCTCTACTCGGACATCCACGGGAACGCACCCGCTCTCGAGGCGGTGCTTGCCGACATCGTGTGCGCCGGCATCGCCGAGCGGTACTGCCTGGGCGATCTCGTGGGCTATGGCGCGGACCCGTCGGGCGTGATCGCGCGGGTACGCGCCACGCGCGATCCGGTGATCCGCGGCAACTACGACGACGGGGTCGGCAACAGGAAGGGCGGCTGCGGCTGCTACTACCCCACCCCGGAGGACAAGGCCGTGGGCGCGGAGAGTTACACGCACACCGACGCCGCCCTGAACGACACCGAGCACGCGTACCTGGCGACGCTGGCCGACGACATCCGGTTGAACGTGTCGGGTGCGAGGGTGCTGCTCTGCCACGGAAGCCCGCGGAGGATCAACGAGTACCTCATGCCCGACAGGCCGGACGACAATCTGGCGAAGCTTGCCGACCTCGGTGGTGCCGATGTGGTGTGCGTGGGGCATGTCCACATCCCGTACCACCGCGTGCTCACGGCTCCCGACGGGCGTGCTGTCCACTACGTGAGTGACGGGAGCGTGGGCAAGCCTAAGGACGGCGATTCCCGGGCATGCTGGGCCGAGCTCGTCTTCGGTACCAAGGCCGAGGTCAACAAGCGATGTGAGGGCGACCGTGCCGCGGGGCCGGTGGGCACGCCGGGTGAGGCCGATCGGCCATGGCTCGGCGTCGTGTTCCATCGCGTGGACTTCTAGGGCAGAATCGACGCGGGCGCAGACCCGGGTGCCGTATTGCGGGAGGTTGCGCTCCCGCCCGCCGTTGGGTACTCTCTTGCAGCACACATGGCCAGGTAGCTCAGATGGTAGAGCAGGGGATTGAAAATCCCCGTGTCGGCGGTTCAAGTCCGTCTCTGGCCACCATAGATACTCCCCGCGACCGGTCCCTGTGGCCGGTCGTTGTGCGTTCGTGGGTGATCCCGCACCATTCTGCGCCCGCCTCCCGGTCCATCATCCAGCCCCCGGAACCCGACTTCTTCAAGAATCTCGCGCCCGTCCGCGAAGTTGGCTTCGTATTTAACGATAGCCGATTTAGTACATACTAACCGCAAGAAGGGACGCACATGGACCTCATGACCCACACCTCCGTCATGGAGCCGATGATCGCGACATCGTCGCTCGATACCGCGCGCACCGGCCAGTCGTTCCGCGTGGTGGGAATCGATGACGCGGATGCACGGATACAGGCACTTCGGTTCGGCATGGCCGAGGGTGCGGACATACATTGCGTCACGCGCATACCCGCAGGCCCCACCGTCGTCAGGTCGGGCCGCCAGGAGATCGCCATCGGCCGCGCTCTCGCCCGGCGGATCCGGGTCACCGGTGGCGCCGTGGAGGCGGGGCGGCGGTATGAGCAGTAGTACGGGCGCGCGGCCCGTCAGCCTGGTTCTTGCGGGCAATCCCAACGTCGGCAAATCGGCGGTCTTCAATGCGCTCACCGGAACGTATGTGGACGTGTCGAATTTCCCGGGAACCACGGTCGAGCTCGTGCGCGGCCGCATGGGCGTCTACGAGATCGTGGACACCCCCGGTGTCTACGGTGTCTCCTCGTTCAACGAGGAGGAGCGGGTGGCGCGCGACATCATCCTCACCGGCGACATCGTGGTCAACGTGGTCGATGTCGTCCATCTTGAGAGAGACCTCTTCCTTACGCTGCAGTTGCTGGACATGGGCAAGCAGATGGTCGTCGTGCTCAACATGTCCGACGAGGCGCGCAGGCAGGGGGTCGCAATCGACCAGGCGCGCCTTGAGGAGTTACTCGGCGTTCCAGTGATCGCTACGGCAGCCGTGAAGGGTACGGACATCGAGGATTTGAAGAGCGTTCTCCCTGCCGCACGCGCAGGGCACGGTGATCCCGCCCTGCAGGAGGGTCTGGCCGACTTGCAGCGTCGTATCAGCCTCCGGTCGGAAGCGCTCCTGGTGCTGGAGGGCGATGAAGAGGTGAGCGCCCGGCTTGGCCTCGAGCCCGGCACTCAGCGCGACACCATCTACCGCGAGCGGCGGCGCCGCGTGGACGTGATCTGCGCCGAGGTCGTACGTGAGACGCGGGAGGGCGCCGGCTTCGCCGCACGGCTGAGCCGCTGGATGCTCCACCCTCTCACCGGGATCCCGATGCTTCTCGGCCTGCTGTAAGCGATGTGGGTCGTGCTGGGCCAGTGGATCGCACGGCTGAGCCGCTGGATGCTCCACCCTCTCACCGGGATCCCGATGCTTCTCGGCCTGCTGTAAGCGATGTGGGTCGTGCTGGGCCAGTGGATCGCGGGCGGTCTCGTGGGGCTGCTCGAAGAGGTTGTCATGCTCGCCCATTGGGTGCCGTTCGTCGAGGGTGCGGTCGCTACCGCTTCAGCGCCCGGTACCCGGCTCCATACGCTGCTCGCCGGGGAGTTCGGCGTCCTCACGATGACTCCCACCTATCTTCTGGGTGTGATCCTGCCGCTCGTCGGCGGCTTCTACGTGCTGCTCGCCGTGCTCGAGGACTCCGGCTATCTGCCGAGGATCGCAGCGTTCGCCGATCGCACGCTGAACGCGGTTGGCCCCAACGGGCGTGCCGTCATCCCCCTGATCCTCGCCCTGGGGTGCGCGACCATGGGCACGCTCACCACGCGCATCCTCGGCAGCAAACGGGAGCGCTTCATCGCCACGGCGCTGATGGCCATCGCCGTTCCGTGCTCCGCGCAGATCGCCGTGATAGCGGCGCTGATGGCCCGAGCGGATGCTATCTACGCCGTGCTCTACATCTCGCTGCTGGTGTTCGTGTTCGGCGCGGTAGGGGCGGTGCTCAACCGCATGGTCCCGGGGCAGTCCACCGACCTTCTGATCGACCTGCCGTCGCTCCGGCTCCCGCGCATCGACAACGTGGTCCGCATGAGCGCCGTGAAGGTCTGGCACTTCATGCGGGAGGTCACGCTGTTCTTCACCGCGGGCTCGCTGGTGATCGGTCTGCTGCAGGTGACAGGCGCGCTCGAGCGCATCGTTGCGGCGGCGCGACCGTTGACCACCGGTTGGCTAGG
>Ga0209614_1001578_pt1 | contig 16569 bp, 18 predicted proteins | sample BlaSprsedimmetaG_FD_185484 | JGI IMG/M metagenome (GOLD analysis project Ga0209614, IMG submission 185484) | Hot spring sediment bacterial and archeal communities from California, USA to study Microbial Dark Matter (Phase II) - Blank Spring... ... | reverse complement strand
TTACTAATGCTTTGCCAGCAGGAACAAATATTATTGGAGCAGTTAAAACTGATATTGTTAACTATACTACAATTAGAAAATATGTTGCTCTGACAGAAACAGCTGAAACTGCTGTTTGGACACCAACGGCGGGTAAGAAATTTGTTATAACTGATATTCATATCTCGGCTGATGCAGCGGGGACTTGCACCCTAAGAGATGGCACAGCAGGAACAACCTTTATGATATTTTCTTTTGCTGCTAATGGAGGGTGTGTTTCTAACTTACGGACACCGATTGAAAGTGCGGCAGTCGATAATGTTCTGACTGCTCAAGCAAGTGCAATAACTCAATATATTTTAGTAACGGGTTACGAAATTTAATTGCTATCACTGGAAGGTGATTTTATATGCCTGGATATGGTTTCACTTCTTGCGGATATACTACCGCCAATGTTGGAACAACTGAAAGATTTGACGATACCGCTAACACCCATACACTAAGAGCTAATGCTGTTGCGAGACGTACTTTAGCTGGTTATTCTTTTGGCGGTTATGGTTTCACCTCTTGTGGTTATACTACCTCTGTTGTTGGGACAACTGAAAGATTTGATGATACCGCTAACACCCACACAGCAAGAGCTGACGCTACTGCGAGATGTTATTCAGCTGGTTATTCTTTCGGCGGATATGGTTTCACCTCTTGTGGTTATACTACCGCCAATGTTGGAACAACTGAAAGATTTGACGATACTGCCAATACCCACACAGCAAGAGCAAGCGCTACTGTGAGACGCCAGGTAGCTGGTTATTCTTTCGGCGGTTATGGTTTCACCTCTTGTGGTTATACTACCTCTGTTGTTGGGGCAACTGAAAGATTTGACGATACCGCCAATACCCACACATTAAGAACAAGTGCTACTGCAAGACAGGCTTTAGCTGGTTATTCTTTTGGCGGTTATGGTTTCACCTCTTGTGGGCATGATGGTGCTGCTGGCGTTGGAACAACTGAAAGATTTGACGACACCGCTAACACCCATACACTAAGAGCTAATGCTGTTGCGAGACATTATTTAACTGGTTATTCTTTTGGCGGTTATGGTTTCACCTCTTGTGGTTATACTACCTCTGTTGTTGGGACAACTGAAAGATTTGATGATACCGCTAACACCCATACACTAAGAGCTAATGCTACTGCGAGATATGGCCCAGCTGGTTATTCTTTTGAGGAAGAAGCTCCAACAAGACAATTTATGAGTCCGATGACCAAATATTGGTAGGAGGAGAGGCAATGGATGAGTTAAGTATTATCAAAAATCCTGTTTATAGAAAAATGTTTGAGGAAGTCAAAAATTTTCTAAGCAATTTTTCTGCTGAGATGACGCCTACACAAATAAACTGTTTTGTGCTTAATGATATTGAGTTCCCCACAAGTTATGGAAAATTTATGCAGGCAAAAGCGGAACTAATCGGCAGGTATAACCAAGTTGTTGATTTGTATTTTACTATCAGAAAAACCAATGCAAAAATTGATATTAAAAAAGAAGAAATAGAAAAAGAAAAATCTAAAGCTAAAAGGAAATTGTTGGAAATTGAAAAAGAAGAACTTGAAATGGCTTCTGTTAGGCAAGAGATAAGTATAGAAACACTTATTAACGAAGCCAAGACTTTTTTTGCAATTTATGAGAAATATAAAGATTTTGACACCTTAGAGGAAAAAGAAAAATTAAAGTTAGATGTGGAGCAGTGGGCAGCGAAGGCACGGAATATGCCAAATATTTTTGAGGAGAGATACGGAGCAAATTTTATGCGCAGGGTGTTTGGGGAAGATTACGAGAGGTATTTAGAAAATCGTCGAAACCGTTTTGGGTTACTACCACGAGAATTACTTTTTAAAAGTTTAGAGAGAAACCAATAGATTTATGATAGCTATGAGTAAAATATGGTAGGAGAGAGATAATGTTAATTGCTAAAAAACATTTCTGGCTTTCAGGAATTTGGGATGTTATTGCACGCAGCATTAAAAGATATAATATGTTAGATAATTTACTTAAAAGATATGATATGTTAGATAATATTTATTCTAGGTATAATACAAAAAATATAGAACCAGACTAGGGGGTATTGTGAGTGAATTTTATTTAAAATCTCTCATTCCCGTTTTTGCTAGAGGAATAAGAGATATAGGAAAACCAATTAGAAACGAATTTATTGGTACTGGCAACGGCACTAAAGAAGAATTCCAATTAGAATATTACCCACTAAAAGCAGATTCGGTAGAAATTTATGTTGATGGTGTCCGTAATTTACTTATAACCATTAATTCTGAATATGGTCTTATAACTTTTGGTACAGCTCCAGCAGACAAAGCTTCTGTAACCGCCAATTATCTTTACTATGGTTACTCTGATGGATTATTACAAGATTATCTCGCTGACGCTATTGGCAGGTTAGAGGTATTATATTATCAAGGATATGTTGTATTGAGAGATGGTGGTGGCGATGCTTATTTGGAATCCACCCCTACCGATGTCTGGAAGATGATTATAGTATTACAGGCCATAATTACATTTGTGGAGTCTGGGTTAGTAGAAGATAAATTAATTACATCTAGAAGTTGGAAAGATGAAGAACTAGAAGAAAGTTATACTAAGTCCGTTACCATTACTAAGGGATATTTGGAGAACCTTTATAGAGAAAGAAACAATGCTATAAGTGCCATTAAGAGAAAGGCTATGAGTGGTTTGGATACATATATTGCTAGTACGTTCAACAAAACCGAGGCTTATTACCGATTTATTGATTCGGTTTTGCCTATGGGTTCATATCAGACATTTGGATAAAACTGGAGGTATTTTATGTTTGACAATTTGTAGAGATGTATACTATACTGTAAATATGATAAATAAAGCATATAAATATCGTATTTACCCGAACAAAATTCAGCAAGAAATACTAGAAAAGCATTTCGGCTGTGTTCGTTTTGTTTTTAATTGGGGTTTGGATAAAAAGATAAAAACATATCAAAAAGATAAAAAAAGGTTAAGTTGCTTTGATTTGTCAAATGAGCTGGCAAAATTAAAGAAAGAAAAAAATTTTGAATGGTTAAATGAAGTAAATAGCCAATCGCTTCAAATGTCATTAAGAAATTTAGATAATGCTTTCACCAGCTTTTTTAGAAAGCAAAACAAGTTTCCTAATTTCAAGAGCAAAAAAAACAATATAAACAGTTTTCAAATACCGCAACATTTAAAACTATCAGATAAACTGGATTTGCCAAAAATAAAAGGAATAAAAATAATACAGCATAGAAAGCTAGAAGGAGAAATAAAAACAGCTACAGTTAGTAAAACACCAACAAATAAATACTATATTTCTATTTTGGTTGAGCAGAACAAGGAATTGCCTAAAAAATCAAAGATAAAAGAAAAAACCACTATTGGCGTTGATTTGGGAATAAAAACATTTGCCACATTGTCAGACGGTAGAAAAATAGACAATCAAAAATATCTAAAAAATGGTTTAAAAAAGTTGAAAAGACAACAACAATGGTTAAGCAGAAAAGTCAAGGGAAGTAATAATAGAAAAAAACAGATTAAAAAAGTTAGTTTAATACACGAAAAAATAAGCAATCAAAGGTCGGATTTTTTGCACAAATTTTCATTTCAATTGACTCACGAAAACCAAGTGAATTCAATTGCTATTGAAGATTTGAATGTAAAAGGAATAATTAGAAATCATTGCCTCGCTCAAGCAATTTCAGATGTAAGCTGGTCAGAGTTTAGAAGACAACTCACATATAAAACCGAATGGTATGGGAAAAATTTGCTTGTGATAGGCAGATGGGAAGCAAGCAGCAAGGCTTGCAGTTGCGGTCAAGTCAATCAGGAATTAAAGCTTTCTGATAGAGAGTGGATATGTAAAGAATGCGGGACAAAACATGATAGAGATATTCTCGCCGCAAACAATATCAAAAGATTTGCACTAATACCGCAGGGACTGCGGAAATCTACGCCTCTGGAGAGAACGACAGTAGTCGGCTCGCTGAAAGAGGAAGCCCGGTGCCTTTTAGGCACGGGTGGTTCACAAATAAATAAAAAATCAAAAAAAAATTCTTCTTTTACTTTGGGAGACAATAATGCCAGACTGGCTTTCTTCAAAAGAAATTAAAAATAGAATAAATGATATAAGAAAGTTTACTAGCGATGATGATAATGTTGAGCTTATTTACGAAACACTAACAGATTGCCCAGATTGTGATTATGATGAAATACGACAAGAATCTAAGGATGCCTCCTGTCCCACGTGTGGAGGACGAGGTAAAATAGCCATAGAATCATCTACTTTTATTTTAGCAAAAATACGATGGTTGGATGGTATAGAGAAAAGTCTTATGGGGACTGGTTATTTACCAGAGGGTAGAGTTAGCTTTACAGTAGATAATATTTTTGAATCCTCAGTTGATGATGCTGAGAAAATTAAAATAAATGATAGGTTAATAAAAATAAAAAGTAAGTCACCAAGAGGAAGGGGAGGTGTGAATAGGATAACATATATTGGCGGGGTTATTTAAGGAGTGTGGATATGAGTGTAGTCAAAGAATTGCTAGACAGGAAAAATCAATTAATATATGGTTTTCTAAAAAAATTAGACGATTTAAATATAAATAAAGATACACATGATATAATAAGAATATTATTTTTAGATACAATTAATCAATTGTATAGAGATTCTGTATTTATTTTAGCCGCAAAGGATGGGGTTATTATACAAAGTGCTGAGGTGCTAGCAAAACAATTACTTCCTGATAATTTTTCTATAGAGAAGCTTGTAACCCAAACTAAAGAAAATTTAGCAAAATCTTCTAAAAAAGCAAGAAAAGTTAAGGAGATTATAGAAGATGCGAGTAACGGTAAAGTGTGATGGCTCCAGAGTAACGGCTGGGGCTAGAGAGACATTTAATTTAATTAAATATAGAACAGGTCTTGTTTTAAACGAGGTTGCTAATACGTGCACAGATAAGGCTGTGGAATATTTAGAAGAATCCTATGTGAGGCCAGACTGGACGCAAACAGGCAATCTTGCTAGGGCTATTTTTAATTCCTTTGGACGATTTAGTAGAGATACGTGGTCTTCTGGAGTAGCGGATATTCGCATATTGGGCGCACAGGCTCCTTACTGGGACGAGATTGAAGGGGGAACCGATAAATATGTTGGCGATATTCATAGGGGTTATTTCATTGATGAAGCTGGTAGACATTTTAGCCCAAAGGTTGATATGTATAGAAAGCATAAATGGGTAGAAACTGGTGCTGGTTATGATATGGAAGTTAAGAGACCAATTACAGCACATAATTATTTTAAAAAAACCAGCGTATATGCTGAGATTAGGTTTGTTAATAGAATGGTACAATCAATAAATGGGGTATTTTTACAATAATGGCTAACAAAATGAAGTTTTCTCGTTTAATAAATCAAGAACTTTATTCTTATCTTGTAACAATATTAAATGAAGATGGGTTTGATAATGTTACTGTTTATGATGCGTACCCAGACGATACATCAACTGATTTTTTGGATAATTTGCCAGCAGTCTCTCTTATTTTATGGACAGAAAATGATGAAGATTTTGAAATGGGAAATGAAAAAACAGTTACTTCGAGAAGGTTTGTGATAGATGTTTTTACGAGGAGTGAATTAGATGGGCAATGTTCTGATATAGCAGATACAATAAAATCAAATATGAAAATCGACAAAAGCCATGCTCTTTATGATTACAATCATGCGACACCAGTTTTACTTGGTAATATAAAATTTGAAAATATAGATAAACTTAATGTGACTACTCCGCCTAAGATTTATAACCAAATTACAATTAGGGTGGACATTAAAACATATTTATTGGAATAGATTTTTAAAAGGAGGTGAAAACATATGTCTATAATTCGCTTAAAAAGTGATAGGATACTGATGGCTGCTAATGGCACCATCATTGATAGGTTACAATCGCTAGGAAGCACTACAGACTTTCCGTCTGAAGATATAAAGGAATTGGGTAATGTTTCTGTTGTTTCAGTAGTAAAAGATGTCCCAGATGTTACCATTGACACAGAGGCTTTTGATGTAAATTGTGAATTGCTTACCTTGTTACATGGCGGTGACCCACACGCTGCTACGCCTCCAACATCATTTGAGATGACAGCAGAGAATATTAAAAAGGTCAATTTTATTTTCCCAATTAGGGAAGAAACTGGTGATCTCGCACTAAAAACTGGTGTTATTTATGCTGCACAGCTTACTGCTTTAAATTATCGTTATTCTGTTGATGGAAATGCAACAGAATCAATGACGTTTATGTCAGATAATAAGCATTGGGTATATCAATCTGCGGCGTATGAACAGTTTATCGGGGATGGGACAACCGTTACCTTTGAACTAGATACGGCTACTTATGGTGGGGCCAGAAACTATGGTACTAACAAAAATATCATAGGTTGTGTTGTTGATGGGGTAATAAAATATGAGGGCAGCCAAGCAGAAAGAATAGCAGGAACAAAAGATTTTGATTACGTGGCGGGTACCGATGATATTGTTTTCGGTACAGCCCCAGCATCGGGTGCTGTAATTGATGTGATATATCCGTGTCTAACACAACAGACATTTGCATCAACCGTGCATGAAGGTGAAACTGTTTATCCAGGTGCTATCAAGGGTAAGAATATACCAGTAGTTATTACTGCTGGTAAGCTTGATAGAGTGCAAAGTATTAATATTTCTATTTCATATCCAAGCACGAATATCTTGGAAATGGGGAATGCAAATAAAGTTGCCGTTGTTATTGATACACCAGAAATTACAGGAGATATTTCTGTCCTAGACAGAGACGGAGATGCTTTCGCTAAATTCTGCGCAGGAACGGCATTGGATGCTTCAACTCCTGTTTTTGGTCTTGATGATTTTGATACAGCAATATCACTAGAAGTCAAGCTTCTTGACCCAGACGATAATTCGACTGTTTTAAAAACTCTCTATATACCATCCATAGAGATTGTTGGAGAAAGTCATACCTCAAAGGTTGGTGATAATCTCACACAAACATTTAATTTCAAAATTACCGCTAATTCAAATATGACTATTTACAGGGGATCAAAACCTTAAGAACTTAAATGAGGGAGGACAAGGAACCCTCCCTCAATATTTTAAAATATTATGGAGGTAAAAGGTTATGGGAGAAAAAAAAGATATTAGAGATTTATATAAGAAGAAAAAGTTGGTTAAGATTGAAGATGGAAATGGTAATTATGCAGAGGTAAATATACAAACAATTTCACATGGTGCTAAAACAGAAGCTATCGAAAGGGCTACTGAGGCACGTGCTGAAATGATTCGCAGTTTTAATGATAAAAATAGCAAGGAATCAATTATTTTAAATAAGTCACTTTCGGAAATGTCTAAAGAGGATTGTATTGAAGAATTAATTGCACTTGATTTTGATTTGATAAATGAAATAGAGACGAAGTTGCAAGAGAAAGGTCTGACTGATATTAAGTCGGAAGAATTTGCAGAGGAATATGATAAAAGCTTTGCCAAGTCCAAGGCTAATATGCTACCGCAATTAGAAAAAAAATCTATAGATGAATTAAGAGCACAGATTGGAGAAACGAGAAAGAGAAATATGCTTACTGCATATTATGTACGGGTTTTCAATGAAACTGTGCTTTTTTATGCTTTAATTGATGAAGATGGAAAACAGTTATTTTCATCAATTAAAGAAATGGAAGAAAATTTGCATGGTAATTTATTTGTTGAATTACAAAATGCTTATTATGATTTAGATTCAATGGATATAGATGAAGTAAAAAACTAGCGCAGAGCGATGCTTTTTTAAATCTAGTTAGCATTGCTCAAGAATTTGGTAATTTAGAATCAATAATGCCAGAAGAGACTCATAATCTTTTGGATTGTCCTTGGTGTTTCGTTACTGCCATTTCGCATTCCTTACGTATCTTGGGTTATTTTAAGAACTTGCCGAAGGATGAGATCCCGCCTAAAAATATTTGGCTAGACGATGAAGGTTTAAAAAAATGGTTTGATGGTGTTGATAGGGCGAGAGCAGGAGAAGGAGCATATAAGCACAAAGAAGTAATAGAGGTAGGCTGATCAAATGAAACAATATGATTTTGTAATTAATTTCATAACAGAAATGAAGCAGTTAGATGCTGCTGCCGTTGCTGTGCCAAAAAGGGTGAAAGACTTACAACGGAGAGTTGAACAAGCATCCATAGTAACACCATCTGGAATATCGCAAAGGATACAAGCAGGAGAGACGGCACTAGCATCTCACGGTAAAGAACGAATACGAAGGGTGAGGGACCTGATAAAAGGAGACCAAGAATTAGCCGCTAGCCAAAAAAGTAATATTAGTGTATTAAATAAACAAGCACAAGCATTTCACAAGGGCAATGTCGCAATGCGTGAAAGTGCTAGGCAGCTCGGTGGTCTTAGCGGCACATATCGTTCGGCTGTGGCGGTAATGAGAGCACAACCGATAGGTGAAATTCTTGGTAAGGTTGGCTTGTGGACGATTGCAACTACTGCTATTTTTGGGACAATTGCCGCCATAAAAGATATTATTTGCGAAGCAATTAAACTAGAAAGCGTATTCGCTGATCTAAAAAGAGTAATAAATCCTGTTGATATAGGAAAAATAACTGATGCAACCTTTAGGTTATCACAAGGATTTGGTGCTGTTGCGGGAGATGTTGCTAAGAGTGCTTTTGAATGGGGGAAAACAACAAGAATAATAGAAGATGTCATGGCTGGTCAAACCGCAACGTTATTAGCAACAAAAGTGGCGGAGATGGATTTGGGATCAGCTACTAAATATTTAACAGCTATGTACCATTCTCTTGGGTTAAAAGGTAATGAAATAATTGGTATTGTAGATATGTTGAATGAAGTGCAGAATAGATTTGGTGTCAATATAGAGAATATGGCTACAGCATTAGCAAGAACATCTGGATTAATGAAAGTTTATAGTGGAGACTTAGAGCAATTAACTGCGATTATAGGGACAATGATGAAGGTAACTGGGGCAGAACCAACAAGGGTTGCGACAGCCATAAGAACAAGCATGATGCATATTCGTAGAAATGCTGCTGATTTAGAAATGTATGGAATTGCGGTTAGAGACACAAACGGTGCACTTCTTTCAATGGAGAAAATTTACGATAATATAATGACTGCAACCACAAAAATGTCCAAAACAAGAAAAATGGAGATTTTAACTCTAATTGCCGAAGGACGGTCTTACGATATTTGGGCGGCAGCATTAAATAATAGTAATTTAATTTTACAGATGCAGGAAGCAGCAGTCAATTCTGCTAATAGTGCTGTTTATGAATATTCTTTAATAATGAATACCGTTTCTGAAAATATAGCAAGGATGAGATCAGGTGTAAGCGAACTTGCTTACACCCTTGGCGAGGCAGGGTTAACAGATAGTATTAGTGATTCAATACAAGCTTTTTCTGGTCTCCTAAGCATCTTAACCAAAGTTGCTGGCATGCTTAAGGTTATCAATGAGCGTGCGGAAGTTAAGTTCCCCACATGGGAAACAGGTGGCGAAAAGAAAGTTGAGATGATATTTTCACCCATCAGGACTATTGGTAGGCTCTTGGGTGGTTTTACCCCAGCAGAAGAGGAATATGGAAAATTAAGACAAGAGCAAGTTGGTAGGATGCGATATGCTCTTGAACAATCGCTTTATGTTCTTGGAATCACCCTAGACGAACATAGGGATTTGCACAAAGCCACTGCTGTTATGCTTAATGACCAAGAGAAATCAGAAAAAGGTCTTATTGATGATATGGTCGAAAGAACAAAATCAGAGATAATGGCTATGAGAACAATGAAAGTAACACAAAAAGAGATTGGAAAATTAGAAAAAACAGGCGTTAGGTCAACACGTGCATATAAAGCGTGGGCAGAGGCAACACGCGGATTAACCCTTACGGTAGAAGAGCAAAAACACGCTATGGAGAGTATTGAGAACTCAATACGTGAGAGTGCTGATATAGCTGAAGAACTTACAGAGGCAGAACTTGAAGTTATAGATAATCTTAATCTTTCAAAGGCAAAATTCGCTGCTGGATTAGTAACACGCGAACAGTATATATCCGCTCTTAGAATTTATATAAAAGCCATAATTAAGACGAACGATCCAGATAGGTTGGCGGCAATAGCCGAACTAAACAGACAGCTAGCTGATATTGAAAAAGAAGCTATTGATTTAATGTCGGCTAGGCTTGATTTAGAGATAGCAACGACTGGTGACCCCCTAGCACAAGCAAGGTTAAATTTGAGTAAAGAAAAAACGATATTGGGAAATTTAAAAGATAAACTTGATATTCTGAAACAACGAACTACAATTATAAAAGCACAGCAGCAAATGGAAAGAGAAATTTATAATTTAAGAATGGCAGAAGCGAAACTGGGAATTGCTGGGATGGTAGAGCCACTAGACAGAGAATCTGCCATGTTGGCATTGGAGCAAAGTACATTGGATTATATAAGGTCTACAGAGGGAGCATCGGCTGCATTAACCTTAGAAGCTTCGTTAATAGACAGAAGCAGGTCTCTGCAAATATCTAGATTTGAAATGGAAAAACGTATTTTAGATATGAGACAAGAGCTAGGTGAAATATCTATTGAGCAACAAATTGCTGCTATACAAAAATTAGCCAAGGGCGTTACCCTGACAAGAGAACAGTCATATCAATTAAGACTTGAATTGCAACGCTTACAAAAAGAATCTAGAGAACAGGCAAAAGAATCATTTAATTTACCAAACATAGAATTGCCAACCGTATATGAAATGAGACGTGGTATATCTGGTGGATATTCTCAAGAATATTATGATAATAGAAATATAGTAATAAATGTTTCAAAAGATGTTGACATATCATTGCTGGAGGCAGCTATTTCACGCAGCATAGATAGGGAAGTATATATAGGAGGAACAGCTACAGGATTAAGGCCAAAGATATATTAAGGAGTAAATTATGTCTGTTAAATGGAAATTAAATAATATATATTTTTCAATAAATCCAGATTCCGTGTGTATAGATAGAAATAAAAATATTCATATTATTGACATTATTGATGGAACATCAGTTTTACAAGAAGGAAGAGATGCTCCTCCAACAATAAGTGCTTCTGGTTGGGTACTCAGCGAAACCGCCTATGCTGGACTTAATACTTGGTATGAGACTGGTGGGGTTTTAACGCTTATAGATGATCACGCCGATAGTTTTAATGTCATTATTTCTAGTTTAAAACTTGATAGAAGGAGGTACGCTTCTAACCAATGGGTTTATTATTTTACAATAAATTTTTATGTTATTAGCGGATTATAGTGGGATTCCCTAATTATGTAGGTAGTGATAAACCGAGTTTAATAGTTAAAGTATATCCAGACAATAGAATCGAAAACCAAGCGATTTTCGACCCAAACAATAGCAAAAATTATAGAGTTTTAAATCTTCTCCCTTGGGTTGGGGCAAGAGAGTGGATGCTACCGAATATTAAAAACATTACTATAAATAGGTCTTTTGAGACAGATAGTGCCACGTGCGAAATAAACATTTATAACCCAACGGGTTCGTTATCACCAACCATAGCAGGCCAAGCGAGTACATGGAACAGAGTTTTATTGCCGAATACCGTTATAAAAACATATCAGGGTTATGGTTCCAATACAAGCCAAACAGGTACATGGTTGATAGATGAAGTCGTGATGGAAAACCCCCCAGGCATGTTGACCATAAGGGGAAGGGATTTGGCGAAATTGCTTTTAGAGCAAACACTATATCCTCCAATAATTCCAGGTGATTATTACCCATGTGGTTTTTGTACCACCAATGATAAACAATCAGATCTGCTTAAAAGAAATGCAAAAAGATGGATAGCTTATAATGATTTATCAGAAGTTGTTAAGTTTTTTTTAAGGTTGGCTGGATTTACCTCTTGGAATGTCGAGTCAACAGGGATAATGGTTACTTTAGAGGAAATGGGTAATCTAATGTTAATAGATGGGATAAATAGGATAAAAGAAATTGTCGGTTATCAATTTTTTATTGATAGATTTGGCATTCCCCATTTTGAATCATGCGAAATATCTGGAGCTAATGTTCCAAAAACAACATATTCTATTACTTCTAATTATCAGTTAAGCAGTATATCAAGAAAAATATCTGATAATTATTCACGTTCAAGCATCCGTGTCCGTGGCAGGACAACTGGTGGCATTAGCAAGGTAACCGCAACACCAGAAAGAGTAAAAGAAACCAAAACCATAGTATACACAAAGAGACAAATATTTAAAAATTATGGCATGGGGCCCCAATCAGATACACAGGATTGGAGAAATTTTAAACAATGGGTAGCTGGATTAAGTGTTTCTGATACAGATGGTCTATCATATCAATGGGTGCCACCATACAATCTAAGTGCTGGGGCTTGTTATTATGGCAGGCGATGCTTTAGGGCCGTATTTGATTTCCAGAAAAAGGTGGGGATTGTAAAACCAATGATATTTTGGACGATGTCTTATGATACAGCCATGAATTGGAGCCAGCGGCCTCATGCTGAGCTAGCACGTACTATATGGAAAAATGGAAGTCCTTATATGTATGGAGTTAATTTCTATTATCCAGAGAAAGAAGTCGGCATATTCACCACAGCGACAAGACGTGCTTGGAATAGAAGACAACAAAGCGTGCCAGGGACAACGCGGACTACCCGTACTATTCCTGGTAGCGTAGAGACTGAGTTTGAAGAACTAAAAGTAGTAAGTGGTGAATACAAACCGACATATACATTATCACCCAACCATGTATGGTCTGGGCATCTTATGGTTCCGTTAAGGGGCCAAATTAGGCAGGCGATACATACTGAGCCTGCTTTAAAAACTGATGCTGAATGTAACGCAATGGCTAGATTAATAGATTTTTGGGCAAATATAAAGAATAACTCCATGTCTCTGTCTGTTGTCGGGGATTACAAACATCAGCCAGGTGATATTGTGGAGCTAATAGAAGGAAACACAAACACATTAACAACAGTTTTAATAACTGGTATGAATAGCAAGATGGATTTGGATAGTGGTTCATGGGTTACTGCTTTAGAGGTTTTTGATTTAACACCAGGGGGTGGATAATGAAAAAATTATATGAAATGATAGAAGGTAGAAGGAAAAATTTATCTACTGCTGAAAAGACATCTGAAAATATAAGGGCTATAAGCGGTAGGCTTGTGTTTGAAGGCACTGGAGAGACAACGGTAGAAACTGATCAAATGCCATTTGGCTGTATAGGATTCCTTGAAGAACCAGTAATGACATTTGGGTCTAAGGTTGTATCTGGGACCATAACAAAAATAACCATATTAGCTAAAGATTATAAGAAAGATACTAAGTCTATGTATAAGAGTTGTGCATTTAGTGTTACAATAGATGGTGAACCATCTACTGGTGAAACATATTATAAGGTAGAGATTTATTATACACTTACTGGCAGAAGTTATGTTAACTATGAAACAGGTGGGGAGACTTTTTAGTGAATTATGAAAAAACCACTAATTATATTTGTTGTTATCGGGGTGATAATAATGTCTTTAGCGAATACACCTTGGCCTAAACATAATCATGATTTAAAAAACACTTCTTGTACAGAAGAAAAATTGGCAAATAAATTAAAGCTTAAATGGGAATTAACGCAAGATGGTTGGTGGCAATACCAACCAGCGGTTGGGGGTGATGGCACAATATATGCCATATCCGCTGATAATCTTTATGCAATAGATCATAAAGACGGGGCAATTAAGTGGATGTGCGATAATGCAGAGTTTTCTGCAACCCCGGCAGTATCCACTGATGGTGTGATTTATGCGGCAAGTTGGAATAATTATTTATGTGCTATAAACAAAGACGGCACATTAAAATGGATGTGCTATATTGGTGAGGGGGATTTAATGTCTCCGACCATAGGGGGTGATGGGACTATATATATTACAGCAGATTATGCTTTTTATGCTATAAATCCTGACGGAACAATTAAGTGGAGAATCGAAACTACCGATTGGTTCTGGAATAATGCATTCCCTTCCCCTGCTATTGGAGATGATGGAACAATATATATATATGGTTATGATAAATTTTATTCTATCAACCCAAACGGGTCGGTTAATTGGGAAGTAAAACAGCCTTTATTATGTTATAAATCATCATTAGCTATTGGAAATGATGGTACGATATATGTACCAAGTTGGTATAATGTTTATGCTTATTCAGCAGGAGGTGTATTAAAGTGGAAATCAGAAGATATTGTCGATGTAGAGACACCACTTGCCGTTGGGCATGACGGAGCAATATATTGTGCGGGTTCTTGGTTTGTTTATTCAATTAACCCCAATAATGGGATATTTAAATGGAAAAAGGGTGAAGAATTTATCTCACCTTATTATTCTTGGAATATTACAGTAGATGGGAATAATAGAATTTATCTGTGCGACAATAAGGGTTATATGAATATTTTAGATAATAATGGGTTATTATTAGATTCTTTTTATTGTGGTTATGGTTGTACTTGTATAATAGCAAATAAAGCTTTATATATTGGCAATAGAGATAAATTCTGTGCGTATAGTGGTCTTGGTGAACTATATTTTAAGGGTTTTACAGCTAATTTAGTAGAAAATATCCAACATTTTCCTGGTGAAAAAATATCAAAGGAGTTTGATTAAGATGGCGGAGTGGCTTGGCAGTCCAACTGAATGGAAGAGCACTAATTTTGGATTACAAATATTAAGGGGGCAACCTGCGTCAACAGATAATTATTCTTTTACAGACGCAGATAGAGTTTTAATAGATAAATTATTAAACCAGATTTTTTATCATACTCATACGGGAGTAGAAAGATTAACCAATCCAATGAATGCTGCAACGCCAGAATTTGGTGTTACGCTTGTTGCTGCTGATTCTGGAGGAGCATTGCCTGCTGATCAAACAGTGTGTTATAGAATAGCATGGTATGATAATTCTGGTGAAACAGCAGCATCATCAGAATATTATATTGAAACAATTGATTCAATTCCTACACCATCCCCGCCAGATTTATCAACCGCAACAACAGGTGGTGTTTTAACACCTGGTATATATTATTATGCTATAACAGCAGTAAAGGGTAATGGTGAAACATTGCCAAGTACGGTAACGGTTATAGTAGTTCCAACAACAACTTCAACAAATATGAATACAATAACATTCCCGGAACCACCGCTTGGGGCAACTCATTGGAATATTTATAGACGCAAAGATGAAAGTCTTTATTATTTTTTAAAGCAAATAGCTGTTACGGAAGCATCGTATATTGATAACGGCTCTGACTCGTTGGGGGCAGAGGGGCTACCATCTGTTAATAGTACTAATTCAGAAAATAAAATAACAATTACTATAGGAGGTTACCCCGCTGGGGCAATAGGCTATAGAATATACAGAACATATGTAAGCGGAGATTATCCAGCCTATTCTTTATTGCATGATGAAGAAATGGCAGCAACGCCTAATCTTGTTTTTGAAGATACGGGTACAGCGTTAGAATATGGTACCCCGAAAGAAGTAGACCAGACATACGGAACGCCTCCAAAGGTAAATGTTTATACAGAATTAGATCCAATCCCAGAATCAGAGCTTGTTTTTGATGATGAAATTGGGCATAATCACACAGGAGCAAATGCGAAGGGAACACCTATTGCACATAGCGATACTACTGGGAAAACAGCAAATGACCATCATCCTCAAATACATGCATCTGCCCATACGAACGGAGAAGATAATATACAATCTGCGACAGAGACTCAAAATGGCGTGGCAACAACAGCTCAAATTATTCATTTACAAAAATGTGCTTTAGATAATTTTAAATGTAGTTTTATTGCAGGAGAGTTAGAGGAGACAGATTACGATAAGTTAACATTAACAGAAAGTATCGTTGTTACTAAAATAGAAGTATATTTTAAAACAGCTATTGCTGGGGCAGATGCGAATAATTATGTTACAATAAAGTTAGCTGATACGGTCCCAAACACTATTTCAATAAACATGCAAAATGGTAATTATTTTACAGCAGATTTTACACAAGAATTTGCTTCTGCACAAGTTTTGACATTATCAGTATCATTTACAGAAGCGGCTACGCCGACAATGACCAGTAAGGGTGGAAATGCAAATGTTACTATACATTATAGAAGAAAGCAATCATCCGTATAATGGATAAGATTAAATTAAATCTTGGGTGTGGCCGAGATGTCCAAAAAAATGGATATATAAATATTGATATAAGAAATCTTGAAGGAGTAGATATAGTTTCGGATTTATCCAAATGTAATTTGCCTTTTTTGCCTAAAAGTGTCGATGAAATAAAAGCAATTGATGTGATAGAACATTTTTCGCACAAAACATCAATAAAAGTATTAAAGTATTTAATAAGCCTGCTTAAAAAAGGCGGGCTTATTTTTATTCAATGCCCTGACG
>Ga0209614_1001577_pt1 | contig 16575 bp, 12 predicted proteins | sample BlaSprsedimmetaG_FD_185484 | JGI IMG/M metagenome (GOLD analysis project Ga0209614, IMG submission 185484) | Hot spring sediment bacterial and archeal communities from California, USA to study Microbial Dark Matter (Phase II) - Blank Spring... ... | reverse complement strand
GGGCTTTACCGGCTTTTTTTATGTTGAAGGCAACATTGGAGGTTACAGTTATTATGACACCGGCAACATCACCTCTTTTGACCTTATGGTTGAACGGTTGAATGGCGACCGGTTATCCAATACCTCCATCTATACCAATCCCTCGGTAGATTTGAGAAACGCATTGGTGTCGAATTCGCTGTATGCAAACAGCCCGGTAGCGATTACTGACGGAGGTCGTTCCAGGCCCCGGTTGTATGCTCCCACGGTTTGGGACAACGGCTCGAGCCTTTACCATTTGAATGACTTTACCTATCCGTCAAGCGATCCCAATTCATTAATGACACATGCGCTGGGAAGGGGAAGCGCCATTCACAATCCTGGGCCGCTCACCATGGGCATTATGGCTGATATAGGATGGAAAAACCTGCACATTGAGTTTTCTCCGCCAAAAGACCAGGAAGAAAGAGTGCCTGTTCATTTCCAGGCAAGAATTACCAGCGATTACGCGTTGGATACATCAAAAATTTATTTGATTCTAAATTCCGGCAGCTTCGATGCTGATAACGATACCATTTTGCTGAAAACGGACGAACAGGGATTTTTTGCATCCGAATGGCAACCTGGTCCGGAGATTGAAACCGTTCGGTATTATATAAGTGCAGGCGATGTGAAAAATAGAGTATTCAGCCAACCAACCGAAGCGCCTTCGGAGTATTTTACCCTGAATTTTGGACCTGACAGCACTATGCCGACCATTAACCACGAACCTGTTACCTGGTTTTTTGATACTGGAAATGGACTGAATATTTTTGCTGATGTTGACGACAACCTGGGAGTGGATACCGTATTTGTGGAATACAGCATCAATGGTGTGGAACAGCCTCCGTTTGGTCTGGTAAATGATTCGGCAACAGCTTATTCGGCCTTTTTCCCTTTTGCAAATCATTTTTTGCAGGATGGCGACAAAATAGATTACAACCTGGTGGCTATCGATGCCTCAACAGCGAAAAACCAAAGAAGACTGCCCATGCGGAACAGTTTTTCGTTCATAACAGAAAAAATGCTTGAGCCCATTGCAGGCTACATCAATAATTTTGATAACGCCACAACCGACTTCATCCTCAACGATTTTAGCATTTTCACTGAAGATGGTTTTGATGACGGGGCGCTGCATAGCCCGCATCCATACCCCAGTCCCGATCAGGATGATACAGAATTTAATTTCACAACCCTGTTGAAATACCCGATCATATTAAGCGACAATGCCCTTTTAACTTTCGACGAAATTGTGCTGGTAGAACCGGGCGACCCGGGTACCAAATTTGGCGATTTTGGATTTTGGGATTATGTGATTGTGGAAGGAAGCAAGGATAAAGGCGGTACTTGGCTTCCGCTTGCAGACGGTTATGACTCGCGTGAAGCACGGAGCTGGGAAAATCATTATAACAGTTCAATTAAAGGTATGAATTCTACCACCGCAGGTACTCCTGAGATGTACATCAACCGAAGAATAGATATGCTGGGAAACGGTCATTTTTTCGAAGGCGATACCATTCTTATCCGGTTCAGACTTTTTTCCGATCCTTATGCGCATGGCTGGGGTTGGGCTATCGATAACCTGCGGATTCAAACACCGGTTTCTGTTATCCAGCCACTGCTGTCTCCGGGAAATATTGTGGCATATCCCAATCCTTTTTCCGGGAAATTTAACGTTTCGGTTGAAACTGCAAACGAAATTAATGAATTGCTAATAGAGGTATATAACGTGTATGGTCAGAAATTGGAATCAATTGTGCAGCAGAATGTTACTGGAAAATTTATCACAAGTTTGGAAATTGATAACAGCCGGGCCGGTTTGTACCTGCTGGTTGTTAAGGAAAACGGGCAGCAGGTTTTCACGAAAAAATTGATTCATAATTGAAATTATTGCCTATCTTTGCTTCCAAATTGGAAGAAAATGAATTCTGTTAATAACAATAACTATTTTTACTGGTATTTTTATTTTGGTTCTGAAAGCGGGATCAACCAGTAAGGTATTGTTGCAGTGAAGAATATTTTACCAAAAGGTCCCGGAGTTTCCGGGGCCTTTTTTTTTGAACAAATGAAGATATGAAGGTAACGATTATTGGACTTGGGTTAATTGGCGGATCGCTGGCCAAAGATTTGAGAAAAGCAAAATTTGCCACCGAACTGGCAGGAGTTGACGCCAGCGACATTCATGCCCGGGAGGCACTCGATCTGGGTCTGGTTGACCGCATTGAACCGCTTGAAAAAGGACTTTCAGGCGCCGATTTGGTAATCATTGCCATTCCGGTGGACAAGGAACTGGACGTTTTGCCGGTTATTCTCGACAAGGTTGATCGGAACACAACCGTGACCGATATGGGATCAACCAAAATGGTGATTGCCGAACGGGTGAAAAATCATCCCAACCGGAAGCAGTTTGTTCCGGCACATCCCATGTCGGGAACTGAAAATTCCGGGCCCACCGCAGCTATTGAAGGGTTGTTTAAAGGCAAGATAGCCATTGTTTGCGACCATGAGCACAGCGGCCCGCAGCACCTGGCACTGGTAGAAAAAATGTTTCAGGCGCTGGGTATGGACATTGCCTACATGACCTCTGACGAGCAGGACCACAGCACCGCATTTGTTTCACATCTTCCGCATGCTGCTGCTTTTGCACTTGCCAATGCAGTGCAGGCAAAGGCCAACCGAAACATCATTTTCGATTTAGCCAGCGGAGGGTTTCGGTCCACAGTCAGGCTGGCCAAAAGTTCATGCTCTATGTGGAAACCTATTTTTGAACAAAACAACCAGTATGTGGTTAACTCTCTGGATGTGTATATTCAGCATTTACAGGAGTTTCGAGATTGCATGAAGCAGAACCGGTTTGACAAACTGGAGGAGCTGATATTAACCGCCAACAATATCAGAACAATTCTGGATGGCGAGAATCCTCATTTCATAAAAAACGAAGAGAAAATTGTAAAACTTTATACAAAACAGCAATGAGTACGAAATTTGAATTCAAAACCATAAAGGAATGGTTGCCCCACATCGATAATCCTTTGCTTATTTCTGGTCCGTGCAGTCTCGAAACCGAAGAACAAACGCTTGAAACAGCCCGTTTACTGGCCAAAGATCCGCGTGTTTTTGTATATCGGGGCGGAGTTTGGAAACCGCGCACGAGGCCGGGTTCTTTCGAGGGAGTTGGCTCCATTGGATTGAAATGGCTGCAGAAAGTGAAAAAAGAAACCGGCCTGCCGGTTGGCACTGAGGTTGCCAATGCCCACCATACCGAACTGGCGCTGAAAGCGGGTCTCGATGTTCTGTGGATTGGCGCCCGATCTACAGCAAGCCCTTTTGTGGTGCAGGAAATTGCCGATGTGCTGAAAGGCAGTGATGTCGTAGTGATGGTGAAAAATCCGGTAAATCCCGATGTGCAGCTTTGGATGGGAGCGGTTGAGCGGGTATATAACTCCGGCATTAAAAGTATTGTAGCCATTCACCGGGGATTTACTCCTTTCAAAGAAACCATTTACCGCAATTACCCCAACTGGCAAACCGTAATTGAACTGCGCCGGCTAATGCCCAACCTTCCCATTATCTGCGATCCCAGCCATATTGCCGGGAAACGGGAATACCTGTACGAAATTGCACAGAAAGCTTTTGATATGGGCATGGAGGGGCTGATGCTTGAATCGCACATCGACCCTTCGTGTGCTCTTAGCGATGCCGCCCAGCAGCTTACACCCTCCGATTTGGGAAAATTACTCGACAGGCTGGTAATCAGGCACGAAACCGCCAATAATCCTGAGTTTGAAAACCGGCTCGACATGCTTCGCAGCCGCATCGATGCCATCGACTCAGAGTTGCTGGAAATGCTTTCGTCGCGGGTGGAAATTGTAAAGCAGATAGGAAAATATAAAAAGGAAAACAATGTAACCGCATTGCAAATAAACCGCTGGAGCCAGTTGATGAAAGATCGCGTGAACATTGGGAAGAAGCTGGATTTGAACGAAACTTTCATTAAAATCCTTTTCCAGCTCATTCACGAAGATTCGGTGCGGATGCAGACAGAAATCATGGATTCGGAATAGAAGGCTTCGATAATAAAGCAATGCTTCGCTTCATGGCTTTTTCTATGGTGCGAAAATCGAGAATCTCTTTTCCGATATAGATAAAAATAATAGCTCTTTTTTGCCCCGAAAGAGCAGAATACAGCTGGTGTTTATTCAGGCGGTAGGCTTCGCGCATGCGGCGTTTGATGACATTTCGCTTTACCGCTTTTTTAAATAATTTTTTACTCACGGCAAAAGCTGTACGGGCAGGGTAGGGTACCTCAAAATCTACTTCGGCATGTACAACTTTAAGCGGGTAAGCCAAAAAAGTTGATCCCTCGCTAAAAAGTTTTTCAATGTGCTTTTTACTTTTCAGCCGTTCCTCTTTTTTGAAAAAATGACGGTTATCTGTTGCTGTATTTCCCGGATGCTTTTCCATGAATATTAAAAAGGCTGCCACGCTATTTCACGGGCAGCCTTTCAAAGGTATATATTTTTTTTGCACTAATTTTTGTTTACCCTTTTAATGTACTGTTCAAGCGCCATGGTCATAGATGGAGCCTGGGCAGTGGGGGCTTCAATGTCGAGCTTTAAGCCGGCTTCGCGAACAGCCTGGGCTGTGGTTGGTCCAAAACAGGCAATGCGTGTATTGTTCTGTTTGAAATCGGGAAAGTTTTGAAACAGCGACTTTATTCCCGACGGACTGAAAAAAACAAGAATGTCGTAGTTTACATCCCTCAGGTCCGACAAATCGCTGCTTACGGTACGGTACAAAATGGCTTTGGTATATTTAAAGCCGCCTTTGTCGAGTAATTCGGGAATTTCCTGTTTGTGAATGTCGGATAACGGAACCAAAAAGCGCTCGTCCTTGTGCTTTTTCATGACGGTTATCAGGTCGGAAAATTTGCCGTTCCCGTAAAAAATCTTCCGCTTGCGATAGACAATGTACTTCTGCAGATAAAATGCAGTGGCTTCCGATATGCAGAAATACTTCATGGTGTCGGGGATGGCAAGCCGCAAATCCTGACTGATTCGGAAAAAGTGATCGATAGCAGTGCGGCTTGTAAATATTACGGCCGAATGTTCCAGAATATGTATGCGCGTTTTCCGGAACTCCTTGCCTGTTAACCCTTCAACCTGAATAAACGGTCGGAAGTCAATTTTTAAATTGTTCCTCTCGGCAAGTTCAAAATATGGTGATTTTGCCGTTGACGGTTCTGGCTGTGAAACCAATATACTCTTGATTTTCAAAATACGCTTCTTTAAGTTAAACTATACCCACTCGCTTATACCACCAAAATCTTATAAAGTAAAACCAAGGGTAAAATTTCAAGGGTACAAAAGTATAAAAAGAGATAAAATATAGAAAATTGTTTTCTCAATAATATTATTAATCCTCTTGAAAGCAATAAAAAATAAAGAAATAACACGATAATTAGACCTAAAGTTACCGGATATCCGATGTTGTTGAACGGATAAAACGCGATTACTGCCACTACCGGAAACAGCAGTAACCCGGTTACGCGGTTGGTATTATTCATGTTGAATAAGTACTCTCCTGTTTCATGGGTTTTTTCGTTAATGAATGCCATGAGCCGGTATAAAGCCTTTTTTGCCAGATAGTAAAACAGTACGAGCGCAAGACTGAACATGAAAAGTGAAAAATTTTTCCAGGGAAGATCGATTCTGAAAAATTGAAAAAGCTGAAATACAAATATGGAAAACACCAGGTAGAAAAGAATATCCAGTTGAAATGTTCCCCGCAACAGAGCCGTGTTTTTTTCCTGAAACATGCGCAGCGAAGTGGAGTAGTTTACCACGGAATGAAAAAGATGACCGAGGTGTTTTCCCCAGAATGTACGTACCGAAGCCAGCAAAACCAGTACAAAAAGAAGCAGGATTGTAAGCCAGTCGTAATTTTCACGGGTTACGGTTCTGGCAGGTAGCCGAAATCCTTCGTTTTTTGTAATTGTTGCCACAGCTACATTTGTTTCAGTGCGGGGCTCAATATAGCGCGAACCCTCCACCAAAAGATTCTGTTCGCGTTGCCACCACCTGTACCTGAGTTGAGCTGCAGTAGGCGGGGCCGGTGCAGGCCGGGTAACGGTGCTTCCCGAATCGGTTTCAGCCGTTTGCCTTTCCGGAATCGGCGCCAGAGGAACAGGTGCCGCACGGTCAATGTTTAGCCCTCCGGTGGCAGGCACGCCGGGTAAATTTTTTAAAGGATTTGCTGCCTTTGTGGTATCCTGCTGGTATGTAAACACCTGTTGCCTCATTTCTGCTGCAAAGATACCAATAGATTCCTCATTTTAATTGCTATTCAAATAATTTCGGCGTGGCCTGAAAATAAAAAAAGCCGGCTTAATAAACCGGCTTTCAATCATCATGATTCTTCCTTTATTATTTTATGCGTACAGTTTGTTCAAAAATATCGAACCCTGTAGCAAAAACAATTTCGTATTCTCCCGGGCGAAGTTTTGAAAGGTCCAATCCTTCGTGAACAGCAAACTCGGTATTCAAACTTTTTTCATATATCAGGTTATTACTTCTGTCGTAAATGTAAAGACCCATTTTTTCCATTGGAAAATTGAGGTACGACATTTTCCAGATGTTGTTGTCGAATTTAAAGAGTGGCTCAAGTGTTTTACGTTCACTGATTACAGTAATGCCACCACGTTCAATTTTAAACTGTGTTTCATTTTTCTCTGTTTCCGATTTTACCATAAGCGTGTAAGTTCCATCATCCAACCCCGAAAAATCATATTTCCTCTTGTAATTGGTAACCGGTTCGGTGGTTTTCTTCGAGAAAATTACATCGCCATACTGGTCTTTTACATCTATCTCAAACTGAGTGTAAGTTGCATTTGTAATTTCAACATAAGCACTTTCATCGGTCGTCGGGGCCATGTTCGTTCTTACATTTCCGGAAGCATAAGCAAAGTTTGCCATAAAGAGCATGGCTGCTGCAATCATTGTTGTTTTCATTGTTTTCATAACCTTGTTTTTTTCATTGTTAATTGTAATACTTAGACCCTAATAAAGGATATTAAGGTATTTTTGTTTATGTATATTGAAATAATTGAAAACGTTTTAAAGAATTAACATTTTATAATGTTGATTTAATGTATTTTGCACAAAATGTTAAAGAAAGTTAAAATAATAAAAATTTCTGTTTGTTCATACCAAAAGAGGTACATTTTTACCTCAACAGAATTGAAAAGGTAGGTTACGTTCCTATTTTTTTTACATTTGAGAAAATTTAAATGAAAAAGCAATGGCAAATAAAACATTATCACAACTTTACACTGGTGCATTTCAGAAGAACTGGGATGGTCTGGTATTTTCCGATTACGAGGGTAGCGATTTTAAGTACAGCGACATTGCAAAAATCATCAAGTCGCTGCATCTTTTTTATCAGTTAACCGGACTTCAGCGCGGCGATAAAATTGCGGTTTTAGGCCGGAATTCTGCTCACTGGGGCGCTGTGTTTTTATCAGCCCTTTCATCGGGTATTGTTATTGTTCCCATTTTGCCCGACTTTAATGAAAGCAACACAAATCATATTATCAACCATTCGGAATCGAAACTGTTGATTGGTTCAAAATCGTTACTTGAAAAAGTTGATTTTGAGAAATCCGAATCGCTCCAAACGGTACTTACCCTTGAAGATTTTTTGCTTCACCAGGCAAAAGACAAGAATACCCGGTATAAGCTCGACGATGCTTTTACCTATTACAAAGAAAACGATCTGAAAAAGGAAAACTTTCAGTTTGAAGAATGGAAAAAGGAAGACACCTGCATTATTTCCTACACATCAGGAACTTCAGGATTTACCAAAGGGGTAATGATTCCTGAAAGAAGCCTTGTTTCCAATATTGTGTATGCACAGGAACACATGCCTTTGCAGTCCGGCCATAAAATTGTATCCTTTCTTCCTATGGCCCATGTTTATGGATTATTGTTCGAGTTTTTGTTTCCGGTAACGTTGGGATGCCACATTACTTTCTTGAGCCGGATTCCTTCTCCTGCAATTATAACCAAGGTTTTTGGAGAGGTAAAACCGCACCTTATACTTTCGGTACCGCTGGTAATAGAAAAAATTTACAAGAAGCGGATTTTGCCGACCATTGAAAAACCAGTGATGCGAATTCTTTTGAAAACGCCTGGCATTCAAAATATTTTACTCAAGAAAATCAAAGAAAAACTAACCGAAACATTTGGTGGCCGATTCTTCGAGATTGTGATTGGCGGGGCGCCGCTCAGTGCCGATGTGGAAAAATTCTTCCGGCGCATCAATTTCAGGTTTACCATTGGTTACGGAATGACTGAATGTGGTCCGCTTATCAGTTACGAAGCATGGGATAAAACCCGGGCCGGTTCGGCAGGGCGATTGGTTGATCGGATGGAGGTGCGAATCGATTCGGAGGATCCCTACAACGCGGTTGGAGAAATTCAGGTGCGGGGTGAGAATGTAATGACCGGCTATTACAAGAATGAACAGACCACCAAAGAAGCGTTTACCGAAGACGGCTGGCTTAAAACCGGAGATTTGGGAGTAATTGATGAAAACAATTTTATCTTCATTCGCGGACGTTCCAAAAACATGATTCTGGGGCCTTCGGGACAGAATATTTATCCCGAAGAGATTGAAGCCAAAATTGCAAATATGCCCTATGTGGCCGAATGTGTTGTAACCGACCGGCAGGGGAAGCTGGTAGCCAAAGTATTTCCTGATTTCGATGCTATGGAAGCCGACAACATTTCAACAGAAGAAATTACGAACGTAATGGAAGACAACCGTAAAAGACTAAATGCAGAACTGCCGAAGTTTGAGCAAATCAGCTTGTTTGAAATAGTAAGCGAAGAGTTTGAAAAAACACCTAAAAAGAATATTAAACGGTTTAAATATGTATAAGAGTTTTTCGCATTTTGTAGTTTCAGTATTTATCTTTTGGATTATGCGGTAAACAAATTCAATTCCATTCATGAACCAGAAAAATCAAAAAGAAACAGTTCCGACTGGAACCCGGTTACTGTCACTCGATTTTTTCCGGGGAATTACCATGTTTCTTCTTGTGGCAGAAGGAACTGCCCTTTGGAGCGTTTTGACCAAAGACCCCATTTCAGGTACTTTTCTGGAACCCTTCTTCCGGCAGTTTCACCATCATCCCTGGGCCGGGTTACGTTTTTGGGATTTGGTGCAGCCGTTTTTTATGTTTATTGTCGGGGTGGCCATGCCGTTTTCGTATGCAAAAAGACGCAGAAGAGGCGATTCCAAACAAAAAATCACATGGCACATCATTCAGCGATGTTTGCTGTTGCTGGCATTTGGCGTGGGGTTGCACTGCGGATACCGCCGTGAACTGGTTTGGGAATTGTGGAATGTGCTGTCACAACTTTCGGTAACCATCATTATTGCTTATTTTCTTATGCGGTACAAACCTTCCATTCAGATTATCGTTTCTTTCGGGCTTTTATTGCTGACCGAAATTTTATACCGCACTTTTCCTTTGGAAGGGTACAACCAACCGTTTGTGAAAGACCATAATTTTGGTTCGTGGATGGATATGGTTTTAATGGGGAAAATCAATCGCGGCGGCGGATGGGTGGCCATCAATTTTATACCAACTGCGGCACATACCATCTGGGGCGTGGTTGCCGGTCAGCTGCTTCTTTCGGAAAAACCGGCTGGCGAAAAACTTAAAAAGCTTGTAATTGGAGGTTTGTTAATCCTTGCGGCTGGTTACCTGCTGCACTGGACGTCTGTAACTCCTATTATTAAACGCATTTCCACTTCTTCATTTGTGCTGGCATCGGGTGGCTGGTCGCTTTTAGTGCTGGCGCTGAGTTACTGGTTTATCGATATAAAAAAAATCAACCGATGGATTTTCCCGTTTGTTATTGTTGGTATGAACCCTATTTTTATATATTTATTTTCGAATACAGTTGGCGGACAATGGTTTAACGGGTTTGTGGGCATTTTCACCAAAGGTTTTCTCAGTTGGTTCAATGCCCCTGAATTTCTGATGGCACTGGTAACTTCTTTAACGGTTCTGGCGCTTGAATGGCTTTTATGCTACTATTTGTACCGAAAAAGAATTTTCTTTAAAATATAAAAAATGTAAATTCACGGTTCAAATTAAAATCAGATAAAATGGAAAATAGATCGAGACGAAACTTTTTGAAAGCGACGCTGGCTGCTTCAGCCGGAACTTTGCTTGTTTCACCCGCATTTGCTGCAATGACAGCTAAAAAATCACCCTATAAAATTTCACTGGCCGAATGGTCATTGCATAAAACACTGTTTGCCAACGAAATGACAAATCTCGACTTTCCGCGTTTTGCTGCGGAAAACGGAATTAAAGGAGTGGAATATGTCAATCAGTTTTTTAAAGACAAGGCCAAAGACATGAAGTACATGGCCGAGTTGAAAAAAATATGTAAAAATGAAGGTGTTACCAGCGTACTGATAATGTGCGACGGCGAAGGGATGGTTGGCCATCCTGAAAAAGCTGAACGACTTAAAACAGTTGAAAACCACAAAAAATGGATTGATGCTGCAAAATTTTTAGGATGTCATTCCATTCGGGTGAATGCCGGAAGCCAGGGAAGTTTTGAAGAACAGCAAAAACTGGCAGCCGATGGATTGCGCATGCTATGTGAGTATGGCGATACGCAAAAAATTAATGTGATCGTGGAAAACCACGGCGGTTGGTCGAGTCACGGTGAGTGGCTGGCCGGCGTAATGGAAATGGTTGACCACAAAAGGGTAGGCACACTGCCCGATTTTGGCAACTTCATTATTAACCGCCAAAGCGGCGAAGAGTTTGATCGCTACAAGGGCGTCGAATTGCTAATGCCTTACGCCAAAGGAGTTAGTGCCAAATCGCACGCATTTGATTCAGAAGGAAATGAAACTCGTTCAGATTATTTCCGCCTGATGAAAATTGTCAAAGATTCGGGTTACAAAGGATGGGTAGGAATTGAATACGAGGGAAGTGAATTGACCGAAAAAGAGGGTATTATTGCGACCAAACGTTTGCTTGAAAAAGTATTTGACAGTCTGGCCTGATGTTTTTGCCGGTTAAATTTTGTTAAACCAAACTGAGAATGAAACAATGGGGTTTTCATACCGTAACCCATATTGTGTTTTGCATGAAACGAAATAGTGGACTTAACGGGTTGATTGGTTGAGGTTTGTTTGAGACAAGTAAAGGATTAATGATTTTTTGTGTTTGGGAAAAGAGGCAGTGGAAATTAATTTTTCACTGCTTTTTTTATCGCCTTCGTTTTGAAAAAGGTTTTCCTCACCTTTTTCTGCGGAAAAGATTTTTATTTACTCTTGATGAACGTGTAAAATTACTTTTACTAAATCTTCGGTCGGGAATGGCGGAATAAGTAAGACCTATACTGGCCTGAGCCACTGCTGCCAGACTATTGGTCCTTTCCATTGAAGATCGCCCATCGTTGTTTATGTAATTATAGTTGGGTACCCCGTTCACAATGTCTGAGTTGATCAGTGATGCCGTAGCATCAAAATAAATGTCTAATTTATCCGACAACCGGTAAGTGGTTCCAAGCCCAACTCCACCTGTTAAAGCCGCTTTTTTAGGATAATCACTGTTTTTAGTGCCGCGGGAATATAGCATACCTACGTCATATTCTATCCGGTAAACCGGGTTGTGAAAAGTAAAATCGGTGCCTGTAAATGAAACACCACCCAAAAGTTTTAAAAAAACATTAATGTTCCTGTTTACGGGCACAACATAAAAACGGGCTATCCCCAGAATATTTAAAATTTTGGTATCGAATATTAATGCTTCATCAGGATATTTGTTATTGTCGGGTAACGGATTAAAACGTGACAAAAAGAAATTATACAATGGAGGCGACGGGGTATGTCCTGAAAACCGGGAGTAACCAAATTGTAATCCCAGTTCAAAATCCGGAGTAACTGGTACCATTATTTCAAGTTCAGCACCAGGTTTAAAAACCGGTGAAAACTCCTCGCTGCCGTCATGTGAATTTTTAACCGGAGGAGTAGCTTCAGGTTTGCCAACTTCCCCCAGAAACATACCACTGTTGGCGCTTAACCGGTATCTGAAAACCTGACCGGAAGCACCTCCGTAAACCCCAAATAACAGAATCAAAAGGACAAAATTGCGTATCATCATATTGGCTATATTTCTGGCATGAAGATAGGATATTCCTCTGCTAAAATCCAAACCTGTGATTAAAAAACTACCGCCGATCTTTCACTTCTTTAGCATCCACCACCTTAAAAAGCTTATCCGATCGCCGAAGTTTTGTGTCAACCGGAACAGAAATATACTGGCCTTTCAAACCCTCTTCCACAGGATTTAAGTCGAACCGGATTTCTTTTACATGGGTTTGAACCACGCCGGTGGTTGGGCCGGTAATAATAATTTCGTCGCCGGGTTTCAGGTTTTGGGTTTCCAGCTTGAATTCAGCTACCTGTATATTGGTAAAGTAGTTGGTGCACTTGCCTATGTATATTTTTCGTTTTGTAGCCCGCGAACCGTAATTGGCGCTCCATTCGCCCAAACGTTGCCCCAGATAGTACCCGTCCCAGAAACCACGGTTAAAAACCGAAGCCAGCCGTTCGTCCCAGTTTTTAATTTTTTCTTCGGTGAATGTATTGTCAAAAAAGGCTTCCACCGCTTCGTGGTAACATTGTACGGTGGTTTTCACATACTCGGGCGAACGGGCACGCCCTTCAATTTTCAGCACCGAAACGCCGGCATCCAGAATTTTATTCAGGAAATGAATGGTTTTCAGGTCTTTGGGCGACATGATGTACTCGTTGTCTATTTCCAGCTCTGCTCCGGTTTCCTTGTCGGTAACCGTGTAGGCGCGGCGGCAGGTTTGCAAACAAGCTCCGCGGTTAGCCGACGAGTTCGTTTCATGCAGGCTCAGGTAGCACTTCCCCGAAATGGCCATGCACAATGCACCGTGCACGAACATTTCCAGTCGCATAAGATTTCCCGAGGGCCCCTTTATCTGTTGTTCTTTTATCTGATTGCTGATTTCCCAAACGCGTCCAAGGTTCATTTCGCGGGCCAAAACTACCACATCGGCAAACTGAGCATAAAACTTAACTGCTTCAAAATTGGTTATGTTCACCTGGGTTGAAATATGCACCTCAAGCCCAATGGCGCGGGCATACATGATGACTGAAATATCGGCAGCAATTACCGCAGAAACGCCGGCATTTTTGGCCGCATCAAGCACGGAATGCATCTGTTCCGCTTCGTTGTCGAAAATCTCCACGTTAAGGGTAAGGTAGGTTTTTACCTTGTTCTCAGTGGCAATTTCCACAATTTTTCGGAGGTCGTCGAGCGAAAAGTTGTTGGCCGACCGCGACCGCATGTTCAGGTGTTCCACTCCAAAATAAACCGAACCGGCCCCGCCCTGAATGGCCGCCATCAGCGATTCGTACGAACCCACCGGCGCCATAATTTCAATCTCTCTTCGCTCCATATTTATCAAATTTTCAGGCCACAAAGGTAAAATATTTTGAAAAGAAGAACGATTTTTTATTTTCCCCTATCTTTGCACCGAATTTCAAAAACAGAAAAATGAGCAACCAAAAAATACGGGTACGATTTGCCCCAAGTCCAACCGGGCCGCTTCACATTGGTGGCGCGCGCACCGCGCTTTTTAACTACCTTTTTGCCAAAAAACAAGGCGGCGATTTTATTCTTCGGATTGAAGATACCGACCAGAACCGGTTTGTGCCGGGAGCTGAGGAATACATTGTGGAAAGCCTGAAATGGTGCGGCCTTCATCCCGACGAAGGCCCCGGAATGGGAGGTGATTTAGGTCCGTATCGCCAAAGCGAACGCAAAGAGTTGTATAAAAAATATGCCGACCAACTCGTTAAATTAGGTTGGGCCTACATTGCTTTTGACACGCCAGAAGAGATTGAAAAACTTCGTTCGGAAGCCGAGGCAAACAAAGAAACTTTTTCTTACGGAATTGGCACACGCGAAAAACTGAAAAATTCTTTGAACCTCTCGAAAGAGGTTATGCAGCAAAAAATGGCTGCCGGCGAACCGTATGTAGTCCGGTTTAAAATGCCCGAGGATACAGATGTAACCGAAAACGACATCATCCGCGGAAACGTAACATTCAATACCACCAAAAGCCTCGACGACAAAGTGCTGTTTAAATCAGACGGCATGCCCACCTACCACCTGGCCAACGTAGTGGACGATCACCTGATGGAGATTACCCACGTTATCCGCGGCGAGGAGTGGTTATCGTCCATGCCGCTGCACGTGCTGCTTTACAAAGCGCTGGGCTGGGAAGACACCAAACCGCAGTTTGCACACCTGCCACTTATTTTAAAACCGCAGGGAAAAGGAAAGCTGAGCAAACGCGACGGCGATAAAATGGGTTTCCCGGTTTTTCCGCTAGAATGGAAAGACCCCGCTACCGGCGAAGTTTTCCGTGGCTACCGCGAAGACGGCTACTTCCCCGAAGCTTTTATCAATTTGCTGGCCCTGCTGGGTTGGAATCCCGGAACAGAACAGGAGTTTTTCACGCTGGAAGAACTGACCGAACTGTTCAGCCTCGAACGGGTGGTGAAATCGGGCTCGCGGTTCGATCCCGAAAAAGCCAAATGGTTCAACCGGCATTATTTTCAGCAAAAAACGGATGAACAACTGGCCCAACTGTTCAAACCTGTTCTGGAAAAAAAAGGAATCGCGGCTTCAGAAGAAAAAATCAAAACGGTTGTGGCTGAAATCAAGGAACGTTGTGCGTTTGTTTCTGACCTTTGGGAACAGGGAAGTTACTTTTTTGAGGCCCCCGCTTCCTACGACAAAAAAACCATAAAAAAACGCTGGAAAGAGGATACACCGGAGCAGCTTGCTGCCATTTCAGTTTTGTTTGAATCCCTGGAATCATGGAAAGCTGAGGACATAAAAAGTGCATTTTCAGATTTTATGAACGAAAAAGGCTGGGGATTTGGAGCCATAATGAATCCGCTTCGCCTCTGTATGGTTGGTGGAAACATGGGGCCCGATTTATTCAAAATTTGTGAGATTTTGGGAAAAGAAGAATCCATTCAGAGGATTAAGACAGCGATAAAGAGAATACAGAATTGAACCTTCAGTAATGTCCTTTTAATGAAAAAATTACGATAAAATTTTGTCAACAGCGGGTTTTACAGAAGGTTGTTTTTTGCGTTCGTTTAGCGTTTTAACAAAATCTGGATCATACCCGACCCCAAAGCGGTGCATTGTTTAATCAGGATTACCTCACAAATCCGGCAAGTGCATACACCAGCGCAGCCTGCCAGTTGATGGCCACCTCGTTGTGGCTGTAGGATTCTTCCACATCTACCCAGTCGGTAGCTGAATGGCCGCCGCCAACAATGTAGCCGGGCCACGGCGCTTCAATACCATCAGCCCCTGAACGGCGGTCGTGCGGGTTCATGGGCGGGTCGATGCCCAGTCCGGTCACATACGAGCGGTTGTAAAAGTTGTGCCCAAAAATATGGTTCACTGCATCCAGGGCGGTTTCAATATAAGCTTTGTTGGGTTGAAGTTTGTTGGCCACCTGCAGGTTTACCGTCTGGCGGGCAACCGTGCCGTTACAACCCCAGTAGTAGCGGCCTGCCAGCGGACGGTTATACACATCTTCTTGTGCTTTCTTCACAATGGCATCGGCATTTTCGATGATGTTTTGGCGGATGGTTTTGGCCACTTCCGGGTTTTTCCCTTCTCTTTTTGAAAGGGCGTACGTGAACATTCCCAGGTTGGAAACATCGCTCCAGTCCCAGTTTTCGTCGATTTCGAAATCCATTTCGGCAGCCCGTTTTTCAAAGTCGGCCAGGCATTGCGGATCGCCAGTGGTTTCCCACATTTCGGCAGCAGCCCACAGGCGGTCGTCCACATCGCGCGACTGGTATCCACCCGTGCGGAAATCGCCCTGAACAAACCGTTTGTAATCCGGATTTTCCTGCAAAAACCGGTAGCTTACCCAGGCAGCATCGAGGCATTTTTGGGCATAAGCCGCATCGTACGGTTCAAAATAGCGGGCAGCCATGGCCATCATAGCTACAAAGTCGGCAGTGGCAGCCGAGCTCCATTCGGTGAAATAGCGTTTTTCGTGGTCGTCCTGTGGCATAATGAATCCGGAAAAATTGGTGCGCGTGAGTTTGTGCGACACCCTGCCCGAGCCGTCGGGGTACTGCATTTTCAGAATCCAGTCGGTTTCCCATTTCAGTTCTTTCAGAAATTCGGGGAAGCCAGGCGCTGTTTCAGGCAGATAGTAATCAACTTTTTCCAGGTTTTCCTGAAAGTGGTCCCAGGCATAAAACAACACGCCCAGGGTAACACCTGCATTTACAATGTATTTGCCATGGTCGCCTGCATCGTGCCAGCCACCGATACCGTCGCGCTGCGAGCCAGGATTGCCAATATAATCTTCATACCCATCGTTGAGGTGACAGGCTTCGGTTTCATAAATATTTCCATCGTATTCACCTCTGACGGCCATTCCG
>Ga0209614_1001575_pt1 | contig 16596 bp, 11 predicted proteins | sample BlaSprsedimmetaG_FD_185484 | JGI IMG/M metagenome (GOLD analysis project Ga0209614, IMG submission 185484) | Hot spring sediment bacterial and archeal communities from California, USA to study Microbial Dark Matter (Phase II) - Blank Spring... ... | reverse complement strand
GCTCTACGATGAGGTATTTTCCCGCGTCGAGTCGTTGGACCTGGAGGATAAGGTGATATGCCCAGGGTACGTGGCGACCGACGAGCTTCCGCTCTGGTATAACGCGGCGTCGATCGTGGCCTATCCCTCAGTATACGAAGGATTCGGACTTCCTGTGCTAGAGGCGCAGGCCTGTGGCGCACCGGTGCTGACCTCCAACGTCTCCTCGCTGCCCGAAGCCGCCGGCGACGCGGCGGTGCTGGTCGATCCGTACGACGTAGACGCCCTGGCGAACGGACTCGAGCGCTTGCTGGGCGACGCGGCCTTACAACTCGACTTGCGGGGACGGGGCCCGATTCACGCCCGCCAGTTCCACTGGTCGCACACGGCCCGAAAGACCGCCAACGTCTACCGTCGCGCGCTAGAGAATCTCGGCGAGAGGATGGACAACTGATGAAGCGTCGACATCACGCCCCATGGTGGGTGTTTGTCTCTGACAGCGTGTTGATCGTTGCGAGTATGATCCTGGCCTATTGGATGCGCTACACATTGCGCTGGTTCCGGGACGTCGATTACGACCACCCCCTATCCGCCTACGTCCCTTTCATTCTCTTTTTCCTGGGATCGATGCTGTTAGCTTTCCAAATCGACCAGGTCTACCAAAACTGGCGCGGGAGATCCTGGCTGGATCAGGTGTACAGCATCATCAACGCAGCAGCCAAATCGATCGTGATCCTTTTTGCACTGACGTTTTTCCTGGACATCTTTCAACCCTTGCAGTACTCGCGGGCGCTCTTCCTGCAGGCCGGATTGATCGTCATCGTCCTGCTGAGCATCGCCCGCATCCTGCAAAACGCTGTCGTCGGCTGGTTGCGCACACGTGGCATTGGCGTCGCCCGGGTGATCATCGTGGGCGCCGGCGAGGTGGGGCGCACCGTCATGCGCACCATCGTCGCTCGACCGGAGTTCGGGTATCAGATCGTAGGCTTCGTGGACGACAATCCACAAAAGGGGGAGAGCGACATCGGGCGCTTCAAGGCGCTGGGCGCCCTGAACAACCTGCCTCAATTGATCGAAGAGGCCTCGGTGGACGAGGTCATCGTCACCTTGCCCTGGATGTACCATCGCAAAATTATGGCCATCGTACGAGAATGCCAGCGGCGTGAGGTCGGCGCGCGCATCGTGCCCGATCTTTTTCAGATGAGCCTCAGCCAGGTAGACGTGGACGATTTAGGAGGCCTGCCCCTGATCGGCGTGCGAGAAGTGGGATTTAGAAAGTCGAACCTGATGATCAAGCGGGCGCTCGACGTCACTGTTGCCGTGACCGGGCTCTTATTGGGAGCGCCTCTGTGGATTTTGATCGCCCTGGTGATCAAGATCGATTCTCCAGGCCCGATCTTTTTCCGGCAAACGCGCGTCGGCGCCCGGGGAAAACTGTTCGAGATATACAAATTCCGCTCTATGCACGAGGGCGCGGAAGAAGAAGTGGACAAATTACGCAACCAGAACGAGGCAGATGGCCCCCTCTTCAAGATACACCATGATCCACGCTTAACCAGGGTCGGTAAAATCCTGCGACGAAGCAGCCTCGACGAACTCCCCCAGCTGTGGAACATATTGCGAGGGGAGATGAGTCTGGTAGGCCCCCGCCCCGCTCTGCCCTGCGAGGTAGAAAGCTACCTGGAATGGCACAAACGACGCCTGGAGGTACGGCCTGGCTTGACCGGTCTGTGGCAGGTCAGCGGGCGGAGCGAGCTTACCTTCGGTGAAGGCGTATTGCTCGACATCTACTACATCGAAAACTGGTCCGTCTGGCTTGATTTGAAGATCATCCTCCGCACCGCACCCCAGTTGCTCCTCGGGAACGGCGCTTACTGAAATCACTCCCCGGTCAGCGCCTCGTGCACGATGTCGAGCATGTCCTCCATCTGAAACGGCTTGGCAATGTAATGGTTCACGCCAGAACTACGGAGCGCCGCCTCGTTCAGCGTATCGCCATAAGCGGTCATTAAAATCGTCCGCACGTGAGGATACCGAGCCTGGACTTCTTCGATCAGCGTCAGGCCATCGACGTCGGGCATCCGCAGGTCTGTAATGAGTAAATCAAACGGTTGCCATATCAGCTTCTCCAAAGCCTCCTTGCCCGAATGGGCCATATCCACCTCATATTGATTGTTCAATACGATCAGGTTCTCTCTAAGGAAAAAGGCTAACGAGACCTCATCATCGACAATTAGAATGTGTTTGCTCATCTTATTTCGCCCCAAAATTGTGTGACGTAGCGGACCCCATTGCTCGTAGTTTAGCACAAGATGGCGTCAACAAGATTTCCAACATCATCACGGAATGTTTCCAACCATCCATTCCATTCACCGCTTGGACAAAAACGAAAGATATCGCTGTGCCAAGACTGTCTAGCGACATCAGTCACTTGTAATAAAATAAATCTCAGGGTAAACTATAGGTGGCGTGGGCGCCGGTGTCAGTTCCACATCCAACAGTCTCTGAAGAAAGCTGAAAGGATTTCGTGAGTTAGACCCTAACCTGGCAGAGCTAGAGCCCCAAAAGGTTATCGACGGCAAATCTTCGCTCACCGTACAAGAATCTAGTTGGTCAGGCCTTAACTATCAGCCCTGGTTAATCCAAACTAATATAAGTTATGAGGAGGAAGTAAAAATGTTCAATCGGATCATAAGAGCCGCAATGCTCGACGTCGCTTTCTACAACGAGGTAGAGGCAGACACCAGCTTGACCCAGGAAGCACTGATCGTCGTCGTTCTGGTCTCCATCGCCAGTGGCCTCGGGGCCTTTATCGGGGGCATCATAGGCGCCGAATTTGCTCGAGCGATTATAGGCCTGTTGGTGGTGATCGTGCTGGGCGTGGTCAATTACTACATCTGGGCCTACGTCACCTATTTCGTCGGCACCAATCTGTTTAAGGGCACGGCAGATCCCGGCGAGCTACTGCGGGTGCTGGGTTACGCCAGTGGCCCCCGTCTGCTGGGAATTCTAAGCTTTATCCCTTGCGTGGGTGGGATTGCCAGCCTGATAGGCGCGATCTGGGCATTGATCGCCGGCTTCATCGGCGTGCGAGAGGCCCTCGACCTCGATACCATCAAAACCCTCGTCACCGTCATCATCGGTTGGGTCATCGTCTTAGTCATCAACCTGGTGATCGGCCGTGTGCTGGGAGTAGGCGCCGCAGGATTTGGCGCTGCGGCCTCGTTCTTGCAACGCTAGATCGCCTGTATCTGTCGTAACAAACCGAAGCCCACGCTTGATAGATAGACAAAAACCTTCGCACCCGAAATCCTTCGTCCCGGGGACACCGAAACGCTTCGAAGACCCTAAAGGTTTCACAGAGACCTTTAGGGTCTTGCGTCTTGGTTTCTCAAGCCAGGGTTTTTGATTTTCGCGGCGTCGCGAACCTTGACCCGCCTCGAAAACCTGGAATGAGATGCTTGTATTTATCACCGCTTGAGATATAATAGTTCCACGACCGAGTTAGGAGCTAACCAATGGTATCCTTGTACAGCGAGCAAGAGCCGCTTCGCTTCTGCCATCGGCATCCTTTATTGGCTCTGGCTCGGAAGCGCAGCGGCTTCGTCCAGGTTAGGTTAGCGGAGGCAACACCCGACCACGGTCACACGCTGCCCCACATTTACCCCAATCTTTTGAGAAGATGGGTTATCATCATACCCTCGTTAAGCCGGTTCATGGGTAGAAGGGAGATGAGTAAGGCAAATTCCGATCTGTGTTCATCGCCATAGTGTGTACGATCCGAAATATTTTATCAAAGAGAGGAGAATTGACATGCGTAAGATGCTTTTGGTTGGTCTTAGTCTGATGATGCTTGCATGGCTGCTGCCCGCCTGTGGCCCTGGAGGTGGGGCGGAGGCCGATTGCGCCTCTGACGACGTGTTCTGTGTGGGGTTGGTGACCGACGTCGGCAAGATCGACGACAAGTCGTTCAACCAATCGACCTGGGAGGGCGTGAAGATGGCAGAGGAGGAATTGGGCGCCATTGTCCAGTACATCGAGACCACTGACTCCAAGGATTACGACAAGAACATCGCCCAGTTTGCCGAGGCGGGTTACGACGTGATCGTGACCGTTGGCTTTGCTCTCGGTGAGGCTACGCTTGAAGCTGGCGAGAAATACCCTGACGTCAAGTTCATCGGAGTCGATCAATTCCAAGCCCCAGGCACTGAGGTCAGCAACGTCGTCGGCTTGAACTTCCCAGAGGATCAATCGGGGTTCATGGCGGGCGCTCTGGCGGCGCTGATGAGCGAGAGCGGCAAGATCGGCGCCGTGTTGGGGACAGATGCAGTCCCGCCTGTATGGCGCTTCGGCGAGGGGTATCGCGCCGGCGCCAAGCACGTCCGGCCGGATATTGAGGTGAACACTGTCTATCACAACGACGTGGGTTTCGACAAGACGTTCACCGATCCGGAGTGGGGCAAGACGACGGCTCTTTCGATGATCGATAAAGGCGTAGACGTCGTGTTCGGCGCAGGGGGCAAGACCGGTAACGGCGCGCTGCTGGGATGCGCCGAGAAGGGCGTGTACGCCATCGGCGTGGATACCGACCAGTATTATACGGTGCCCGAAGCGCAGGAAGTACTACTGACCAGCGCGATGAAGCTGCTCACGCCGGGCACGTTTGACCTGATCAAGATGGCCTACGAGGGCAACTTCCCGGATGGCGGAAACTACATGGGCGAAGCCGGTTTAGCGCCCTATCACGATTTGGCCGACGAGGTACCGGCGGATGTGGACGCCAAGGTCCAGGAAATCACTAACGCGCTCAGGGACGGGACGCTCCAGACGAATGTGCCGCCCGCTAAGCCCGAGTAGTTTGAATAGGCGTTAATCGTCCAATCAATATGGGGGGAAAGGGGACTCTCTAGAGAGAGTCGCCTTCCCCCTTTTAGGGCCTAATCAATCGAATGCTTGCACAGTGAGCAAGCATTTGTCGTCGCCATCCTTTATTGGCTCTGGCTTGGAAGCGCAGCGGCTTCTGCCAGGTTATTAGATTTTATAGATGTCTAGTACCTGACACTTTCATCTCTAAACCTCCCTCAGATTTGAAATCCAGACTTCGGAAATCTCGAAAACCTATGCCGTGGGATCGAAATTGAATTGAGGTAATGGGATTGAGGCAAGAAGTATGCACATTTCGGCGGAAGATAAAACAGGCAAGTCGTGGCGGTCGGTGGCTAATACAGTCTTGCTGCCTTTTCTGGCAGTTTTTACGGCATTGGTGCTGGGAGCCTTGATTATCCTGGCTGCCGGTGGAAATCCCATCGCAGCCTACCGGGGATTGTATGAAGGCGCGTTTGGATCTCCCAGTGCGTTGAGTGAGACAACGGTGTGGGCCACGCCCTATATCTTCGCCGGGCTGGCGGTCGCTTTGGCGTTCAAGGGTGGGTTATTCAACATCGGCGCCGAGGGACAGTTAGCGCTAGGAGCCGTGGCCTCCGCCTGGATGGGCTATGGGTTACTAGAACGAGGGATCGAACTACCCACCTTGATCCACCTTCCTCTGACCATCGGCGCCGGGATGTTGGCCGGTGCAATTTGGGGGGCGATCCCCGGCTGGCTCAAAGCCCGCACAGGCGGTCACGAGGTCATCAACACCATCATGATGAACTACATCGCGTTGAACGTGACCAGTTTTCTGCTCAACGGGCCGATGAAGGATCCCAATCCACTCAACGTCGTGGCTCGGACGCCAAGAATTGCCGAGAGCGCGCGCATTCCCCAGATCTTGCCAGGATTGCGCTTCCATTGGGGATTTCCCCTCGCTTTGTTAGTCGCGGGAGGCATCTGGTGGTTTTTACAAAAAACCACGTGGGGGTTTGAAATCCGCACAACCGGGGCCAACCCTGATGCAGCGCAGTACGCCGGAATTAGTGTGACCCGTATGATAGTGCTCACGATGACGCTGTCGGGCGTGTTAGCCGGGCTGGCGGGCGCAATCGAGGTGACAGGCCTCAACTATCGACACGAGTTGGGATTCTCGGTTGGTTATGGATTCGACGCCATCGCCATCGCACTTCTGGGCAAAACACATCCGCTGGGCGTGGTTCTGTCGGCGCTGTTGTGGGGCGCTATGCGTAATGGGGCGACCCGTATGCAATTCCTGACCCAAATCCCCGTGGATGTGATCTCGGTCATCCAATCGCTCATTTTGTTACTCGTCGCCGCTGACGCGATCATTCGATGGCTCTATCGCATCCGGGCCGAGGAGGAAAAATTGGTGCTGACGAGGGGATGGGGGTAAAATCTAATGGATTGGCGGCGTTTGGGCTTTATTGCAATGATCATTTTAGCACTAATTGCTGTCGTCGTCCTGGTTGGCGGCAGCGAGGTGGATCCGGCAGTGATCGTCGTGAGCATGCTCGCCACAACCATCGCGGTGGCGACGCCGTTGACGCTAGGCGCACTATCCGGCATCTACTGTGAGCGGGCCGGTGTGGTGAACATTGGCATCGAGGGCATGATGCTCGCCTCGGCCTTTTTCGGCTGGTTTGGGGCTGTCTATGTGAACACAATTTTAGAAATGGCCCCATTGCCCAGTTTGCTGGTGGGTGTGTTCGCCGCTGTGCTCACCGGGGGTTTGCTGGGCCTGTTACACGCAGTGCTCTCAGTGACATACAAAGTGGATCAGATTATCGGTGGGACGGTCATCAACATCCTGGCTATCGGCGTTTCCGGCTTTTTGAATCGCCAGTTGTTCTTCGAGAAGGGCAGCATCTTCGGCGGGCAGGTGCCGCACGCCCCAGGCGTGTTACCCCGCTTCGGTGTGCCCTTCCTGAGCGACATACCGGTCGTCGGGCGAATTTTCGAGCAACAGCCGATCGCAGTTTCGGCTGTGCTGTTGGTGGCACTCACACACTTCATTCTGTTCAACACACGCTGGGGACTGCGCACGCGGGCAGTGGGAGAACATCCCCGGGCCGCCGACACCGTCGGCATCAACGTATACTTTATGCGCTACGCCAACGTCATCATCGGGGGGATGATCGCCGGTCTGGGAGGCGCTTACTTCACGCTCGAATCGGTGCCCTCGTTCGAACCGCTGATGACGAATGGACGGGGTTTCATCGCCCTGGCGGCGATGATCTTCGGCAACTGGTCGCCCTTCGGTTCGTGGGCGGCGGCCCTGGTCTTTGGCGTGGCCCAGGCGCTCCAGATCAACCTCCAGTTTTTCCGGGATCAGATCCCAGATCAATGGGCCTTCTTGCAACAGGCCTACGTCGTAGGACTGATCCCTTATTTGTTGACAATGGTCATTTTGACCGGCATCATCGGTAAGACCACCCCCCCTGCGGCCGATGGCGTGCCCTACGAGAAGTAACGGGGGGAGTTGATGATGTCACAGAAGAAAGTACTTCAGGCCAAGGGCATTACGAAGCGATTTCCGGGCGTATTGGCAAACGATGGTGTGGATTGTGACCTGTACAAGGGCGAGATTCACGCATTGCTGGGTGAAAACGGCGCGGGAAAGACCACTTTGATGAACGTGATCTACGGACTATATGAAGCAGACGAAGGGGAGATTTTCCTAAACGGCGAAATGGTAGACATCGACGATCCCAACGATGCGATTACATACGGCATTGGGATGGTTCACCAACACTTCATGCTCATTCCCGTGTTTACCGTGGCGGAGAATATCATGTTAGGCGCCGAAGCGGTGCGTGGCTTGGCGCTCGACCGGCGCAGCGTGGTCGAGCGCGTGCGCGAACTGTCGAAGCAGTATGGGCTGGAGGTAGACCCACACGCTTACGTTCGAGACTTACCGGTCGGCTTGCAGCAACGGGTGGAGATCGTCAAGGCACTGTATCGAGGGGCAGATATTTTGATCCTGGATGAGCCGAGCGCCGTGCTTACCCCCCAGGAGGTGGAAGAACTCTTTCGCATTATGCGGGAACTGACCACCCAGGGCGTCTCTATCATCTTCATCACGCACAAGCTCAAGGAGGTATTGGCAATCGCAGATCGGATTACGGTGATGCGGGCGGGAAAGACCGTGGGTACCGTCACCCCCCAAGAAACGGATGAAGCTCGGTTGGCAGCTATGATGGTCGGGCGCGAGGTCATTCTCAAGGTCCAGAAGGAGCCGGCCCAACCGGGCGAGGAGATCTTGAAAATAGAGGATTTGCACGTCCTCGACGAGCGAGGTGTCAAGGCCGTACGGGGGGTCTCACTCTCGGTGCGGGCCGGCGAGATCCTGGGCGTCGCGGGCGTGCAGGGCAATGGCCAGTCAGAACTGATCGAAGCGCTCACGGGATTGCGGCCAGTGGAGAGCGGCGCGGTTTCGATAGCAAACGAAGACGTGACCGGAAACCCGCCCCGCTCTATTATCGAGAGCGGCACGGCCCACATCCCCGAAGATCGCCAACGTCATGGGCTCGTCCTATCGTACCCAGTCACCGATAATCTCGTGTTGTGCACCTATTATCGTCCACCGTTTGCAAAGCACAACGTGCTCGATCACCAGGCGATCGACGAAAACGGGCGCCGGTTGGTGGAAGCATTCGACATCCGCACACCCAGCCCTTACGTACCGACCGCGAAATTATCCGGGGGCAACCAGCAAAAAGTCATCGTGGCGCGAGAGCTTTCACGCCCGATCAAGCTCCTGATCGCCAACCAGCCGACGCGCGGATTGGACGTTGGCTCTATCGAATACATTCATCGGGAAATCATCGCTATGCGTGACGCCGGATGTGCGGTCCTGTTGGTTTCGGCCGAGTTGGATGAGATTATGGCCCTTTCGGACCGCATCGCCGTCATGTATAACGGGCAAGTGATGGACGTCATAGCAGTGGACGATGCGAGTAAGAAAAAGTTGGGGCTTCTGATGGCAGGATCAACGGAGTCTGTTATAGAGCAGGAGGCTGGTTAGTCATTTTCTATGATTGACGCGAATGAGATAACGACCCGTACTAGATGGCTGAGGCGATTGAGCGTCGGACTGCTCTTGATCGTCTTTGGGTTGTGCGTCCAGGCTTGCAGCCAAGCAGGGGAAGCGCCCCTTGACACTTCGACCTCGCCTCCCAGTGAGGACCTTTTGACCGTTACACCTACACGGTTGGCGAATCCTTCATTCGTCGCGGTGGAGCCTACCGACGTGCCAGTAGTCGACGTTTTGCCCATCGTCACCACCCTGCCGACCCCACAACCCTCTCCATTTCCTGACGAGCGGGAGATCGCGCAGGCAGTCATGGGTCAAGAGATAGGTGGATATTGGGTCGCCCACCCAGTCGATGGTGGATTTACCGCCCCAGGGGCCATAGAACGACTGGCATTGGTGGGCAATATCGGCGACGAGAACGAGATTCGCTGGGTTATCGTCGAGCGTGGCGAAGAGGACGAGGAGCATGATGGAAAGCTGCTAGGTGTTTCGGAATGGCTTGGCGCAGGTTTCGATGCCCCACCGCCATTTTACCTACCGCCAGACATCATCGACTTCAACCAGGATGGACAACAAGAATTGCTCAATCATTATTTCCGGGTGCGAGAGGGGTTGGTGACCGGCGCCGATACCCTTTATCGTTGGGATGGCCTGCAATTGGCCCGGATATGGCACATCGAGCGTGTGCTCGACAATTTGCAAGTAGACAGCGCCTACGTATCTCAACCGTATCGCAAGAATTATCGGGCCGATTGGGAATGGGTGGGCATAGATGGTATCGTCGTGAGTGAAACGGTCCGGTTCTACCCTGAGACAGGACAAAACGCGGAAGACGATCCGCTCGTTTTGGGCAAAGAAAGTTGGCAGCGTCAATTTTGTTGGAATAAGCAGGCCATGCATCCCTGCGCCCCCCAAGGCCCGGCGGGGATATTCGCCTATACCATTTTAGGGGATCTTTGGTTGTGGCAGAATCACCAGGCCCATCCTTTGGACGCGAAAAATGTGATCGACTTCAAGTGGTCCCAGGATGGACAGCGTTTGGCCTGGATGAGTCAGTTGTCACCCATTGATGATGATTTGCCAGAGGTGGTGTTGGGGATTTACGAGCTGGAAACCGGGGAGATTCGACGATTCCAGATGGGAAAACGTCCTACGACATTGCTTTGGTTGCCCGACGGACGTTTAGCTTACACACGTCCAGGGTCTGTGGATACCGGAAAGCCCACCGCTCCCGATACCCAGGCGGACTGGTCCGTCTTTTTCTTCGACCCAGCGTATAGACGGGTGTCTACTATAACCGACGTGCCTGTTGGCGCGTGGTCGCCGGATGGGCACAGCCTGATTTACGAACGAGAGAATACGCTCTACATCTACGATCTCCAGCAAGAAGAAGCGCGCCCTTTGGTATTGGGCGTAGAAAAGTCCACCAATCCTCTTTGGTCGCCCCGTGGCGATTGGATCGCCTACCACCTATCACACGGGGGACTGTCGTGGCCAGCGCTCGTTTCTCCCGACGCACGAGACCCATTGATAACGCCAGACCTTTTGACCAACTTGGATGAACGAGCAGGCGCACAGCTTCGATTGGCTTGGTCGGCCGATGGGAGCCGTCTGGCAGCTTTAGTGTACAGTCCATATCCCACAGAAGAGCCGGCCAATCTATACGTAGCCCAGGTGCCCCCAGGCGCTGGGGGCTATACCGCTAACAACCTTGATTGGGAACGATTGTGGCAAGTAGAGAATATGAATCAATTTGGCGAGTTGGCCTGGTCCTGGAAGGGGAATCATATAGCGCTGACTTTCAACCAAGAGATATGGGACGTTTCGGCCGAGGGAGATTCGAAAGGACAAGCGAGGCGGCGGCAACAGTTCTCGATACCGGGGATGACCTGGTCGACGTTGGCCTGGTCACCCAATGACAACGGCTTCTTAGCCAGCCTGGCGTGGGGAGACAATGAGCGGCTTTTCTGGATCCCAATGCATGAGGATGATGACGTCGTTCCTCTCCTGGCAGGCTCGATCGGCATACTTCGCTGGTCGTCACAGGTCATAGAATCGGAAAGAGACTTGGAAATGGTTCTGGTCGATTACACAGCCGAGGATCCAGTATTTCACTTTGTACGAGAAGGGTATCCCAACGTAATTATCTCGGCCAAGGAAGATATACTCGATAGCTCATTCCAAATCGGCGGAGATCGGGTATATTACAATTATCGCTATGCCCATCGGCTGGGTGGCGCATCTCTGATCGTGCCTGATCGAGGCGGCAACTGCCATCCGCCAGTCGTAAGCGCCGATGGTGAAAAATTAGCCTGGGTGTGTGACGAGAGACCACCAGATTGGTCCGCCCTGGTCAACAACACGGCCGAGATTCCTTTCCATTTGATCGTGAGTGACAGCAAGGGAAACAATGATCGCGAAGTATGGACGCACGTGGAGACAGGGCCAGATTACCGAAGCGTCAAACCCCTAAATTGGCGCAACGATGGAGAGGTGATCTATCTTTCACAGCCCAAGTACGGCGCCGCTCAGGCTTATTTCGATTACAATCCAGGGATTATGGCGTTCGATCTGAACACTGGCGAGATGGAACTGATTGGAGATTTGGAGGACGTCTACGATGCCCACGTGAGTTCCGACGGCGTATGGCTCATTCAGTCCAAAGTAAGAGAGCAGCTGGAAGAGGAGGAAATCTACATTCACTTGAAGTCACTGGTCGATGACTTCGAGCGCTCGGTCGATAGCGCAGAAGGAACGAGAATTGCCGGTGATTTCTCGTTTTCGCCCCGGAAGAACTGGGTGGCCTGGCGTGAGTGGGTTCAGACGTCCGGCGGATCGATGCTGCTCATCCGTGCGATGCGCCTACCCGACGGTGAGGCCCTGACAGTGTATGGAGATATCGAAGATGCTGCTCCGGAAATAGGCGGTTGGTTGCGCGAGGGTGAACTGGTGATGGTTTATCCAGTCCGTCAGGATGGCACCGGAGGAAATAGCGCATTCATTGCGTTGCCCAGCGTTGGCCCAGGCGCAGTCTTTTCGCCCTATTCATTCGTCGGTGTGCTGGAGCGGGATTAGAGCCAATACGGTTTAGATAAGCTGGGGAAGAGGCTTGTAGTGGGCGATTCATCGCCTAAAAACCGCGCTAAAGCCGCTATCTAACGCGCGCACTACGAACCATCTTAAATAAACCGTATTGGGATTAGAACCTAACCAATAGAATCCTTGCACAGCGAGCACGAGCCGCTTCGCTTCTGCCATCGGCATCCTTTATTGGCTCTGGCTCGGAAGCGCAGCGGCTTCGTCCAGGTTAGGCAATACGGTTCGATAACACACTCTGGCAGGTTAAAACTTGACAAATCCGATCACCACGATATAATTGCTGCCGTACATGGCCCGCTAGCTCAATTTGGCAGAGCAGGGGACTCTTAATCCCTTGGTTGTAGGTTCAAGTCCTACGCGGGTCATTTGTGTAAACGTTCCACCCCCTGGTGGTGCTCAAATGACTGGTCAAACACCCCGGATTATAACGCCCGTCACGTGGTTAGCGGCTCCCGACTGGTTTAGCCTAGCGGAAGCCGCTTTTCGTTTGCCTGGACACGACAGAGACCTGCTTCGCTGATTGATGGATGACGGCTCAATAGAGACAGACGAGACCAGAGAGCAGCAATGCCCTCTGACCACCCGACTGTCTTTTTTTGTATCTACTCACCTTGCGCCCGCCGGATCACAATCCGGAAGCCGGATCGTATAATCCGGCCACTTGCAGGCAACGTGTTAGCTTCCGTCACCACCCAGCCAATAGCCCGTGCGCCATCGGCGCGGATTGTAATCCGCGCTGCACATATAGGCTGAGCAGCAGTTACCTTTTTTTGCTGGTTCTGACACGAAGAAGGGGAAAAACCGATGTCTATTTGGAAAAATATGGACAATCTTGACAAGCTGTTTGTTGTTTGGGCATTCCTGTTCCAAATTGTGCTGATTCTACACTAGTAGGTCCGGGCCTCACCGTCCCACCGCCCCAACGTATCGTAGCCCACGCGGTACAGGGCTATGGACGATCCGTATCTTCTCGATAAGTTGGGGTATATTGATGGAACGCCAGCATCCTGCCGATCCCGCATCGTCGACGCTGCCTGGCCCATCCCTCCACGCCACGGCCACCCGTCCCACACGTTCGTCATCACCCAGAGAGTAGGTTGCCGTTCGTATCATAAGTATAAGCCACACCATTCACACTCGTCAAGTGATCGGCGGCGGCGTACTGGCACGGTGTACAGCCTACGTCTTCAACACCGCTTGGCGTTTGTGCGAGAGGCGGCATTGGGTTATACTTAGATCATAAGGTCAACCAAAGCTATCGAGAGGGAGGTGAAATTGGGAGAGCAGACCGTGTCGCTGAAGACGCGATTTCTCGTCGTCTTTATCGCTGGGGCGGTGCTGCCGTTGACGCTGATCGGCGTTGTACAGACGATCAGCAGCTATACGGTCCACAGAACTCATGTCGATAGCGTGCAGTACGAAATTGCCCGAAATGTGACCAACGAGATCGACAATTATCTGGGCTGGATTGAAAACGAATTGAGTTTGGCGGCCTATACGTGGTTCTTGCCAGTCGATCAACCTAAAAAAACGCGCTATGGACTCTTGAACGAATTATTGGCCTACAATAACGCCTTTCATTCGCTGACAGTGATCGACGATAAGGGTCAGGAGATGGCGCGAGCATCACGCTATACCGTGTTCGACGAATATGATCTGGACATGTGTTCAGATTCCCCGGAGTTTCAGGTGGCTATAGGTGGAGATCGGTATCTCAGCCCCGTTTCTTTCACCCCCTATGGCGAGCCCCTGGTGGCCTTGGCTGTGCCAATGTGGGACGTCTATCACCGTGTAGACGGCGTGCTTATAGCCCAGGTCAATCTCACGTATATGTGGGACATCATCGCTCGAATTGACGTTGGATCCGGTGGATATACTTATATGGTCGATGGACAACAGCGCTTGATCGCCCACGAGGATTCATCCCTGGTTTTGCAGCAGCGCGATCTGAGCGATATTATGGGTGTTCAACAAGCTCAAGCGGGTCGCAGCCTTGATCATTCCTACCTGGGTTTGAGCGGTGAACGGGTCATCGGCAGTTATCAAACTCTGGCGTATGCAGATTGGTGTGTTCTGGTCGAGGTGCCTATGCACCAGGCGCTATCCGGCGTTTACCGGACAGCGCTAGTGAATGGATTGGCCGTCCTGGCGACGTTATGGATGTCCGGTTGGCTGGGATGGTATATTGTGCGGACGGTGCTTCATCCATTGCGGCAGGTGCAAGACGGGGCGGCTGCTTTGGGACAGGGAGATTTAAGCCATCGTATCGACATTCAAGCTCTCGACGAGATCGGCGCGTTGGCTCAGGCTTTCAACGACATGGCCTCTCGGTTACAAGGTATGATAGCGGAGCGAGCCCACTTGCAGAACTTGCTTCAGAATATCACCGACTCGATGCCCTCGGCTTTGATCACGTTGAACCCTGCTGGACGTGTGTTGACGTGGAATCCCGCCGCCGAGGCATTAGCTGGTGGGAGACTAGGGCAGGCACAGGAACGTGTGCTCTGGGAGGCTTGCCCGGAATTATTGCGTTACCAGGTGTTGTTCGAACAGGTCCTGCAGGAGAGACGGATGGTGCACCGGCATCGTGAGCAACTTCTATTGAAAAATAGACCCGTTTATCGAGATGTGAGTGTATTCCCTTTGATTGCCAACGGTGTCGAGGGGGTGGTGTTACGGATCGACGATGTGACGCGCCGTGTACGGTTGGAGGAGATGATGTTGCAATCGGCCAAGATGGCCAGTGTTGGGGGATTGGCTGCAGGTGTAGCCCACGAGATCAACAACCCGTTGGGCGCGATGATGCAAAGCGCTCAAATTTTGCAGGTGGCCTTCGACGTCGAGCGACCCCGAACCCGGAAGTGGTTGGAAACCTGTGACGTGGACCCTGACAACCTGGCCCGCTACCTGGTCGAGCGAGGTTTGTTGGATTATATTGTCGGTATCCGCGAAACGGGGGCTCGAGCGGCGAAAATTGTCTCTGATCTCTTGAGTTTCTCACGCAAGACGTCTTCTGACGTCGCGATACACAACCTAAACCAATTGGTGGTGCGAACGTTGGACCTGGCCGATACAGACTACGATCTGAAAAAGCGTTATGATTTTCGCAATATCTGCGTCATGCGAGATTTGGCACCCGACTTGCCAGCGCTCACGTGCGATGGACAACAAATCCAGCAGGTCATCCTCAATTTGTTGCGCAACGCCGCCCAGGCGATGTCCAAAATGCTGGAGACAACCGAGGGGTATCAACCCTTGTTGAAGATACGTACCGAAAAGCGCGGCGCGTGGGTGCGATTGGTGATTGAGGATAACGGTCCTGGCATTCCAGACACTTTGGCCAGTCGACTTTTCGAACCGTTTTTTACGAGCAAGGAGGTGGGGGAGGGAACAGGATTGGGGCTTTGGCTGTGCTGGTCTATCGTAGTAGAACGACACGGTGGGCGGATTTGGTATGAGCCCGTGCTCAGCCGTGACGGGACAAGTAACGGGACTCGTTTTTTCGTCCAATTGCCTGTTTCCTGGCAGGGCAAGCCGTTGGGCAGAGAGGGAGGGGAGGCATGATGAACAAACGGATACTCATCGTAGATGACGAACGTTTGACCCGGATCTCATTAGCCGCTTTCCTGAGAGATGCCGGATATCAAGTTTCCATCGCTGCTGATGGCAAGTCGGCCATTCGGATGCATCAAGAGAGACCCTTCGACGTCTGTATCGTAGATATTCGGATGCCGGGCATGAATGGAGTGGAGACAATCCTGGCATTACACCACATCCTACCCTCGTCCCGTTTTCTTATTTACACCGGTTCGCCCACCTTTACGCTTCCATCTGCATTGAGCGCATTGGGTATATCAGAAGAACTCGTCGTTTACAAGCCTGTATTGGATATGAATATCTTCCTGTCCTTGATCAGTTCCGGGCAGATGAGAGGAGGGGGAGTCTGATGAATGAGCAGGCGGTTTTGATCATCGACGACGAACCTCTCATTCGTCGGGCCATGGCCGATTACCTGGAAGAGTGCGGCTATAGAACGGTGACTGCCGCCGATGGCGAGCAGGGTCTGGCTTTAGCCCGGGCTCAACGCTTCGACATCGTCCTGGTCGATTTGCGCATGCCCCGGCTGGATGGTTTGACCGTCATTTCTGTCTTGCACGATGAGCAACCAGACCTGCCGATCGTCGTTGTTTCAGGAACCGGTGTTCTGAAAGATGCCATTGAGGCAATGAGGCAGGGCGCCTGGGATTACATCAGCAAGCCGGTCCAGGACATCGACGAGGTCGTCGTCGTGATTCAGCAGGCGTTGGATATAGCCCGTCTGCGGGAGGATCGAGATCGGTATCAACGTCAGTTGGAGACGTTGAATCGCTCGTTGGAGGCGGAAGTCTCTCGCCAGACCCAGGACCTGTGGACTCAGAACCGGGAATTGGCAGCTTTGAACCGGGTTTCCTATGCGATCAGTGCCCCCCTGGATATGGAAACGATGCTTGATCGGGCGATTGACGCTGCGGTGGCAGCGTTAGACGCCGATGGCGGTGTAGTGCGCCTGTTCGACGCAAGCAATCGACTGTCGATCAAGGCCTCTCGGGGGA
>Ga0209614_1001573_pt1 | contig 16604 bp, 16 predicted proteins | sample BlaSprsedimmetaG_FD_185484 | JGI IMG/M metagenome (GOLD analysis project Ga0209614, IMG submission 185484) | Hot spring sediment bacterial and archeal communities from California, USA to study Microbial Dark Matter (Phase II) - Blank Spring... ... | reverse complement strand
CAAGAGTTGCAGCACGTTCCGGAAGCTTCTCCTCAACCAACACATCTATAGCCGCGCTAGCCGCAGCACAAACCAGAGGATTACCGCTGAACGTGCTGGAATGCTCTCCACGCTGGAAAGCCGACAGAACCTCCTCCCTTGCAAACGTTGCACCCATGGGGATACCGCCAGCAATGGACTTCGCAACACACAGAATGTCAGGAACCACATTCCAGTGCTCACAGGCGAAAACCTTTCCAGTGCGACCGAAGCCAGTTTGCACTTCATCAAAAATCAGCAGCACACCTTTCTCGTCGCAGATTTCTCTTAGTCCAGGAAGAAAATCATCTGAAGGAACCAGAATTCCCCCCTCCCCCCGAACAGGCTCCACCAGAACCGCAGCAGTCTTCTCTGTTATAGCTGCCCTCATCTTCTCCAGATTGTCTGGGGGAACATGCTTGAATCCAGGAACCAACGGCAAGAAAGGCTCCCGATACTTCTTCTTCCAAGTTGCAGAAAGAGCGCCCAATGTCTTGCCGTGAAACGCCCCCATCAACGAAACTATTTCTGGTTTACCCGAATACCGTCGGGCCAACTTGATGGCGCACTCAACCGACTCGGCGCCGCTGTTGGAAAGATAAACCTTGCCTAACCCCTTAGGCACTAACTGAATAATTTTTTTCAGAAGCTCTGATCGAGTATCGTTGTAGAAGGATGCGTGACAGGCAATCAGAGTTTCCACCTGCCTCTGGACAGCCTCCACAACTTTTGGGTGGCAGTGTCCAACAACAGCGACTCCGTAGCTGCCTGTGCAGTCTATGTATTCGTTGCCGTTTATGTCCCAAACTAGTGCTCCCTTGCCCCTTGTTAACACAAGGTCTCTCTTGGAGAACGTATTTGCCATAATCTTCTCTTCAGCATCAACTATTTCTTTTTCATTCATGGCTTATCACCGTACCACCTTCATGTTTCAAACCGGAAGAAATCGGATTCTTCCTGACTCCCGAACATATCACCACTTCGCCAACCCCTTGACTCAACGCTTCCTGAGCAGCATAAACCTTAGTTATCATTCCGCCTCCAATCTTCGGAAGAGACTTCTCCACCTCAGAAACGGATAGCCTCGGCACCAACTTGCCATCCAACTTTAACCCCTCCACATCAGTCAACAAAACCAGCCTATCCGCCCTTAACGCCCCAGCAATACCAGCTGCGGTCCGATCGGCATCCACGTTAAGGGGCTCAAACTCCTCGCTCACCGCAACAGGAGAAACCAGCGGCACATAACCGTTCTCCAGCAAGAGCTGCAGCAAAGAAACGTTGATTTGGCTGACCTTTCCAGTGTAGCCACCGTCAATCACCCGCTTCCTTCCCCGCTCATCAACAATAACCAGACGCTTCTTACGTTGCGCCTGCATAAGAAAGCCGTCCAAGCCTGAAAGACCCACAACCGGAATCTTCTGCTTCTGAAGAGCCGAAACCAACTTCTTGTTGATTCTTCCCGTCATAACCATTGTGAAGATTTCCATGGTCTCCTTGTCAGTATAACGACTGCGGAAGCCTGTTGGCGAAAACACAAACTTCTGCTCCTTGCCCAGCTTGGAGGCAATTTCTGTGACTTCCTTTCCTCCGCCATGAACCAGAACCAGCTGATGGTCAGAAAGAACATTCTTTATATCAGAAACCAGCTCGGATGGAACCTCTTCCAGAATGCTTCCGCCAACCTTCACTACAACCAGCATATTTTATCACATCGGATGAAAACCTTGACAGTCTATCCCTGTTTTTTCGTCTATTCCAAGCATAATGTTCATACACTGGACTCCTTGACCAGACGCGCCCCTCATAAGGTTGTCAATAGCAGAAAACACTATGATTCTTCTTGTGCGGGGGTCTAACTCGAAGCCGATGTCAACGTAGTTTGTTCCCATCGTAATCTTTGGGTCTGGCAACTGATACGGCCCCTTCTTGAACTTAACATAACGGATGAAATACTCATCTGGATACAGCGAACGGTAAAGTTTCCAGATGCCCTTTGTGTCTACAGGCTTCTTGAGGAAAGCGTGAACCGTCGACAGTATGCCCCTGATCATGTTCACTGCGTGGGGCGTGAAAGAAACAGTAACCTTCTCGTCTGTCAGCAGATTCAGTTCCTGCTCAACCTCGGCTACGTGCCTGTGATCAGCTACCTTGTACGGTCGCACGCCTCCAGCTCTTTCAGGATGATGAGAAGCAACAGTGGGCTTTCTGCCCGCGCCAGAGGACCCAATCTTCACGTCAGCCACTATCCTGTTCTTTTCTATTACGCCCGCCTTCACGAGAGGCGCCAAACCCAGAATCGTAGCCGTGGACATGCATCCCGGGCATGCTACCAACTTGGCGCTCTTGATTTCTTGGCGATGAAGCTCAGGACAGCCATAAACGGCTTCCTTCAGCAGTTCTGGATGCGTGTGCTTCCACCTGTACCACCGATCGTAATCAGCCGGGTTCTTGAGGCGATAATCTGCGCTCATGTCGATGACTTTTACTCCCGTTTCTAACAGCTGCGGAACTAGCTTCAACGATTTGCCGTGGGGCATCGCAGCAAACACCAGGTCGCAGTTATCTGCGGCGTAAGAGATGTCTGGGGGAGTGAATTTTAGTTGAGTGGCACCTCTGAGGTTTGGGTGAACTGTGAAAACGTATTCGCCTGCGTTTTGGCGTGATGTTACCATAGTCAATTCTACTTCTGGATGGGGCAATAGCAGCCTCAGTAGTTCTCCGCCTACGTATCCAGATCCGCCGATTACTCCAACTCTCATTTTTGTTTTTCCTCTATTCAGAATCTATTATGCTCTGGGCTCCTTTCAGCAGCGGCTCTGCCAAATTTATCCCAGCAGCTAACCTGGTTTGCTCCCAGAATTCGGGGCAGGCATTAGCCTCATGGAACATTATGTTTTGCTTGTTCGTTTCCATGCTGTCTTCGATAACTTTCTTGATGTTCAAGTAGGCTTCCTGGCTCTTGTAGTGCTCAAAAGCAGCCTCCAGTTTCTTGTTCCACTCAGGAAAGTCTGTCCTCTTGGTCTTGTCCAGCTTTACCTTTTTCACCGCACCAAAAGAGGGCTCAAGTTTTTCAAACTCTCCCATGAGATACTCGTCGTCAACTGCTCTGTTCTCGCTCACATCAATCATGGCGTCAAATGCCAAGAGATAGGCTTTGCTGTCCCCTCCCATGGCTCTGCCGCATTTGGCTGAAACCTCTCTGATGTGAGCCGGCAAGTCTACGCCGATTACCATGTTGCCCAAGAACGTGTTAGTTCTGAAATCTTTAAATCCACCTCGCGCCAGCGCTGTGGGATAGCAGTATGGTGGTTTTCCGTCCTCTTTGGCGACTATTATCCTCAGGTCGTAGAACCATTTCTGCACCAGTTTTTGAGCGAGAACTCCCACAGGATTGATTATCGAAGGCTGAGTTTCCCGCAGAATCGCTATCAGGTCATCCCGGTCTTTGGCTAGCTGAACGTCCTTTCCATGAGTCCCAGCGTCTGGCTTTATTACAATGTTCTCGTGATTCAGTTCCAGCTGCAGCAGATCCGCTATGTCTTCCTCATTATGGATTTCCCTTCCGTCTAGGGTTTTTTCGTTGGAATCAACTGGAACATAAACTGTTTCGGGAGTCTTGATTCCCGCCTGCCAGAAATGGAGCAGCGTCCTCAGCTTACTGAAGCAGACATACTCGACACACTGGGGGTTTATGACGTGTTTGCCGAGCGCCTCCAGAATGTTGGCTGCGAAGAGTCTGCGGTTCTTGCTTTGTGCTCTGTTCAGCACCACTTTGATGTCCTGGAGGATTTTGGTGTAGTCTCTCGCTTTGGTTCGGATGTTGTAACCGTTTCCGTCTAGGCGGACAGCAACTTTGCGGAAGGGGATGTAAACTAGGTCTACTCCCATCTGCTCCGCTGTCATTTTGATGCCTTTTTCGTCGGTTTCGGAGCTCTCAAACAAAATTCCAATAGTCATGCCTGTTCTTGCATCCCCGATTCAAACATTTTATAATCCATAAGTGTTTTTTGGTCTACTTTTCTGTTTCGCATGCGAACAGTGAAAAGAAATAATAAGGGAAAGTTTATTCTCCCCAGTCTTCCCCTTCAATTCCAAGTTCTTTGAGCTCCACGGAATCTCCCTTGTTCTCAGTCACTTCCAGTTCAAGACCGCAGCTGGGACAGCTGAGAATCTCGCCTTTCATGACATCATCTGGGACCTCGATTTCCGCGTCACAGTCGGGACAGTTGGCCTTCTTCACAATTTACACCTCTTTTCTTTAAAGTGAGCCATTATAGAAAATGTTGCTATTTATAAGAATTTCGGATTTATGATTAGTTGTTTTTGCCTTTTTTCCGACTTATTATACGAATTTCGTAGGGTTGGTGTTGTGACACCTGAAAACGCTGTTAACCGCTGTTTTGGTGCTGGTGGGAAAATGGGAATCGTGATGCGGAAATCGTTATAAATTCGCTGTGAATTGTTCAGAAATCGTTAAATTTTTCCGTATACATATTGTATCCGAAGTGGATAAAATGGATGACGTTGACAAGGCGATAATCGAAATTCTGAAGCATGATGGTCGAGCCACCTATAGTAGCATCGGAACGAGAGTTGGCTTGTCTGAGGGGGCTGTTCGCAAGAGAATCAAAGCCCTTGTCGATTCCGGGGCGATACGGCGATTCACCGTCAAGGTTGGACTCGCAGAAGGAGCTGAGGCAATAGCTCTGCTTTCGGTAGACCCGTCTTTGCCGACTTCTGATGTTTCCAAGGCGCTGAGGGAACTTTCTAATGTTGAAACGGTCTACGAGATTACTGGGCAATACGACATTGCAGTTATCATCTCGGGGTTTAACATAACAGAGGTTAATGAGTGCCTCGAGAGGATACGGCGATTAAAAGGTGTATCCGACACAAACACCATGATTATCTTACGTAGCTGGTAAAAGCTTCCATGAGCAGTTACGGTTTCAGAATTTAGGGTAATCTTTTCGTATTTTATCCAAGGCAAATTTACATAAAGTATATATATTTGTGCGTTTTGTATTCTTCCGAAACTATCTCAACAAAACAGCGCGTAAAGGAAGTCTAAGCATATTGGAAGAAGAATACGTCAATGAAGAGGGGCAAAAGCTACTAAAAAAATTAGAAAGAGAAGGAATCCTTCCAAGCCCCTACAACTTCGCCAACTTCAAGACGACATCATTAGACGAGTATATCGTTCACGACAGCACATTAAGGGAAGGCGAACAGACGCCTGGAGTCATCTTCAGCATAGAAGACAAACTGAAGATTGCAAGGAAGCTGGATGAGGTTGGAATACAGCAGATAGAAGCCGGATTCCCGGCTGCCTCAGAAAAGCAAAGAAAATGCATCGAGGCTCTGGTTGACTTGAATCTGGATGCTCAGCTTTCCGCTTTTTCTCGTGCAAAGAAGGAGGATATTGATGTTGTGGCGGATGTGGGCGCCGACGGCATCGTGGTTTCTCTATCCATATCTCCTTATCATCGGAAATACAAGTTTAATGATATGAGCAAAGAAGTGTATCTGGAAAAGCTGGCTGACATGATTAGTTACGCGGAAAGTTATGGTCTCTATGTAATATACAGCGCAGAGGATACAACCAGAGAAAACGACCTGGATTTTCTGAAAAAAGCCTACAAAATCGCGGAAGAGGCAGGCGCAGACAGGGCTAGGGTCATTGATACTTTGGGGTGTGCAAGCCCCAATGGGATGGCGTTTCTGGTGAAGGAGATTGGAAGTGTTTTAGACATCCCCATTGAGGTTCACTGCCACAACGACCTTGGATTAGCGTTAGCAAACTCTCTGGCGTCAGTGGAAGCAGGTGCATCAACCGTGTCAACAAGCGTAAATGGTTTAGGAGAAAGAGCTGGAATAACGGTTACCGAAGAAATAATTCCCGTTCTGCACATCCTGTTTGGGGCAAGCCCCTTCGAGATGACACAGCTGACGTCTCTCTCAAAACTTGTTGAGGAAATTTCGGGAGTAAAAATGCCTCCTCACAAACCGTTAACTGGAGAAAACGTGACTGCCCACAGTTCCGGGATACACCAGCATGGAGTGCTCGTAAACCCGACAACATACGAGTTTTATCCGCCCCGGCTGATGGGACAGAAACGAAAAATTTACATTGACGAGTTGGGCGGTAGACATGGAATCATGTATGTGGCGAAGGAGCTTGGTCTCGAAATCTCTGAGGAGACTGCGCGAAAGGTTCTGGAGAGAGTGAAGACAGCCTTTTCGCGTGAGGGAAGGCGCAGTTCCTACACGCCCGATGAAATCAAAGAACTAATAAATGAAATTGAAAAGAGTTGAAAAATATGGCATCTACAATAACTGAAAAAATTTTAGCCAACGCTTCGCACCAGAAAGAGGTGTCTCCTGGAGACTATGTGGTCGCTGACGTAAGCTATGTTATGGCTCATGATTCCACGGGACCCTTAGCCATCGAGAGCTTCTACAAAATAGCGGACAAAGTCTTCGACAAGGACCGTGTCATAATCGTGTTTGACCACTTCTTTCCGGCGCCAACCATTGCAGGAGCAACTATGCATCAGAAATCAAGAAAATTTGTATTGGAACAGAGCCTTTCCGGATTCTACACAAACGGAGTCTGCCACCAAATTTTGGCTGAAAAATATATCTCTCCCGGAGACGTTATGGTTGGAGCTGACTCTCACAGCTGCACTGAAGGCGCCTTGGGAGCCTTCACTACTGGTTTGGGGTCAACCGACATTGGCGGAGTCATGGCCACTGGAAAATGCTGGTTCAAGGTTCCTGAAAGCCTGAAATTCAATTTAACTGGCTCAACGCGAAAAGGAGTCTACACTAAGGACGTTATCCTCAGTATTGTCGGCGATGTTGGAGCTGCTGGGGCCCTGTACAAAGCCTGCGAGTTCACCGGAGACTACGTGAAGAACGCTAGTGTTGCTTCTCGGTTGACGTTGTGTAACATGGCGATTGAGATGGGCGGCAAAAACGGCATAATTGAGGCTGACCAGAAAACCCTTGATTTTCTGAATGGAAGAACTGGAAAGATATTCAGAAGCGATCCTGATGCAGATTACGAGGACGAATACGAGGTAGATGTTGAGGATGTTGAGCCGCAGGTTGCTCTTCCTCCAGTGGTAGATAATGTGGAGACCGTATCTGCGGTTGAAGGAAAACCCATAGACCAAGCCTTCTTGGGGACATGCACGAACGGGCGACTGGAAGACATCGAAGTTGCCGCAAGAATCGTGAAAGGAAAAAAGATTGCCCGAAACGTCAGATTCATAGTGTCTCCCGCCTCTGAGGACATCTACTTCGCAGCCTTCAATAATGGATACCTGCAGGACTTGGTTAAGGCGGGTGCAACAATATGCAATCCCAGCTGCGGCGTCTGCGTTGGTAGGCATGAGGGAGTGTTGTGTGAGGGGGAGGTTTGTGTTTCCAGCCAGAACCGGAACTTCAGTGGAAGAATGGGATCTCCGGAAGCGGAAATTATTTTAGCTTCTCCGGCAACAGTTGCGGCGTCTGCGTTAGCTGGAAAGATTGCTGATCCGAGGGATTGTCTATGAGAGCATGGAAGTTTGGAGACGACATAAACACGGACGTTATCACGCCCGGCAGATACACTGTGACAACCGACAGGAAGCGGTTAGGCGAGATAGCGTTCATAGAGTACCGGCCAGAGTTCGCTAAGGAAGTCCAGGAGGGTGACGTGATCGTTGCTGGAAACAATTTTGGCTGCGGCTCATCCAGAGAACATTCTCCGGTGGCTATAAAGGCTGCTGGAATCAGCGCTGTAATCGCTAAATCGTTTGCCCGCATATTCTTCAGGAACTCCATAAACATTGGGCTGCCCCTCTTTGTTTGCGAAGACGCTGACAAGATTGATGACGGCGACGAAGTTGAAGTTAACACAAAAACAGGCGAGATACGCAACAAAACCAAAGGCATAGTTCTTAAGGCGAAGCCCTTGCCAGAGTTCATGCAGAGGATTGTGGAGAAGGGCGGATTAGTTAACTTTCTCCGAAGCGGCGGATATGACAGCATATAAAATTGCGGTTATTCCGGGTCCTGGAATTGGCGGTGAGGTTGTTCCTGAGGCTGTCAGGTTACTGGAGAGCACGGATTTAAATTTTGATTTTCGCTACTTTGAAGTTGGCTACGAGGTTTTCCAAAAAACGGGCACTCCTGTTCCTGATGATGTTTTAGTGGGGATAACGGAGACTCAGGCATGCTTATTTGGGGCTACCACCACTCCTGTGGGTGTGCCCGGATACAAAAGCGCAATTATAACGTTGAGGCGTGCGCTGGGGCTTTATGCTAATGTCCGTCCCGCCAAGAGCTATCCTATTCCGAAGAGCATGGAAGACGTTGATTTGGTTATTGTGCGGGAGAACACTGAAGGCATGTACAGCGGATGGGAGTTTGAGCTTGCGGATTCGGCGTATTCCATCCGGGTGATTACACGAAAGGCGACGGAGCGGATTGCACGTTTCGCCTTTGATTTGGCGATGAAGCGACGCAGGAAGGTGACCTTGGTCACCAAGGCGAATGTGCTGCGTCTGTCGGATGGTCTGTTTCTTGAGGTTGCACGGAAGGTTGCGGAGGATTATCCTGACGTGGAGGTGGAGGAGGCTTTTGTTGACGTTACAGCCATGAGGCTCATTCTTAAGCCCAACATCTTTGATGTAATCGTAACCTCAAACCTTTTTGGCGACATTCTTTCTGACGAGGCTGCCGGTTTGGTTGGAGGACTGGGGTTAGCTCCCAGCGCCAACATAGGAGCAGATTACGGTTTGTTTGAGCCTGTTCACGGTTCCGCTCCCCGGCTTGCAGGAAAGGGGATAGCGAATCCAATGGCGGCTATTATGGCTTCCAGGATGATGTTGGAGTATCTAGGCGAAAACGGCTGGGCTGAACGAATCGAAAAAGCTATCGTAACTGTGCTGGAAGATGGAAAGGTTTTGACTCCTGACCTTGGAGGCTCTTCGTCGACAAAGCAGGTTACAGACGTGATAATTGGTGCTCTATGAACTGAAGATTGCTGATGCCGGTTTAGGTTAATCGTTTGTGTAGCCTGTTACCAGTTATGCTGGAGCATGTTTTCACAAAAAACCTTTATTTCTCGCGTGTATACCCTAAATGGAGCCCCTATGAAACTAACCTGGCTGATTCTAACTGCCATTTTGTTGGCATCCCTCTTCTGCTCCGTTATAGTCTATATACACTACAGTTCCGCAAAGGAGGTTCCTGAGGAAGACTTCTTTTTCGGGGTTTCCTTTGGCGGAAACACAACCAGCCAAGCGAAAATGCTTATCGACAAAGTGAAGGGGTACACCAACCTCTTTATCATAAATTCTTGGGACATCAGTACGAATGAAACTGCCCTCAACGAAATCTGCGAGTATGCCGTGGACGCCAACCTGAACTTTATGGTTTTCTTTGATTTCCTTTCGCACGTTATTTATCCTTGGCATCTCACATGGCTTGACACTGCGAAGGAAAGGTGGGAAGAACAGTTCTTGGGTGTTTACCTCTATGATGAGCCTGGCGGAAGACAAATCGAATCAGGACATTGGAAAGCCCAAGAAAGTGGCTACTATCAGAACGTGTCAGACTACAGCGGAGCAGCCGAAGTTTTTGTCACCGACATCTCTTCCAGTCGGAGCATGCAAGATGTGAAGAGCAGAAACATCGCCGCCTTCACTTCCGACTTTGCGCTATACTGGTTCGACTATCTGGCTGGATACGACGCCGTCTTTGTTGAGTTGGGATGGAACCACAGTAGACCACAGCAAATAGGCCTCGGCAGAGGAGCCGCTAATGTACAAGAAAAAGAGTGGGGAACCATAATCACGTGGACGTATCAGCATCCGCCCTACTTGGGGAATGGAACAGAGATTCTGGAGGACATGAAAACAGCCTACCGCGCAGGAGCCAAATACCTGATTGTATTCAATTATCCCACCTACCCTCCAGGCAACCCCTATGGCATATTAGAAGATGAGCACTTTGAGGCAATGCAGCAATTCTGGAGTTACATGCAGCATCATCCAGAAGAGTATGGAAAAACGGATGCGGAAGCAGCCTTTGTTCTCCCAAAAGATTACGGCTGGGGCATGCGGCGGGTAGAGGACAACGTCTGGTTCCCCGAATGGGGTTCAGACGACGTGTCTCCTTTGATTTGGGAAAACATGAACAAGCTCACCGAAAGATACGGGCTAACGTTAGACATAATCTACGATGACCCAAGCTTCGGTTATGAAGAAAAATACTCAAACATCCATTTTTGGAACGACCAAATCGACTGACAATTCAAGCAATCAGAACGTGGCGCTACTCTAGCCTCTTGATTATGTGGTAGCCGAACTTGGTTTTTATGATTGGTGAAGTCTGTCCTTTCTGTAGCTCGAATGCGGCTTTTTCGAATTCTTTCACCATCTGTCCTCTGCCGAATGTTCCGAGGTCTCCGCCGCGCTTTTTGGAGGGACAAAGCGAAACGTCATTGGCTATGGCTGAAAACTTTTCTCCCTTCTTTAGCCGTTCCAGAACCGTGTTTGCCTCTTTCTCTGTTTTCACAAGGATATGGGCGCAATGAACTTTATTTGACATACTCGAAAGATAACAAAAATGGTTTATAACAATTATGGGTGCATCATTCAGGCTGCAACTTGTCCGTCAAGGCTTAAATACAAAGAATGTACTCTTTTACTGTAAGGTGCGTGGGGAGCTGAGTATAACTCGGCTGAGAGGACAACTGGCTTGTTGTCGACCCTAGGAACCTGATCCAGGTAATGCTGGCGGAGGGAAAGAAGAATGGAAAAAATTAGAACTACTTCCTCAACTAAAATATTGGCGGAAATAATTGTTTTTTCCGCGCTTTCAGGAGCCCTATACGTTTTTAGACCCTTTTCGTTGCCTTTTGGGGGATCGGTGACGCTAGGCAGCATGGTTCCAGTTATGTGGCTGGCCATGCGAAGAGGCATACGTGTTGGGGCTATAAGTGGTGTTGTTTTTGGCATCTTAGCGTTATTCATAGACATGCTTCTTGTGGGCGCCGCAAACATAATTGCATCGCCAGTACAAGTAATTCTCGAATATCCCGTGGCTTTTGGAGTGTTAGGCATAACTGGATTTTTACACAAAAAAACCGTTGGTTTCGCAGTGGCTGGTGTTGGAGTCAGCTTATTTGTCAAGTTCCTTATACACTATTTGGTGGGAGCGTTCATCTGGGTTTACGTCTATGCGTTTCCTGCAGAATGGGGTCAATTTCTCTGGCCAGCCGTCTACAACGGCAGTTTTCTAATAGTAGAATTCATTATCAGTTCCATACTGATGGCTTTGCTAGTAAAAAGGGGAACACTGGAATACCAACTATAGGTACGGAAAGCATCATGGGTAAACTTAGAACGGGAATTAAGGGATTCGATGAGTTGATAGGCGGCGGTATCGAGTCTGGTTCACGTAACATCATCTATGGACCGCCGGGTACGGGAAGAACGGTTTTTGCTATGCAGTTTCTGTGGCAGGGCTTACAGGAAGGCGAATCTGTCGCCTACGATGTTATGGACAAGCCGTTTCCTCGCCTCCGAGCCTACTTTAAAACCTTTGGATGGGACATAACCCCATACGAGAAGACAGAAAAATTCATTGCCATACAAGCCTTTCCCCACTTCGACCCTTACCCCAGAGACCCGAACGTGATTTATTTCAGCCTCGAAGACTTCGATGAAATGAAGCGCATCGACAAGTTGCTTTCAGACAAAAATGTCACCCGGTTTGCGGCTGGAGACTTCAGCGAGCAAATGTTTTCTTCTAAAGATTTGAAACAAATGGAAACGGTGGAAGATTGGACCATAAGCTGGTGCCACTTCGACAACATAGTAAACTTTGATATTATGACAACTGCAACACAGAAGGACATTTCAACCCATCAGGCTGTAGACTTGGACATGAACAAAGCCCACAACATCTTCCTTTTCCGATTCAACCAAGAAACACATCGAAGAGAACTGCAAATAGCAAAAATGGAAGGTGCCGAGCATCCCCTAGACTGGATTCCCTTCAAAATAACCGCCAAAGGCATTGAACTTCTCAAAAGCTAACGGGAATTGCAGAAAAATGGGGAAACTAGCGACTGATGACCTAAAAAAATTGTTGGGTTGCATTAAAAAAGACTCCAGAGTTGTTATTCCCCCTCAGCCGGGATTCGACTCCGGCGTCCACCTTCTGAACGACGACAGATACTTGGTTGTTTCCACGGACCCATGTGTTGGGGTTCCTGAAGAGTGGTTCGGCTGGCTGCTTATTCACTACGTAGCCTCTGATAATGCCCTTTTCGGAGCCAAAATGGAGTTCTGCACAGTCAACCTTTTAGCTTCTCCATCAACCAAAACTGAGGCTTTCCAAAAGATTATGGAGCAGGTCTGCAGTGCCGCCAACGAACTTGACGCGGCTGTGGTGACAGGGCACACCGGAACCTACGAGGGGCTGTCAACCATGCTTGGGGTGTGCACAGGCTACGGTCAAGTTGACAAAGATAAGCTGATTACGCCCGGAGGTGCCAAACCGGGAGACCACCTAGTGTGTGTCAAGCCCATCGGTTTGGAAATTGCAGTGAATTTTGCTTTAACCCATAGGGCACTGGCTGAAAGGCTGTTTGGTAAGCAACGAACCAGAGAACTTGCGGAACTTGTTACCATGCAGAGCTGCGTTAAAGAGGCGATGCTGCTCGCGGAGATTGAGGGGGTGCATGCCATGCATGATGCCACTGAAGGAGGATTAGCGGCTGCATTGAATGAGATGGCTGAGGCATCCAGTGTTGGCTTCAATGTTGAGTGGGAGAAACTGTTGATTCCTGAAGAGGTAGATGTTTTAAGAGAGTTTTATCAGCTGTCAGACGCGGAGTTATTATCCATGTCGTCCACTGGCACAGTGTTGGCTGCTGTCAGCCCCGAATCCAGAGACGAAGTTGAGGACGTTCTGCGTCGGAACGGTGTCGAGGCAAGCTTTGTGGGGTCTTTCACAAAAAAGATGAATCGTGTTCTGGTCAAAAATGGAAAGGAAACAACGTTTCCGAGGGAGGCTGATGATCCCTACGCAAGGATTCTTTCAGGGAAAAAGTAGCCTTTAGTCAGTTGCGTTTCAGGAATTGGTTTAAGCCTTGCTGGTTTCTCCTTGTTTTTCCAACAGTGATTCGTTCGCCTATCCGCAGTTTCATTCCGTCAAAGGCGGCTACTGTGGGGACTCCGGTTTTTTCTTCGATCAGTTTAACTTCGTAGTTTGGTCCGCTGAAGAGCATTTTCATTCCGAAGTGGGTGGCTACAGCCATCTCAGGCTTCACGCCCTCAACGAGTTTAATTGCCTCTTTTGGGGTCATGTGCCCTGTCCATGGGCTTCCCAGCGGTCTCATCACCGAGACTATGAGGATTCTGACTCCCCTGTATTCTTCTTCAATGCCCTCGAAGTATTCTGTGTCCGCTGTGTATCCTATGGCTCCGACCTCCGGAATCTCGAATCTGAAACCAACAGCCTCGGTGTCGGTGTGCCTAGCCTGTGTGGCAGCTACTTTGGTTCTGCCCATCATGAAGTTGACTCCGGGCTTCATCACTATCACCTTCTGTATCATCTGTTGATGGTACGTGGAGATTGCGGGTCCAGTTTCCTTGTTTCCTGTTAGGATGTTGGAGGGCGCGGCTACGGTTCCCCTTTTTTTCAGCATGCCTCTGGTCATGGCTTCAACCAGAATCTCTGCGTCGGTGCAGTGGTCTGGGTGCCGGTGGGAAATCAGCACTGCCTTGAGTTTTTGTGGATTCAAGCCTGCTTCCAGTGAGTAGATGAGGGCGCCTGGACCGGGGTCGACGTGAAGGTTGAGGCGGTTGGATAGGATGCGGATTCCTCCGGTTCTTCTCTTTTGGGTTATGGTGGTGAATCTTCCGCCTCCTGTCCCCAAAAAGACCACTTCAACTTCTTTCATTTTTTTCACCGAAGATGAGGATGAACAGTATTTTTTGTTTGTTAGATTATGGTGTAAAATAGTTATAAGCCTTTGAATCTGTGGGCAGCAGCGAATGTTATATTATTTGGTTGCTGTGAACTATTCTGGTAGAGGTTTTAGACTATGAGGGTTGTGGTTCGTGTTGGCGGTTCGGTTGTGGCTTCTCCTCTCAACGCGCAGTTGATAGGCGAGTATGTTGATTTGCTGAAGACTTTGAAACGACAGGGGCATGAGGTTGTCGCCGTTGTTGGCGGAGGCTCCTTGGCTAGAGAGTTCATCAGGGTGGCTGCCGAGCTTGGTTTAGAGGAGACAAGGAGGGACTGGGCTGCGATTCACGTTTCCCGTCTGCTGTCTCAACTGTTTGTGCTGTGTTTGGGTGACGCTGGGTGCGGAGTTGTGCCCGTTTCTGTGGATGAGGCTGAGGCTTGCCTGAAACAAGGCAAGATTGTGGTTATGGGCGGTTTACGTCCCGGCATGACAACCGATTCTGTGGCTGCACTAATTGGGGAGAGGGTTAAGGCTGATTTGCTGGTGAAGGGCTCGAACGTGGACGGCATATACAGCAAAGACCCCAAGAAGTATCCTGACGCAGAAAAACTGGATAAGCTGAAGTTCGAGGATTTAGCTAAGCTTCTTGAGGCGGACAGTCACAGGGCGGGAATCAACCAGATACTTGACCCCGAAGCAGCCAAGATTCTTCGCAAAAGCAGGTTGAAGACTGTGGTGGTGAACGGTTATGACGCAGAGAATGTGGCTGCTGCGGTGAAGGGAAAACAGGTTGGAACCGTTATCGAGTGAGATTGCGTGTTTTAGGTAAGGCTTAAATTAACTGTCATGTTTCTTTTTGTTTCGATGGGGCGGCGGTAGCGAAGCCAGGTCAAACGCGGAGGACTCAAGATCAGCGTTTGATGAGCCATCCTCTCCCGTAGGGGTTCGCAGGTTCGATTCCTGCCCGCCGCACCAGCCAACTCAACACTACACTTTGAGGGAAGAATCCTTATAACTTGAGAAACACTATCAAGAAATTGTTACTAACGCTAATATTCTTGTTCCGGGTGAATTGAATGAGAATTACAAGACTTGCTGTTGAGAATGTTAGAAATATTGACAAAGCAGAATTAAAAAACTTAGGAAACATTGTTGTTATAGTTGGTCCCAATGGTAGTGGAAAAAGTTCTTTGTTAGATGCGATTAGGGTTTTCAAATCAGCACATGGTACGTATTCAGCATACTTCGGAATAGACTTACAAAGTCAACATCCCGAGTTTATTACTATTGGGCGAGATACTGCTACAATTGAAATGGAAATAGAACTTTCTAATGAAGAGAAAAATGCCATTGGTTCCACGCGATCTACTTTGCAAGGAAAGGTAACAGTAACGCAACCTATGAATGCGATTCCGAGTGGAAATGACGTCCAATTGCTAAGAAAACTATTTTCTAGAGAAGCAAGAGCTGATGAAAAGTTAGGGAAGATAGATCATATTCCACCTTATCGAAAATTCACCAAAGGGCCTATCTCGTCAGTTTCCTTTGACCAACCTTCGCTTGAAAGAGAGTGGCATAGAGTGGTAGATGACACCACCCAGAAGTTTGACAACCTCAAATCTGACCTCTGGAGAATGAACTATGCAGACATGGAGGCAAAGCAGAAAGGCATTCTTCCCCACCCTCACTATATTGATGGAATCCAGAACGCCTTCAGCGATCTTTTAGGAAACATTGAATTTAAAGGAGTATCCGGTGGTTTAAGCGAGACTCCTAAGTTTCTTGTCGAAACACCTCGCGGTCAACATGAAATAGATGTCCTGAGTTCTGGACAAGCAGAAATACTTACGATTTTTTCTTATCTAGAAAAACGAAAATTCACTAATTCAGTAATTCTGTTTGACAGTCCAGAACTTTATTTGAATGCTGCTATTGAGAAAAAGATTATTGGTTACCTTAGGAGATTGGCTGATCTAGGAAACCAATTCTGGATCATAACTCATTCACCTGAAATTATTAACTCTTGTGACAAGGAAGCAATCTACCGTCTTACGGGAGGAAGCCCAAATACTGCAGAGCGCGTAGACACCAAAAGCAAGCGTATAAAGACCCTGGAGGCGCTGGGAGCTACCCTGTTCGCCCAGCTAATCCCACAGCGAATAGTATATGTAGAAGGGGAATCTGATAAAGACATTCTCACTTATTTCGAACCAAATATCGCTCATTTTGCTTCTTTTATACCTTCAAGAGGAGTCAAAACTTCAGGGATGGTAATCGAATTGCTTAATAAAGCTACGAAGTTCGAGAATTTCAGAGCAATACGAGACAGAGATATCTTAACCAACAACCAAATTGAAGAACTTGAGAAAGCCTATAATAATCGGCTTCTTATCTGGAGAAGACACGAAATTGAGAACTACTTACTTGATGCAGAGACCCTTTTTGTAGTGCTTCAAGAACATCCTCCAATTCGATGTAAAACGAAATTTAAAGATCCTTCTGAACTCGAAGGGGAGTTAAAACGTATAGCAGATAATCTTCAAAATATAGTAATCGCGAGAAGACTTGAAAGTTGGATGAATAATGAACTGTTCAAGCGAGTAAGGAT
>Ga0209614_1001571_pt1 | contig 16640 bp, 14 predicted proteins | sample BlaSprsedimmetaG_FD_185484 | JGI IMG/M metagenome (GOLD analysis project Ga0209614, IMG submission 185484) | Hot spring sediment bacterial and archeal communities from California, USA to study Microbial Dark Matter (Phase II) - Blank Spring... ... | reverse complement strand
GCGTATCCTTCTCGCGCGTGCCGGCGCCGGTATCGTAAGCCAGGGCCACGGGCAGGTTTTGCGCCCGGGTCTCGGCATTCCCGGCGACCATCAGACGCATAGTAAGCACCGCCGTCTGCGCGGCAGCGACGTTGGACACAAAACTGACATTGCTCCCTTCGATGGGCACGAACGCGCCGAGATTTTCACCCGCTTCGCCGCCGAGCGCCAGCGTGATGCGCTGCGCATCCCCACCACCCACGTTGGCAAGCTCCAGCGTAAGCGTGAAGCTATCGCCGGGTGAGATGCTCACCGGGTCGGTGTGGTAAGCTTCGATCAATAACTGCGGGCGACTCGCCAGGCTCGTGTCGATGTCTATCCCCACCGTCTGCTGGTCGGAATAACCGCCGCCGTTGTAATCGCTGTATTCGAGGACGATTGTTAATCCTTGCCGCCCGCCTTCCTTCACCGGTTTGAGCAGCAAGGGCAAGGTTACGGTGACGACGTTATCGACGCGCAGCACATCGGTGGAGACGACGCTGCCGCCCTCGGCGGGAATCGCCGTCGCCGGGTCGGCGTGGGTCATCACGTTTACGGCGGTACGGCTGCCACGATTCGCCAGAACCAGCGTCAGCGAGAAGGGCATACCGGGCGTAATCACTGCCGGAGTGGTCGTAGCGCCTTCGATGAGCACCTTGGGCTTTCCGGTAACCGGAGCTCCGGTGCTTGCGCCGATGACTTCGACGGGAATCGTCGCCGGGTACTCGTAGTGGTTGCCCTCCCAGTCATTGGCCGAGAGTTTCACCTCGACCTGCTGAACGCCATTGGTAGCCGAGGCCGGAACGCGGAAACGCTGCGTCACCACGAACGTCGCGTTGATGTGTACCTGGCCAAAAACGTAGCCCTTCTCATTCAGAGGTACGAACGTCCCGCCGGGGAAGACCGCCATCGTGTTCTCTCCGGCGCGGCTGCCGTTGTTGTACACCTCGATGCTGACGGTAAACTCCTGCCCGGGACGCACCTGCATCGGCTCGACCGTGTAATTGCGCACGGTGAGAATCGGGCGTCCTGAGGGCGCCGGGGATTCGGGCTTCGGGGTTGCGGTCGGCGCAGGTGGAGCAACCAGCCGCAACGTCCCCACCCCAAATGGATTGTTGGGGTCATCAGCGATCACCCACAACGTATACTCTCCAGCACTCAATCCCGGCGGCACAGTCGCCTGAAGCGTCCCTGGATTCACGTAGTTGGTCGCCAGGATACCGTAGTTGAGCAGGCGCACGGTGTGAGTGTTGGTGAACGTCAATGAAGTTGTGTAGAGGCTCACCACGCCGCCCTGGTCCGCGCGCAGCACGCTCGGCTCCACAATGACCGTGACCGGCGCTTGCGCCGCCGCCCACGCCACAACACCCAACGTCAACACAACAACCAACCCTACAACTAAAGTCCATTTTTCATGTTGTTTCATGGAACCCTCACAAGAAATTAGAAATTGGAAAGAATCAGCGAATGACAGAGTCAGCGAATAGCCATGAATTCTGCTGATTCACCCATTCACCCATTCACTCATTCGCCATTCGCCCCCTGCACCTTCCCATCCAACAAATGAATGCTCTGTGTGGCGAAGCGGGTCACGGATGTGTCGTGCGACACGATGACGATGGTGCGGCCTTCCTCGCGGTTGAGGCGCGCGAGCAAGTCCAGCACTTCCTGGCCTGTGTGCGTGTCCAGGTTGCCGGTTGGCTCGTCGGCCAAAATGATGCGAGGATCGTTGGCTAATGCGCGGGCGATGGCGACGCGCTGCTGTTGCCCACCGGAGAGTTCGGTAGGCCGGTGGGCCATACGGTCTTCCAGTCCTACACGCTCCAGGAGCGAAATCGCCCGCGCGCGGCGTTCCGCCGGCGGAATACGATTGAAGATCATGGGGAATTCCACATTTTGGAGCGCCGTCATTGTGGGGACGAGGTGGAACGCCTGGAAGATGAAGCCAACTTCCTGGCCCCGGTAGGTCGCCAGATCGTTTTCATCCAGTTGCGTGATGTCGCGCCCGCTGACCCAGATTTCGCCGCCGGTAGGACGGTCCAGGCCGCCGAGCAGATAAAGCAGTGTGGATTTCCCCGACCCCGATGGCCCCATCACCGCCAGGAAATCGCCATCATGCACTTCGAGATCGACGCCGTCAAGCGCATGGACGATTTGATCGCCCATGACAAAATCGCGCCGCAAGTTCTGGGTATGGATATTGGCCGCAGTCATACAGATCCCGGTTCGCCAGAAGAGGCTGTTGCGTTAGCCGTACGGGCCTCCGCCTGTTGAGCCACCGATACCGCCCAGCATCCCCCCGAAGATCGCGGGCACAATGCCGACCAGCGCAAACACGATCCAGATGGCCAGCGTCGCGCCCAGTGCTTTACGGCGCGTGAGATTCGTAAAGGACATCAAGGCTACGCTCACCAGGAGGACGTGCCAGATCGTGAACACGTCCACGCGGCTCAGGATACTCGCCAGGGCCAATTGCCCCGGACCAGGCGGGATCAAGGAGGTGGCGCCTCGATCGATGACGAAGCCGGAAAACCCAGCGTTGGCAATGGCTGCACTCGTCGTCATCATGTAGATGGTCTGGACAAGCCCGCGCAGCCCGTAAGGCAGCCACGTCCACACCACCAGGCGGAACATCTGTCCAAAGCTGCTGCTGCGCCCCAGGAAGACACTCGCCAGGTAGAGCGCGCCGCCCCACAGCAGCCACGCCGCGAAGGTCCCGAGGAGCGCGCCGCCAAGTTTGAGAAGACTCGGCCCGCTCGCCGCGGACACCGAGTCGGGTCCCGGGTATGGCATTCCTTCAAACATGCGTGGATCACCCTGGGCAATCATTTCCATTTTGTCAGGCGGCATCAGCGTAGTCGCAGGAGAGGGGCGCGCCGCCGCCCACAGCGGAGCAACCGTCAGCAACAAAACGAGGAGGGCGGGCAACCACCACGCCTTCTTGTGATTGTCCTTCAAATAATCGAACGTCTTACGCGGCCGGAAGAAGACGCCCAGCAACAACGCAAAAACAGGCTTCTTATCAGATTTTACTGTGTTCTCCACGGTCATACACGCTCCAACCAGTTTTCCGGTTATCTGTGCAGCAAGACGCCCAGCGCCCTGCCTGCACACTACAACTCCAGCTATTATAACGTATCGACGCGCAAAAAAGTTCCGTTTTTCGCGGCCCAAACCACCGTTTGCCCCGTCAGGCGCTTTCTCATCTGTATACGCAGTATACCAACAAAATCGTATGCGTTCTACTGTAGGTATCTACAGGACAAAGAGCCGGTGTTAACTGGGCGGTTCCTGCGCTGCAAAGTGCCCGCCACGCACATCGCGTGCTTGAGTGACCACGACAAAGCCATCTTCATCGACCTCGCGCACGATAGATTTGAGACGCTGCATCTGCACGTCGGTGATGGCGCACAGCAGCACACTACGAGTTTCCCCTGTGTACATCCCCATCCCTTCCAGCGCCGTCACGCCGCGCTGAAGTTCCTTCATCAGCCGGGCCGACATTTCCGCTTTCTTGGTGGTGACGATGATGGCCAGGTTGGGCACCGTTTCAGCTTTGAACCACCGCGGCCCTTTGCGCTGCCATTCATCACGACGCGGAACACCACGCCTTCTAAATCGCCGGTATCCCTCCATTGTAACAAGGACCAGGGATAGATACGTCATCAACACCACCGCAAAAACTAGATATCCAGAGAACAACTCACCAATCGCAGCACGCTCAACAAACTCCTGAAAACCGGTGATGGGAATCGGATGCACAATCAACTTAAGCAGCCAACTGGTAAGGACAATAAGGAAAATCGCCGCGTAGTTGCGCCTGAAGCGGTTACCCATCGCCTCCCAATGAGAGATTGGAAACACCGGATGACGCAACACGTCGCTGAGCGCATCACCCCAATCCGAGGATGGCTGAAACGGGGGCACGAGCATTGTGGCGAAAAACTCGGTCTCCATCAGCCGCGCGCGATGATACCACAGCGAATAATAGGTATAACGGCGCGCCTCGATGTTGAGGAAAAGCAGCACCAGCATCAGCACCAGCAGAATCACGAAATGCGGGTTCTGCGGCGAGCTAAAACCAAACGTGATGGCGCCGGCGGTCGTCACTACGGCCCAGTTCGTCGTCGTATCCAGGCGATTGCGCCACAGATTCACGCGCGTGATCTCGGCGCGGTACAGGTGTATCATCGCGGTGACGAAGTTGTCCTTATCGAGCTTGTAGCCCCGATAAGACCAAACGCAATCTCCGTCGTTGTGCGTCGCACTGTCAAATGCGGAGTCGTGAATCGTCTCGTTCATAGATCAAACCCGGTAAATCTAAACCAATTCACCAAAATAGGCAATAGCCGCCCGCACAAAAGCCTCATCGAACGGCCCGGCGGGCGATGGTGTCTCGATGATACGTTGCGGGATGCGCAACGCGCCAAAGTCAAAGCCCTCCCGCTGCTTGAAGGCGATCTTGCGGCGCAATGTCTCTGCGCCCAGGCGATCCAGGTCGCTCGCATTCCACGAGAAGCCTGCTGCTGCCAAAGCATCGAGCACCGTATCGCGATCATAAACGCCACGCGCAAAAAGGCAGATGACAAGGCTGGTGAGCACCTGCCGCCAGCGTTCCTCATTGACCAGCGCTTCACCCACGCCTTCGGGCGTGAGAGACCGCCCCTCCTTCAGAGCGGTCTGGTCGAGGCTGTATCCCGCGTTATCCAGGTGACTGTGACGCGCGCCAGCCGACCACCCCACGTGACACGCCGGCCCGGTGTGGTAGCCGGGCATCTCGTTGCCACCGAAGGCCAGCGCGAAATCCAGGCCCCCGTAGATCGACGCGGCGTGCTCGACGCCCCGCGCCAGCGCCCGGTAGAAATCGGTGGGCTGCGTGGTGATACGCTGCACCGCTGCGATGTAGCCCGCCGCGTCGCCAAAGGCCAACGTCACCCCGTCGGTTTCCGCCTCCGTGATGAGGCCGCGCGCAAACGCCTCCGTCGCCCAGGCCAGCGTCACGCCCGCGCTCATCACGTCGAGGCCCTGCACTTCGATCTCGTCCATGACCTGCAACATGCCGGGGACGTCGTCCAGTCCCAACATGCTGCCTGTGGCGAAGATCGGCTCGTGGTCGTAGCCGAGCATCAACGTCTTGTAAAAGTACGGATCGTTGGGATAGGGGATGCGCAGCGCCGCCAGGTGAATGCACGCCACCGGGCAATGCGCGCACGCAACGCGCCGTCCCAGGTAGTTGGCGGCCAGATTCTCGCCGGAGATCGCCTCCGCGCCTTCGAAGCGCCCGGATTGCAGGTTGCGCGTGGGCAGCGCCCCGATGGCGTCCAGCGGAATGACGTTGATCGGCGTGCCCAGCTCGTGATATTTTTGCATCAACGGCGATTCGACGGCGGCCTTGAAGATCGCATCGTAGGTCTGGCGGAAGGCGCGCCGGTCGGCCACGGGCAGATTGCGTTTTCCTTCGATAACGATGGCCTTGAGTTGCTTGCTACCGAACACGGCCCCCAACCCCAACCGCCCGAAGTGACGGTAAGTCTCCGTGATGACGCAGGCATAACTGACCTGCCGTTCGCCCGCGCGCCCGATGCGCATGATCGAGCGTGTGCCGCTTCCGCCCTCGCGCACCCGCAACACCGAACCGGTCGTGTAACTGCTGCGCGTCCCCCACAGGGCCGTCGCATCGCGGAAGCGCACGCCGTCCTCGTCGATGACCAGGTACACCGGCATCGTGCTCGCGCCGCGAATCACCACCGCGCCGTAGCCCGCCATGCGGATGGAGACGGCACTGCGCCCACCGGCATGGCTCTCGCCCAGGTTGCCCGTGTGCGGCGATTTGAACATCGCCACCGTTTTGGACGCGAGAGGATACAGTCCCACCAGCGGACCCACCGTGAAGATGATGGGGTTTTCCGGCCCCAGTGGATCGGCGCCGGCAGGGCACTCTTCCTCCAGCAAGCGGATACCGACACCGGTTCCTCCCAAACTCTCGTCGAAAAGCTCGGGACGTTCCTCAACCCAGGAGCGCCGCCGCGCCAAGTCGATGTAAAGTATACGCTTCAAAGGGTCGTGAGTCAACATTTTCACAGCTCCTTATCTCTCAGGTGAGAAGATGATTCGCGCAGGATGTCATCGGCCAATCAAAGTGATGACACACATGCCAGTCACAAAAACCAGCGCCATAACGACGACGATTATGCCAATCTTTCGAACAACAGCAGAGATCGTATAAATCTTATACGTATCGAAGATAACTGGACGTCCACTCAACACGGCAAACAGTCCGCCAAGAAGGCCAACCAGAGCGACAACAAGTCCCGTCATCCAAAGAGCCTCATTGAGATACCATACAATACCCGTGAGCAGCAATGCAACGCCGCCGATACCGATCCCCACCCACCCCATATAACGGAAATAGCGCGCGCGTTCGGGAGCGTCTGCCGGTTGGGCAAGCATCGCGTCGTGCGTCTTCCGCTGCGCGTACAAGGCCGTGCGCAAATCTCGGGCAGAGCCTAGCCCCAGCGGCGGCATGGCGCTGAAGCGCCGCAGTGCGAAAGTCGGCGCCAACCACAGAACAAACAGAAACATAAAAGCCAGCGTCGCCCCCACAACCTGACTCTCGCGCTGGCCCCAGAAGGTTAAATGGCGTTGTAGCCAAGCGTAAGGGCCAGCCTCGCGCCAGAGCCACATTCCCCAAAGCGCAGCAATAGCAAGCAAAGAGACGGCCATGTAGACCAGAAAGAGGGGTTTCGAGATCGGCTTCTGCGACTTCACACGGAGTTCTCCGTTGACTGCTGTGACGAAGATGGTATTTCTTCAAGCGCGATGACATCGTAAGGGCAATAATCGGCGCAATACCCGCAGTAGACGCAAGTCTGCGGCTTGTGGTTACTTTCATCCCACAACGCCGCACCAAAAGGGCAAGCCTCCACGCAATTGTGGCAACCGATGCACAGATTCGCCTTGAAGCGCACGCCGCCGCCTTCACGCGGGGTCAGCGCGTCCGTGGGACAAACGCGGGCGCAAGGCGGGTCTGGGCAAGCGCGGCACACGACGACGACGAATCCTTTACGGATGCCGCCCGCCGACCGCACGTGGATACACGCATTTTCCAACCCGCCGTTACCCGTACGTCGCACACAGGCGAACATACATGCCTGGCAGCCCACACAGCGGTCAACGTCAATGACGGATAAACGTTTTGCCATACAGCCTCCCTACGAGAACGTTCTCAACGGATTTAACGGATCAGCGAAACAAAGATCGAACGAATCATCACCGCAGTGACTCCAATAGTATACACCCAAAGCGCCATCAGCGTAATTCAAAAAACGCCACTGATCATTGACGCACATAAGAATCCGGTTATAATGAAAGTGTACGAGCCAGCCGGTTTTCCCCAAAACCGGCGCGCAGATTAACAAGCCAAGAACCTATCCGAAAATTCGCCGTTGACGCACCAGAAACACTCGCGGGCACAGTTTTCGGATGGAGACTAAACCAGGCGACGGTAGCGCCGCGCGTGAAACCAACGGATTTTTCGGCACTCATTATCTTATACAGTTTGACCGGAGGTAACGATGATATTGGTAACGGGCGCTACAGGCCACGTGGGGAATGTATTGGTGCGCGAACTGCTGGCGCAAAAGCAGCAGGTCCGCGCGATGGTGCTCCCTAACGACAATTGCGCGTCGCTGCAAGGCTTGGATATCGAGCGCGTGAACGGCAACGTCCTCGATCCCGCATCGTTGGACCGGGCGATGGATGGCGTCGATGTCGTCTATCACTTGGCGGGCATCATCTCCATTTTGCCCGGCGCAGAAGCGTCGATGCGCAAGGTCAACGTAGACGGCGTCCGCAACACCGCGCAGGCTGCACTGCGGGCCGGCGTGCAGCGGATGGTGCACATCAGTTCGATCCACGCTTTCAAACGCATGCCGCACGGCATCTGCATTGACGAGCGCGTGCCCTTCGCGCCGGATAGCCCGGCGGGCGCCTACGACCGCACCAAAGCCGAAGGTACGCTTGCCGTCCTCGAAACCGTAGAACAGGGCCTCGACGCCGTCATCGCCTGCCCTACCGGCGTCATCGGCCCCTACGACTATCTCGACTCCGAAATGGGCAACGTGATCCGCAATTTTGCGCGGAAGAAACTACATTTCCTGGTCGAGGGCGCTTATGATTTTGTGGATGTGCGTGACGTTGCTAAAGGTCTGACCCAGGCGGCGGAAAAGGGGCGCACTGGTGAGACCTACATTCTTTCAGGCGCGCGTATCGAAATCGCGCAGATCAAGCAAGTTGTACAGGACTTCGTGGGGATCCACACGCCGCACATCGTCGCACCGATGTGGTTAGCGGAATTGTTCGCGCACATCGCCGAGCCACTCTACCGGCTGACGCACGCCATCCCCAAGTTCACCCAATATTCGTTGCGCACCGTGCAGGATAACTGCAACTTCAGCCATGCTAAAGCCGAAGCCGAATTGGGGTACAGCCCCCGCTCCTTACGTGAGAGCATCGGCGACGTTCTGGCATGGCGGAGAGAATTCAATCCCGCGTAACGTGACAATCCTTATCACGTGTCGTTGACTTCCCCCGTGGGGAGAGTACAATAACGTCAATGCCGCTATCAAAAGGATAGCGTTCCTAATATATGCAAAGGAGGTCTACGCATGGATATAAAGAGGAGTACCGAGATGGAGCCGGAAGTGCTGGCTGAGCTTAAAAAGTCCAAAACTCGCACATACGTCGTCGCCGCCGGAGACACGCTGGGCGCGATTGCCAAGAAATTCTACGGCGATACGAACCGCTGGAAAGACATCCTCGAAGCCAACAAAGACACCGTCAAGGACGCGAACGCGATTCGCGTAGGACAGGAGTTGATCATTCCTGGCGCTTAGTCCTGCTTCTCTCTCGAACAGGGGTTGTGGCAGATAGCCTGATCACAACTCCTGTTCGTTTTGTGAGGTCGATATTTTGACAAAATCCAAAATCACCTTAGCCTTTCTCGGTTTGCTCGGCGCGCTCTTCAGCGCTGCATTGCCAGGATGCCGGCGCGCCGTGAGCCTCGAAGACATCGGAAATCCCTCCGCGCGGCCCACCGCCACTCCCAGGCCCGCAGCCATGACGGCGACCGCCAAAGCCGGCCCTAGCAGTACCCCAACCATCGTCGTGGACACCGCCACCCCTACCCCCACCCGCGCCGCGCCGGAGACGACGGCCATCTACTACACCGCCCGCGCAGGAGACACGCTCTCCGGCATTGCATTAGCCTATGGGACAACAATAGAGAGCCTGATGCGCATCAATGGGTTGGCAAACGCCGACCAATTGGCGGCAGGGCAACGGCTGCAAATTTCGCTCGCCGCACAACACACCGGGCCGGGAACGCTCCTGATTCCCGACAACGAACTGGTGTATGGGCCGGAGTACAAGGATTTTAACATCGAGCAGGCGACGGCGGCCTTGCCGGGATTGTTCAAGGATTACCGCGAGGACGTTCTGGGCGTGGAAATGACCGGTGCCGAGATTGTGAGACTCATCGCCGAGCAGTACAGCGTCGGCCCACGGGTGTTGCTGGCGCTTCTGGAACTACGCGGCGGTTGGTTGACCAATCCTGAGCCTACGGCAGAACAATATGCCTATCCCCTGGGTTACACCACGCTGCTCCATATGAACGGCCTGTATCACCAACTCAGCCTGGCGGCAGACGCACTTAACATCGGGCTTTATGGCTGGTGGATGGACACCCTCTGGCTCGTCCAAACGCGCGACGGCGTCTACATCCAGTTCTCCACACAAATCAACGGCGGCACGGCCGGCGTCCAACGCGCCCTGGCCCCCACTGCCGCCGATTACGATAGCTGGCTGGCCGATCTGACGCGCTTCGCTACGGTTTACCGCAATCTGTTCGGCGATCCGTTTACGCACGACATCGATCCGTTGATACCCGCCGGCCTGGAAGCCCCGGAGCTAATCCTGCCGTGGCCCCAAGACGCGGTCTGGCACTACACGGGCGGGCCACACCCGGGGTACGGGACCCAGGGGTCGTTCGCGGCATTAGACTTCACCACCAACGAGCGCAACATCGGCTGCAAACCGAGCGAGCAATGGGCGACCGCTGCCGCGGACGGCCTTGTCGTCCACAGCCGCGACGGGATGGTACTACAAGACCTCGATGGAGACGGGTTTGTAGGCACGGGATGGGTAATATTCTACCTGCACCTGGCCTCCGACGGGCGGGTGCCAAACGGGACGATGCTGAAAGCGGGCGATAAGATCGGCCATCCTTCGTGCGAGGGCGGCGTCTCCAACGCCACACACCTGCACATCGCCCGGCGTTACAACGGCGTCTGGATCGCTGCGGACGATCCGCGCTGGCCGATGACGCTTTCGGGCTGGACGCCGGCCTCGACGGGCGACGCCTACTACGGCACGCTCTCCAGAGGCGACCAAACGCGCACCGCCTGCGAGTGCTGGGAGCAGATCAACGCGATCTCACACTGACTTTGACAAAGTCTTAAAGTTGTTCTATAGTGCTGTGTAGACATTCGGACTAAAGATACTGGACTCATGACTACAGGAGGAAAACCTTATGCAGTATGCAAGTTTTGGAAAACGCCTGGTTGCTTATCTAATCGACAGCTTCATTGTCAGCCTGATTGTCGGCATCCCCACAGGCTGTTTGGTGGGCATCCTATCGACGACGGCGATGAGTATGGACGAAGAGCTATTCGTCATCATCATGCTCGGTGTGATGATGATAGCTATGGTTTGGGGCATCATCGCCAGCACGTTATACTACGCACTGATGTGGTCGCGCAGCGGGCAAACGCTCGGCAAGAAATGGCTTGGCATCAAAGTCATCACCGCAGAGTGGACGCCACCTTCCTTCTGGCGCGCCGCGGGACGGGCCGTGCTTGGCTATTGGCTGAGCAGCCTGATATTCAGCCTGGGCTTCCTCTGGATGCTGTGGGACGACTATCAGCAGTGCTGGCACGATAAGCTGTTCAGCACGTATGTGATCGAAGTGTAAAACAAACGTAGCCCCGGCTCAATCGACGCGCAAGACCTTCGCCCCGCGAATCTTGCGCGTCTTGAGTTCGATCAGGGCCGCGTTCGCCTCTTCCAGAGCGAACTCCTGGATCTCCGGCTTGATACGCATGTCGGCCGCCAGGGACAGGAATTCGGTCACGTCCCTGCGGGTAACATTGGCGACGCTCTTGATCTCCTTCTCCATCCACAGGTGGACGGGATAATCCAACCGCAACAGCGCCTCTTTGTCCATGTCCTCTTTGCGGATGGCATTAATGACCAACCGGCCGTCAGGCGCGAGGTGCTTCAGAGCTTCGACGACCGGCTTCCAGACGGGCGTGGTGTCGATGGCACAATCCAATTTCTCTGGCGGTTCCTCGGCGATGTCTCCGGCCCAGGCTGCGCCGAGTTCCATACCAAACGCGCGTTCCCGCGCGCTTCTGGCAAAGACAAAAATCTTGACATCCGGATAGCAGTGCAGCGCCATCTTCAAAACGAGGTGCCCGGAAGCCCCAAATCCCACCAGGCCGAGATTCTGTCCATCCTGAATGTCCGTCAGGCGCAACGAGCGATAGCCGATCGCGCCCGCGCACAACAGCGGCGCGGCCTCAGCGTCGTTGAAAAACGCGGGAATGTGATAGGCGAACTCCTCCGGCACGGTCATATACTGCGCGTACCCGCCGTTGACGTCTCGCCCCGTGGCCTTGAAATCCGCGCACAGATTCTCGTTACCCGCCCGGCAGAACTTGCACTTCCCGCACGCCGAGTAAATCCAGCCAACGCCCACCCGTGCGCCGACCTCGAACGCCTCTGCACCGGGACCACACGCCGCGACCCGCCCCACCACCTGATGCCCCAACACAACGGGTAAACGCGGCGGTGGGGTGCGTCCCTCGATCTCGTCTAGCTCGGTGTGGCAGACGCCGCAGGCTGAAACTCGCAACAGAACCTCCCCCACCCCCGGAACGGGATCCGGTAGCTCCGCCAGCGTCAAAGGAGATTGCTCTTTGGTAAGATCGCAGAGCCTGGACAATAGCATGGCCTTCATGATAAAACCTCCAATTTTTCTTTATATCTGCGCTTTCTCCGCTACCAAAATCACGCACAGGTTCAAGGGTTGCTCGCGCTGTGCGTGGGCTTTGCTCCAGAAATAGTATAGGAGTGAATGCGAGCGGGGTCAAGCGCGTTAGCGTGCAGATCATCCCCGGCGACCTGAAGGCCAACATCCCCCTGCGCGTGGCGCTGGCCCTGCCCACCGGTGTGGACAGTCGCGTGGTATTGGACGCGGAGGGCGCGGAGAAACTCGCGCCGCCCGGCGACGCGCTGGTGCTGCAAGGGCACAAGATCACGCGCGTGAGCACGCCCAACTTCGCCGCGCCCGCGCCGCCGCTCGATCTGGGCAACGAGGATGACCCGCGCCTGCTGGGCCTGAGTCCCGACGCCCGCGCGGTGTTTGTCAGGATACAAGAGGCAGGATGCAGGGCCACCGTGCGCGCTGTAATGGAACAGTTCCGTTGGGGCGAGCGGCGTGCAGCGCGCGCTTTGCAGGAGTTGCGGATGGCAGGCTTGTTAGAGGGAAAGAGCGAGACGGAGACAAATGCGCATCCGCCGATGTTACCCGTTACCGTTGCATCTGTCGTCGATGTCGTCGATGTCGTCGAGTGCGAAAATCGCGGGAAAAACGGACAAGGAGTTCAAAAGACACATTTTGGAAACACCGGCCTTTAGCCGGTCGAAAGGCCCTGACTAAAGACTATTTGGAGGGAACTGCAGTGACCTTCACGAGGCGACCCCGTGCGAACCGTCAGCAAACGTCACGACACCGCGCATTGGTCCGCCGGCGCGCCGGCCGATCATCTGATCACGGCAGCGCGGCGTTGGATGCTCGCGGGCATCGTCGCCAGTGCGGCGCTCTGCCTGGCGTGTTGCGGCGCGGTGATCTACGGTTTGCTCTAGCGGCCTGCACCGTACTTTAACAGGGTAAGTGTTAGATGCGAGCGCCCCCGCTTGAAGCGGGGGCGCTTTTTGTACGGAATGCCGGCGCGACGGGTGGGTGCGCGGTGGATGGGCGGTGTAGGTATTCATTCGGCAGGTGAGGTCAGGGCCTGGAAGCAGGGGGCGTGACGGACGGGGTTGAAGTCGGGGTCGGTGCGGGCGTCGTGGCGCAGGTCTTCGTCCAGGGTGATGGCTTTTTCCAACGCGATGCAGGCTACGGAGGGGTGGCCTTGCAGCGCGAAGATGCAGGCGATGCCGTAGTACGCTCCGGTGTGTTCCGGATCGCGTTGGATGACGCGGGCGTAGTCGTCCAGCGCCGGACCGTAGCCTTGCAGGGAGTGCCACGTGACGCCTCGCATAAAGTACGCATCTATATCCTCAGGTTCGAGTGTAAGGACGTACTCAAAGTCGGCCAGGGCCGCCGCGTAGTTATGCAGGTTGCAGTACGTGATGCCGCGATTCAAGTAGGCACTTCTGTCTGACGGGGCGAGTTCGATGACGCGCGTAAAGTCGGCCAGGGCGGCGGTGTAGTTTTGTTTTTGGTAGTAGAGGCAGCCCCGGTCGAAGTAGGCGTCGGCGTTCTGCGGATCGCGTTTGATCGCGCGGGTGAGTTTAGTGATGGTGGCGGTGTGGGTGGGTGTCATTTGCGCTCAATCTGCGTTTTTAGCCATTGGCGCCCGGCGTCGCTGATGCCCCATACACCACGTGGCGTGTCGTCGCGGATCAGGCCTTCTTCGCGGAGGGTGTTGCGCGCCCATTGCGCGGTATTGCGCCAGCGAATGGTTTTGCCGTCGGCGAAGGTGTCCAGGTCGTAAGCGTTGAGTTGATCGCCCATAAGCGCCTGCACACGCTCGAGGACGATGTTTATGTCGGCTTCGCCGCCGAGAGCGACAAGGGCGTGCAGGATGGGGACGCGGTAGGTGCTTTGCGGGGTTTTGAGACCCTTGGGCAGGCGGGGCGTTTTCTCGTCGGGCGCGACCAGGATGATGAAGTGTTTGGCCCAGGCATTCAGGTCATTAAGCAGATCGTTGAGGGCTTCGGCTTTTGTGCTGTCTTCCTCAAGGTCTCCCAGGCGGGCCTGGATGTGGGTGCGCAACACCGCCAGAGCTTGACCGGCTGTAAAGAGTTCGAGTTGCATTCTGCCCTCCTTTTTAGATACGATGCTCTTTGCGATGCTCCGGGCAAAGCCAGAGGATACTGCCTTCCCCAGTCACGACTTTTTCCAGATTACACCAGTGATTCTTGGGGTCGGCCTCTTGAAGAAACCGGCTCAAGGCACGCAGCGCAGCGCCGGTGGCTTCGGTGGTGGCAAATTGGCTGCGCGAATCGGAAAGGTGTTTCAGGGGATCGGCAGCGGTGATTTTTTCCGGAACGATATCCAGAACGGCCTTGAAGATGTCCAGGCTGGTGTCGATGGCTTTGAAGACGTCCTCATCATAGGCTTCGGCTACGGCGCGAACTTTGGGGATGTAGCGCAGGTAATCGGATAGCCGCTTGAGCCAGGGGGCCAGTTCACGCCACCATTCATGCGGCTGGTTGACGGGATAGCCAGATTCACCCTTGACGATGTGCGGGCCGCCAGGATGCTGGCACAAGAGATAGAGCGTGTAGGGCGAACCAAACACGCGCCGTGGGTCCAGGGCGCGCCGGTCGCCGGGCATAAGGACGAAAGTGTTGGGACATTCGGCCTGGAGTTGGGCCATTTCAAAGTTCCAGAGGCGGGTGAATTCGCGGCACAGCGATTCAAAACCCTGGGAAATGGTCGTGAGTTGCGCGGCGAGTTCCTGATCGCCTTGCTGGACGGCAGTGCGTGTTTCCCGATGTTCCTGATGTATGCTTTCATGGATTTGATCGAGTTGCGCCTCGACGCGGTCGTTGGTGCTGGGGTGGATGCCGAACAGGAGTTCGGGGACAGAGACACGTTCGAAGGATTCGTCACATTCGACATCCTGCCTGCCTGCCTCCATACGCGCGACCAGGCGTTCGTAATCGTGGAAGTAAACACAAGGCGTCGTGTCCTCACGCTGGCGGTGGCAGTTGCAGGGAATTTCACGGCGGTAGGTGAGGCCCGTGTAGAAGTTGAGGATGCGGTCGATGAGGGTATGGTGGAGGATGTTGAAGAAGTTGTAAGGCGCGCGCCCCCGCACGCGGAGCCAGAGTTCGCCCAGGCTGGGGTTGAAGACAACCTCGGCCTGCTGGCCGTCGTAGGCCAGGCGCACACCCTCGCGCCAGTGGAGGCTTTGGGTGTAGCGGTGGGTGAGCACGATGAACCAGCTCATCAGGCCGGGCGGCGTGAAATTGGTGAGGGTGAGGCGCATGTTGATTTCAGGCAGGTCGGGAAGGACCTCAGCCCAGGGCGGCAGGCCGGCGGGCGGTTGGTGGTGCAAGCGCAACGGCACCAGGCTGTGGGTTGGCGGTTGTTGCGGATGTTCCGGCGGAAGCTGGAAGCTGATCAGGAAACGTTCTATCAGGCGACGGAAGCGTGGGTAGAGGCTGCGGTCGTAGTCGCGCCAGATGCGGGGGAAGGCGGCGTGGGGAAGTATGCCGCCATTGAGGCGCACCTGGTCATCATCCAGGACAAGACTGGTGGCTTGCGTGAGCCAGTTGGGTTTGAGGATGACAAAATCACACAGGGTTTCATCATCCTGATAGTAGAGGATTTTACCCAGATCGTGCAGGTAGCCGCCCAGGGCATCCTGCGCCGCAGAAGAGGTTACGCCGCACGCGGTACAGAGTTCGGTGTAGGCAGCGCGGGTGATGTGGGCAGCCGGGTGTTCGCGGATGGCCTGTTCGACCTGGCACCAGGCGGTGGGCCATTGTTGTTCCATAAGCGGGAGAGCGACGGATACGCGGGCGATGAGGTCCTTGAGGTCCGCGATGCCCGCGCCGGTGAGGTTGCTGACGCCGATGGGCGGATCAACCAGTTGGGGATAGACGGCCTTGTACCGCTGGAAATTGAAATCCACAGGGCGTTCGTCGATGTGCGTGGCCACGAGGATCACCGGCGCTTCCGGCGCGACGGCTTGTACATTGCGCAGCCAGTGGTCCAGGCGCGCCTGGTCGGTATCACCGCGCGCGTTCCAGATAAGCAGGTAGAGCGAGCGCCGCGTAAGGAAGAATTGGTGGGTGGTGTGGTAAATTTGTTGCCCCCCAAAATCCCAGATATTGAGGGTAATGATTTCACCGGGTTGGTGGGGATGAGGCAAAGGATAGGGCTGAATGTCAATGCCGTGGGTAGAGGATAAATCCTTATCGAAAGGCAGCCCTTGCAGCGCGCGTAGGAGCGATGACTTGCCGGTGCCACCCTCGCCAACTAACAGCAATTTGGCTTCGCGGCGTGTGGTCGCGCCGACAAGCAAAGCACGGAGGAAAGCCAGAATTTCTTCTTTGCCGCGTGCAACGATCTCCGGTGGGGGCGTGCGGAGTGGGGTACCGGAACAAGTAAGGATTTCCAAGGCATTCAATTGGCCGATCTCCGGCGGGAGGGCTGTCAGTTGATTATACTTATTGTTTTGAATCCAATCAGATCCCAATCTGAGTTCTTTTAATGCGACCAACTGGCCGATCTCCGAGGGGAGGATTGTGAGTCGGTTTTCGCT
>Ga0209614_1001570_pt1 | contig 16656 bp, 13 predicted proteins | sample BlaSprsedimmetaG_FD_185484 | JGI IMG/M metagenome (GOLD analysis project Ga0209614, IMG submission 185484) | Hot spring sediment bacterial and archeal communities from California, USA to study Microbial Dark Matter (Phase II) - Blank Spring... ... | reverse complement strand
ACGCAACACCCGTCCCCCCTCACCCTCTCGCGGGCGCTGCTTCCCTGGCTGAGCCTGGCGGTGCTGGCCTGCATCGCGGGCGCGCCGTTGCTGGCGGAACAAGGGCCTAGCGGGTTCGACACCAGCTTCCACTTATGGCGGGCGGTCGAGGCCGAGCGGTTGTTGCGGGCCGGGGTGCTGTGGCCGCAGTGGTCGCCTGCGATGGCGTGGGGGTATGGGTATCCGCTCTTCGTCTTCCAGGGGGCGCTTTCGGCGCAGATGGCGGCGCTCCTGCATCTGGTGGGCTTCTCGTGGCCCGTGGCCCTCTACGGCGCCTATTTTCTGGGCCTGGTAGGCTCGGCGTGGTCGCTCTACCTGCTGGCGCGGGCCTGGTGGGGTGAGGTGGGCGGCTGGGGCAGCGCCGCGCTTTTCTTGTTCATCCCTTTCCATCTCTACGTGGTGCATTACCGGGCGAGCCTCTCGGAGACGCTGGCCTGGGTCTTTCCGCCGCTGGTGCTCTGGGGGATGTTGCGCTGGGCCGAGGGGCGGCGGCGTGGCCTCCTCGTGGGGGCGCTGGCGTTGGCGGCTCTCCCGATGGCACATCCTGTCTCCCTGTACCTCTTCCTGCCGCTGTTGGGCGCGGCGGCGCTGGCCGAAATCGCGCGGGCGGAGGCCCCGGAACGGAAGCGGGCGGCGCTGCGGGTCTGCGGCCTGCTGGCGTTGGGGCTGACGTTGGGTGCTTTCGCCTGGCTGCCAGGGCTGTCGGAACGGAGCGCCGTTCAGTTGGGGCGGGCGACCTCGGCGTGGGTCTTCGACCATCGCGCCAACTTCTTGCCCGCCGCGCAACTGCTCCCGTGGCCCCGCAACGCCGATCCGCTGTTGCTCAACGATTGGCCCGCGCGGGGTGTGGGCGCGCTCTTTCTGCTGATGGGTGGAGTGGGGATGGTGGCGGCCTGGTCTCTGTACCCGAAAGTGCGGGCGCGATTGCTGGCGCTGGGTCTGGTGGGCGGCGGCGCGCTCTTTCTGAGCGTGGGCCTCTCAGAACCTGTGTGGGAGCGGATTGCGCTTTTGGGGGCTTTCCAGTTTCCCTGGCGCTTTCTGGCACCGGCATCGCTGGTGCTCGCGCTCTTCTCCGGCGCGGCTATCGAGGCGCTGGCGCGCCAGACCCGTCAGGGGTGGGGCGGCTTGCTGGCGGTGGCGCTCGTCTGTGTGGCTCACTGGGGCTGGCTCTACCCGCCGCGCGGTGGGCTTCCCGGCCCGGCGAACCCGGCGGGGATGCTGGCCTGGGAGCGTGCCACCGATACCATCGGCACGACCGCCAGCGGCGAATTGCTGCCCGTCTGGGTGACGGCGCTTCCCTCGTGGGATAATCCGCTGGCGGGGGCCTACGCCAGGGGCGAGGAACCGGCGCGCCTCGATCCAGCCTCGCTGCCGCCGCAGGCGCGGGTTGTGGCGGCGGAATATCGCCCCCTACGCGCTCGCCTCGTCGTGGTGACGCCGATCCCCTTCCAGGCGCGGTGGCTGGCCTTCTACTATCCCGGCTGGCAGGTGCGCGTGGATGGCGCGCCCGTGGCCGTCGCGCCGGAGGCTGGGGCAGGCGTGATCACCTTCGCCATCCCTGCCGGTGAGCACGAAGTCGAGATCTATTTTGGCCAGACACCCCTGCGGCGCGCCGTCAATGTGCTTTCTCTGGGTGCGTTGTTGGCGCTGCTTGTGATCGCCCTGCGCCAGCCTGTGAATGGCGGGGCCTTTCCCGAACAAATTTCCTCCTTTCCCCTGTCGGCCTTCATCCTTTCCTTGTTACTTTTTGCCCTGTTTTGGTTTGCCGAGCCGCTCGGCCTACCCTTCCGTCGCGCGCGCTTGCAGCCGGATGGGACGTTGTCCGGTGTGGCTGCGCCGTTGCGTGTGAATTTTGGCGGGCGGGCGCTGCTCCTGGGCGCTGATTTGCCCGCGCCTATGAATCAGACGGATGCGACGCTCGAACTGGCGCTCTACTGGCAGGCTCTCGATCCCGGCGAGGGCGATTGGCATGATGGCATCGCGCTGGTTGCGCCCGATGGGGATCAAATTCCCCTGGAACTGCGCGCCCTGCGTTGGGGGCGGATGCCGCCGCCGGTGCAAATGTGGCCCAGGGAGCAGTACGCGGTGCGCGCCTACCATCTCGACCTGCCGCCGGGGATGCCACCAGGGGATTACGGGTTGGCGCTCTCGCTCTTTGACCGGGAGACGCTCGAACCGGCGTCGGTGCTCGGTGCGGATGGGAATCCGCTGGGGCCGACGCTGCCGTTGGGGGTGGTACAACTCACGCGCCCCGCTGCGCCTCCCTCCCTGGCGGCGCTCGACGTGCCGGAGGATACAACGCCGCTGACGTGCGGTGCGCTTGCTCTGTGGTCGCTGACGGCGGATCGCGTCGAGGCCGCGCCGGGGGAGATTGTGGGGTTGCGCCTGGTGTGGGAGGCGTTGGAGACGCCGAGCGAGGTGCTCTCGGCGACGCTGACGTTACATGCAGTGCCGGGCGTGACAACCTCGGTGGGCGGGCCTATGGATTTGTCAGAGGCGGCGTTGCAGACGTGGGAGCTGCCGCCCGTCGCGTCCTGGTGGCCGACGAATCAATGGCGCGCGGGTGAGCGGTGGGTGGGGCGGCCTGTGGTGCGCTTGCCCGGCGGCCTGGAGAGCAGCGATTATCGGCTGGAGGTTTCTCTGCCGGGATGTGCGACGCTGGGGCGAGTACATTTGCGGGTGCGTGCGCCGGAGCGAACGTGGGATGTCCCGCCGGACTTGCAGCCGCTGGACGCAGTCTTCGACGGGCAGGTGCGGCTGGTGGGTTACGCGGCCGAGCCGGAGGCGGAAGCGGTGCGGGTTACGTTGGCGTGGCAGGCCATGGCGGAGATGATGGAATCGTACCGGGTCTTCGTGCATCTGGTGGACGAGACGGCGCGGCTGGCGGCGCAGAGCGATGGCGAGCCGGCGGCGTGGTCGCGCCCGACCACTGGCTGGGCTGTGGGGGAGGTGGTGACGGAGACGCGGGTGCTCTCCGCGCCCGGCCCTGGGCGGTACACCCTGCGCGTGGGGCTGTATCTGCCGGATGGCCCGCGCCTGACGCTACCCGATGGGCAGGATGCGTTTGAGCTGACAGTGGAGATTCCGTAGCTAACGTGTAAGATTGGCGAAGTGCTTGTTTGCTGTTACAATATGTGTACAGGCATGGGTACCAACCTACAGGAGGGTCGTATGGATTATCAAGAACGGATTACGCTTGACCCGGCGATTCTGGCTGGCAAGCCGGTCATTACGGGGACGCGCCTGGCAGTGGATTTTATCCTTGAGCTTTTGGCGCAAGGCTGGCGTGAGGATGACATCCTGGCAAACTATCCGCGTCTGACCCAAGAAGATATTCGCGCTTGTCTTCACTATGCCAGCGCCACCCTGCGCGCTGAAAAGGTTTACCCCCTTAATCTGCCGCAACCGGTATGATGCGCTTACTCGCGGACGAGAATTTCCCTCGCGTTGCTGTCACTGCATTGCGCGCGCATGGGCATGATGTTCTGTGGATTCACGAAGTTGCACCTGGCGCTACTGACGATGCTGTGCTGATGCGGGCGTGTGCCGAACAGCGACTATTGCTTACTTTCGATAAGGACTTTGGTGAGTTGACGTTTCGCTATCCGCGTGCGGACATGCCCGGCATCATCCTCTTCCGCATTCCCATACCCTCAGCAGAACAGATAGCACATGTGGCTGTTAGTATCCTGGAAAGCCGCTCTGATTGGCTGGGGCATTTCGCCGTCATCGAAGAGTGGCGAGTGCGCCTGGTTCCCTTGCCGTAAGTAGGTTTGTCTATGGTGCTACATAGCCGAGATCGGCGGCGCGGGTGAAGGCTTCCTGCGCCTCGGCGATGCGGCCCAGCCTTTGCAGCGCCAATCCGCGCAGGTGATGGGCCTGCGGCAGCGCGAGGGCGCGCTCCAGGGTTTGCAGCGCGGCGGCGGGATCGTTTTCTTGTAGCTGCGCCCATCCTAGCAGGAGCCACGCTTCTGCGTCGTCGGGGGCGAGCCGCACCGCCCCTTCCGCTGCACGGAGGGGATGTCCCCCCTGGCTGAGGTGTCGCTCCAGGTAGAAGCGCGCGGCGCTTTTCCAGACCTCCACGTCCTCCGGGGCGCGCTCCAGCGCCGCCTCGATCCAGGTATCCACAGCCTCGTAGCGTCCCTCCTGCGCGATAGCCAGCGCCAGCCCCAGGCAGGGGGTCGGATTGCCGGGGTCGAGGGTGTGGGCCTGTTGAAGCGCGCTCAGAGCGGTCTCAGTATCCTCGGTCTCGAGCGCATTGAATCCCAATAGCAACCAGCCCAACGGCTCGGCGGGGGCGACGGCGGCGGCCTGTTCGTAGTAGTCTCGGGCCAGCTCGACCAGACCCAGCCGCTCCAGCGCGGTACCGTACCAGGCATAGATTTCAGCAGGAGCGTGGCCTTGCGCGGGTTGGGTCAGGACACAAGCCGCGAGCGCCCATTCCTCTTGGCGTAGTAACAGCTGACCGAGCAACGCCGCGCATTGGGCGGGGTTCTCACAGCTGCGATAGCCGCTACAGAGCAGCGGGCTGGCGCTGCACAAAACCTCCGGCACGGTATCCCTGCCCAGCACGCCCCAGGTCAGCCGGGCGCGCGGGTCGTGGGGCGCGAGTGCGTACCATTGCGCGGCGCTCTCGGCGGAGGCGGGGCAATCGTGTTGCTGGAGGAGCGCCTGCGTCAGCTGCGCGAGAGCGAGCACATCGCCGGGATGGCGGGTGAGCCAGGCGCGGGTGGTGTGTTCCAGCGCGGGCCAATCGCCGGCCTGGATGAGAAAATCTCGGTGGAGGGGGCGGATGGCAGCGGCGGGCGCACCTCGACGGAGGGCCTCGGCGAGGGCGAGCTGGCCTTCGGCGGGCTTCTGCCAGTCGCAGTAGAGCGCGGCGAGCCGCAGGGCAGGTTCGGGGCTGGCGGGTAGGTACGCGAGCGCCTGGGTGTAGTGCTGGGCGGCGGCGGTGCGCTGCCCGGCGGCGGTGAGGGTCTCGGCGGTGCGCAGGGTGGACAACCCCGCGCTGTCGCGTTGGGCGGCGGGGAGCGCGAGCAACAGCGTCAACAGCAGGCCGCCGAACAGCTGGGAGAGGCGTCGCATCAGCGGCTCACCAGGGGGAGGAAGAGTCGCCGTTCGGGAAGGGTCGTGCTGATCTGGGCGATGGCGGGCCAGCGTTCCCAGTTGCCCACCCGATCGCGGGCGCGTGCGCGGAAGTACCAGGTTCCGCTGGCGGGGAGCTGGACTTGCGTCTGGGTCACGTATTCGGTCTGCCCCCAGCCGGCGACGCGCGTCCAGGGGCCGGTGGGGCTGGGGGCGCGGGCGAGCTCCAGGTACCAGTAGCCAGCGCCCGTATCGGAGACTGTCCAACTGACGGTGATGGCGGATGTGGCGACGCTCTCCAGTAGCGCGTGCAGCGTGGTGGTGGGCGCTTCTGTATCGGTCTGGATGAGGAGCAGGGGCGGCCCTCCGATGATGTAGCTTCCATCGGGATGGTTGTTGTTGGTGGCGGGGCCGAGCGGGAGCACGTAGGTATCGCTGATCGGGGTGAGGGTCTGCGTGATGCCGCGATGATCAACGAGGGTGGCGGTGGGGAGCAGGGCCTCCTGGGTGTAGGTGAGGGGGGCGTTGGTGGCGTTCCACAGCACGTCAATCCGCCCCAGCGGGGTTCCCCAGAAGGTCACGCGGCTGATGGGCGTGCGGAGCGGCGCGGTGATTTGATTTTCGCCGTAGAGGTAGTGCGCGGCAACTTGATAGGCGGCATAGGCGGGGCGCAGGGAGTGATCGTCGCGGGTGAAGCCGAAGCGCTCGCTCATCGCGTTGCCGGGCTGATAATCATCATGCACGCGGAAGAAAAAATAGCGTTCGACGCCGGCGGCGCGGGCCAGGGCGTAGGATTGTAGCATGTAGGCGGCGGCCTCCTCCCCGGTGGCGGAGTAAGGGTAGGGTTGGGTGAAGTCCTCATCCCAGATGGGGACGCCGCTTTCGGTGAGCCAGAGCGGGTGGGGGCCAACGTAGCGGGCGACGTTTTGCTGCACCTCGCGGGAGATATCGTAGGCGGTGTAGACGTCGCTGTAGAGGTGGAGCGACATCACATCGAAGTAGCCGTTGTGCGTCGCGGCGTTTGGGTCGGTGGCGAGGTGCGCGAGGACCTGGGTGTAGAAGTAGAAGTCCCGGTCGTGCCAGAAGGCCAGCCCGCCGAAGAGGACGGTTGCCTCCGGGTTGGCGGCCTTCGCGGCGAGGTACCCGCTGCGGAGCAGGTCGGCGTACTGCGCAGGCGTCCCCCGCCAGAAGAGGGGCAGATCGGGTTCGTTCCAAATCTCCCAGGTGTGGACGCCGAGGGGCGCGAAGTGCGCGACGGTCGCGGAGATGTAATCGGTCCAGGTGGTGAGATTGGCGGGCGGGCAGTTGCTCGTGGCGGTGGCAGCGGCGATGCGGCTCTGGGGATAGCCGGGGGGCGGGGCGATCTCGTGCAGGGCGAGGGCGTCGGTGGGACAGGCGGCGGCCCAGCCGGGGGTCGCCCAGAGGATGCCGACGATGTCGAGGCCGTGCTCCAGGTCGAAGGCGACGACGTTTTCGTGGGGCGCGAAGTTGAACGCGCCCTGCGTCGGCTCGATCACATCCCAGCGGAAGTCCAGACGATCCCAGCGCGAGCCGGCTTCGTAGGCCAGGGTGATCCAGGTTTCGTCGTAGAAGGAGAAGCAGGTGCCCAGGTGGGGATTGTAGAGAGCGGCCAGTGGCGCTGTATCGGCTGGTTGTTGTAGGGCGAATGAGAGCAGCGCGAGCAGACCGAGCAAAGCCAGTGTAAGGCCCGTCATTTTGCGATTGGAAGTAGGATTGATTTTCATATTCTGAGCGTCTCGGCCCTCATTTTACCATCATCTACGAAGAAAGTGCAATCTTGCCTAAACCTTAGGTCCATGTTATAATGCAGGTCACAAGGGCTATAGGTTTATGCACCGGAAAGTGGGGACTCCCCACTTTTCTTTGTAAGTCGTAGTTGATCCGATCCTGGAGGGATAGTCGGTAATGAAGAGCGAATTTGCTCTGGCCTTTAATCAAATATGCTCGGAGTACAATCTCCCGCGCGATATTGTCTTGGATGCGGTGCGCGCTGCGCTGGTGACGGCTTATCGCCGCGATTGGAACATCAACCAGGCGCAGAATGTGACCGCCGACATCAATATCGAAACGGGAGCCACGCGCGTTTATCTTGAGAAGCGCGTGGTGGAGGAAGTTGAAGACCCACAGGAGGAGATCGAACTCTCCCAGGCGAAGCAGCTGTTGCGGAATGCGGAGGTGGGTGATCCGTTGATGGTAGATGTTACCCCGCGCGATTTTGGACGTATTGCGGCGCAGACGGCCAAGCAGGTGATCATGCAGCGCTTGCGCGAGGCTGAGCGCGATAGTCAGTTTGCCCGCTTTAGCCGTCAAGAGGATGAGATCATCGTCGGCACGGTGCAATCGGTCAATCCACAGGGAGTGACGCTGCACCTGGAGCGCACTGAGGAAGCTTTCATGCCGAAGCGCGAGCAGATTCCCGGCGAGCGTTACGGCCTGCATCGCAAAATTCGGGTCTACGTGACCTCCGTGCGGCGCACGCCGCGCGGTCCGGAGATTACTGTCTCACGCAGCCACCCGCGCATGTTGGGCCGCTTGTTGGAGCTGGAGGTCCCGGAAATTCGCAACGGGCAGGTGGAGATCAAGGCAATCGCCCGTGAGGCGGGCGCGCGCTCCAAGGTTGCCGTGGCAAGTCGCCAACCCGGCCTCGATCCGGTGGGCGCTTGCGTGGGCCTGCGGGGCATTCGCATCCAGACGATCTCGCGGGAGCTGCACGGCGAACGTGTTGACGTGATCGAGTGGGATGAGGATCCCGCCCTCTTTATCGCCAACGCCCTGAGCCTCAATCCCATCGAAAGTGTGGTGCTCGATGAGACGCATCCCGGCGGGCGCACGGCCTCGGTCGTGGTGCTCGAAGATCAGCTCTCGCTGGCGATTGGGCGTGCTGGGCAGAATGCGCGTCTGGCAGCTAAGCTGACCGGCTGGCGTGTGGACATCCAGGGCGCGACCGAAGCGGCGCTGTGGGCGCTCGAGGAGATCAACAAGACGCCGGAGCTCTTGGAGACCTGCAAAGATGTTGCGCCGTTGGTACCCCGGCTGGCGAGTATCATGCGTCTGCACGAGACCGAACGCTATCCCTACACCGATGAAGAACGCCGCATCATCAAAACGGTGATTGAGGGGGTGCGGGCCGGCGCGATTGCCAGGCGTGACCGTGAGCAGGCCCATCCCGTCGAGGTGCAGGGGCGTGCGCGCCGCGCGGCGCAGGAGTCGGCGGAGGCGCAACGCCAGGAGGCGCTGGCCTCGGCGCAGGCGCGGGTTCCGCAGCACGCCTATGCGATGCAGCTGGCGGAGCTCGGGCTTTCCAATAAGGTATTGGGTCACCTGGAACGCAACGATCTACAGAACGCAGGTCAGGTGATGGAGCGTATGGCGCTGGGTGATGAGGCCCTGCTGATGCTCAATGGCATCGGGATCAAGGCGCTGAGCGAAATTAAAGAAGCGGTGGCTGCCAGCGAGTTGACCTTTGTGGACACGGAGGCGGAACCTGAAGCTGTTGTGGCCGATGTGGTCGAACCTGGTGTGGACGCACCGACCCCGCCTATGGCCGAGGTCGCCGCCGCTGACGCTCCGGTAGCATTGGAAATGCCGGAGGAGATTACAGAAGAAATCGAGCCGGAAGTAGCGGTGGCTGACGAGGACGAGATCGCATTGGTCGCAGATGAAGCCCCGCTGGCTGAGCTGGAAGAGAGCGCAGTGCCGGAAGAGGAAGCGGATGAAGACACGGCTACGGTGGACCTCCTCGCCACGGTGGATCTCGAGGCGCTTGAAATTGATGCGTTAGAAGAATTAGAGGAATTCGAGGACGAAGATGAGCTGGATGGGGATCAGACGGAATCGGGTAAGAAAGGCAAGCAACAATCGCGTCGGCGGCGCGCCCTGGTCTTTGACGAGGACACGGGCGAGACCTACGCCGTGCGCCGTCGCCGTCGTACCCCAGGCTCATGGGATGACTATCTGGGCTAAGATGTTGTGATCGTCATGTGCTCTTTGGCCGATCTAACAACCTGTCGGAATCTACAGCGATGAGCTTTAGCTGCTGTTAGTGAGAGGCCCCTGGGCCGCTGTGATTAGCGGCTGGGGCTGCTGACGGGCTTGTGAAGGACGCCAGAGATCGCTCTGGCGTCCTTTGTGTGCTAAAGCCCACTATTTTTGAGTATGGTTTGGATATGAAGAAGAAACGACTGCGACATATTCCGTTGCGAACTTGCATAGCGTGTCGCACGCAGCGCCCCAAGCGCGAGCTGCTGCGCGTCGTGTGCAGCGCCACCGGAGAGGTGGTGGTGGATACGACCGGCAAGCTCAATGGCCGTGGGGCTTACCTCTGCGCGCAGCGAGGCTGCTGGGAGCAGGCTCTGGCGCGCGGTGGTCTGGCGCGTGCGCTGCGCGGCGCTTTGACAGCGGCGCAAGTTGCCGGGTTGCGGTCGTATGCGGCGTCTTTGCCAGAACGTCAGGACGCGGCAGAGGTGTTACCCCCGGAGTCGGGAGATTTGGTTGAGGAGGTTTGAGGTGAGTGAACAGCAGAGTAATGAGGTGCGCGAAGTAATCGTTTCGGAAGTGATTACGGTGCGCGATTTGGCCGAAATAATGGATTTGACTCCCATTCAGGTGATCAAGAGCCTGATGAGCAATGGGATGTTAGCTAGCATCAACCAACAGATTGATTTTGATACCGCGGCGATCATTGCCAGCGAATTCGGCTTTGAGGCTCACTTGCCCTATGCCGAGGTAAGCGAGGAGGCGGAGGAGTCTGACCTCACCCCCTGGCAGTTGTTGTTGCAAAATGAAGATACGGAGGATCTGTGCTCGCGCCCGCCGGTGGTGACGATTTTGGGCCACGTAGATCATGGAAAGACCTCGCTCTTGGATGTTATCCGGCACACCGATGTGGTGGGGCAGGAGAGCGGCGGCATTACACAGCATATCGGCGCCTATCAGATCAAGCATGCAGGACGGCGCATCACCTTTCTGGATACACCGGGCCACGAGGCGTTTACGGCGATGCGGGCGCGTGGGGCGCATACGACAGACATCGCCGTGCTGGTGGTAGCGGCGGATGATGGCGTCAAGCCGCAGACCATCGAGGCGATTAACCACGCGCGCGCGGCGCATATCCCCATCATTGTGGCGCTCAACAAGATGGATCTCCCCAATGCGCGCCCGGATTACGTCAAACAGCAGCTCTCGGAGCTGGGGCTGGTCCCCGATGAGTGGGACGGCGACACGATGGTCATCCCTGTCTCGGCCAAGGCCCAAGAGGGGCTAGATGATCTGCTGGAGGCCATCCTGCTGACGGCGGACGACATCTGCGTGCAGGCGAATCCCGAACGCGAGGCGGTCGGCTCGGTACTCGAGGGCAATCTCGATAAGCGCCGGGGGCCGCTGGCGACGGTGCTCGTGATGAACGGGACGTTGCAGACGGGGGATGTGATCGTGGCCGGGCAAACCTGGGGCAAGGTACGCGCGCTCCTGGATGAGAAGGGCCGCCGCCATCGCACCGCGCCTCCCGGCACGCCGGCGCTGATCATCGGTCTGCACGATGTGCCAACGGCGGGGGATCGGGTCGAGGTGGTCAAGGATGAGCGCACCGCGCGCGGCATCGCCGAGAAGCGCCAGGAAGAGGCGCGTGCGCGTCTGCACGAGTCGCAACGGCGGCCTCCCTCCTTGGATGACATCTCCGCGCGCATTCGTGAGGGGCAGGCTAAGGAGCTCAACATCGTCCTCAAGACCGATGTACAAGGCTCCATCGAGCCTATCGTCACCTCTCTGAACCGCTTGCAGGTGGGCGATGTGAAGGTCAATGTAGTTCACGTCGCGGCGGGCAACATCACCGAGTCGGATATCAACCTGGCGTTGGCCTCCGAGGCCATTGTGATGGGCTTCCGCGTCAATGTGGATATCTCCGCGCAGCGTATGTCCGATCTCGAGGATGTGGAGCTCAAAATCTATGAGATCATCTACGAACTGATAGACGATGTCGAACTGGCGATGAAGGGTCTGCTCGATCCCACCTACGAGGAGAAGATCATCGGCGAGGCGGAGGTGCGGGCCACCTTCGATATCGCGCGGTTGGGGCGCATTGCGGGCTGTTACGTCCGGCAGGGCGTCATCCGCCGCAATGCCAAGGTGCGTGTCTGGCGGGGCGAGGAGCTCCTGCACGAGGGTGTCATTGACTCCTTGAAGCGCTTCGAGAAGGACGTCCGCGAGGTGCGCGAGAATTTCGAGTGTGGTTTGAAGGTTGCTGGTTTCAATGAAATGGAAGAGGGCGACCGTCTGGAATTCTACGTGATGGAGCGGGTCAGCCAGGTCTAGGCGGCGCTTCTATCGCAAGCGAAAGGAAATCCTATGGGCAAGAAATATCTGAAGCGGGTCGGGTTGTTGCTGCAACGCAAGATCACGCAGCTGCTGCTGGAGCAGAGCAACGATCCCCGACTGTCTCTGATTACGATTACCGATGTCATTCCCAACCGCGACACCACGCGCGCCGAGGTTTACTACAGCATGATCGGCGACCCGGAGGAGCGGATGGAAGTGCAGGCGGCGCTGGATGGGGCGGCATCTTGGTTGCGCGCCGAGCTGGCCCCCACGCTGCGCCTGCGGCAGGTTCCTGAGTTGGTCTTCATCTATGACCCCTCGCTGGAACATGGGCAACGCATTGACACGCTGCTGAATCAGTTGCAAGAAGAGGGACAACTGCCGGATGATGAGTGAGGCGCTGGCGCTGCTGGCGCGCAGTCGGCGACCGCTGTTGATCGCACATCCTAGGCCCGATGGGGACACCATCGGGTCTAGCCTCGCTTTGCGGTTGGCGCTTCTCCATTTGGGCGCTGCGCCGCTGCTGGCCTGCGTTGATCCCGTGCCGCAGACCTTCGCTTATCTGCCCGGTGCGGAGGCTTTCGTCTCGCAGCTGACGGATGCACAGCGCGCTGCGGTGGATCTCGTTGTGGCGGTTGACATCAGCGATGCGGCTCGCGCTGGCGGGTTGCTTTTACCGGCCCCCCTGTTGGTCATTGACCACCACGAGACCAATCCCTGTTTTGGTGATGTCAATGTGGTGGATCACGAGGCCGTGGCGACGGCACAGGTCTTGTTCCCGCTGCTGACCGGGCTGGGTGTGGAGGTGACAGCGGACATCGCTACCTGCCTGCTCACCGGCATCCTCACCGACACGCGCGGCCTGCGCACCTCCAACGTCACGCCGGAGGTGTTGGCCCTGGTGATGGCGCTGGTGCAGGCCGGCGGGGATTATCAGCAGGTGGTCTATGCCGCGCTGGATGCGCTTTCTTTTCAACAGATGAAAGCCTGGGGCGTGGCCTTAAGCCGCATGGAGCGCGAGGGCCAGCTGGCCTGGACTACTTTCCCGCTTGAGGAAAAGGAGGCCCTCGGCTTTGAGGATCACGATGATCTTGATCTGGGCAACTTGCTAGCGCGGGTAGCGGAAGCGGAGATTAGCGCCACTTTCCTGGAGATGCGCGATGGAACGGTGAAGGTGAGCCTGCGCTCGCGGCCCGGCTATGATGTGGCTCGCATCGCGCGGGCGCTGGGGGGTGGGGGACATCGCAACGCCGCCGGATGCAGCGTTCCAGGCCCCCTGGAGGCGGCGGTTGTGCAGGTGTTGCCCCGATTGCGCGCCTGCTTCGAGGTGGCATGAACGGCCTGCTCGTCATTGACAAACCTGCCGGGATGACCTCGCACGATGTGGTCAACGCGGTGCGCCGCCTGGCGGGAACCCGCCGCGTGGGCCACGCCGGGACGCTTGATCCGTTGGCGACGGGGGTGCTGCTGGTGCTGGTGGGACGGGCGACGCGCCTCTCGCGCTACCTCTCCGGGGCCGATAAGGTCTACGAGGCGACGGTGCGCCTGGGCGAGACGACCACCACTTACGACGCCGAGGGCGAGATTGTGGAGCGCCAGCCGGTCAAGGTGACGCGCGCCGAGGTTGAGGCGGCGTTGCTCGCCTTTCGCGGGCCTATCCAGCAGCTGCCGCCGATGTATTCCGCGATCAAGGTGCAGGGGCAGAAGCTCTACCAGCTGGCGCGGCAGGGGCAGGAGATCGCCCGCGAGCCGCGCCCGGTGACGATCAAGGCGCTTGCGCTGACGGCGTGGACGCCGCCGACCTTCACTTTGCGGGTGCATTGCTCCGCCGGGACCTACATCCGCAGCCTGGCCCACGATTTGGGGCAGGTGTTGGGCTGTGGCGCGCATCTGACGGCGCTGAACCGCCTCGCTTCTGGCCCCTTCACCCTGGAGCAGGGCCACACGTTGGAGGCGTTACGCGCTTTGGCGGAGGTGGAGCGCTTGGGCGAGGTGCTGTTGGCCCCACAGGCGGCGCTCTACATGCTGCCCGCTGTGCATGTGAACGCAGTGCAGGCGCTCGCGCTCTGTCACGGGCAGCCGGTTGCCTTGGAAGATGCCCCGCAAGTGGAGGAACTTCAGGCGCTCGATGCGGATGGCGAGCTCGTGGCGGTGCTCGCGCCCATCGCTGAAGGGCTGTGGCGTCCGACGCTGGTCTTGCAGAGGGAGAAGTATGTGGGTTGAGTGTGGTTTGGAGCGCGTCGCGCCGGAGCGGCCTGTGGCGTTGACGATTGGCTCTTTTGACGGGGTACATCGCGGCCACCAGGCGTTGATCCGCCAACTGGTCACGCAGGCGCAGGCGGATGGGCAAGAGGCGGTGGTGTTGACTTTTGATCCGCTGCCGCGCCAGTTCTTCGGGGGCGGGCGGCGGGTGCTGCTCTCATCGTTGGAGGAGCGGTTGACCTATCTGGAGGCGCTGGGCCTGGATGGCGTGGCGATTTTACCCTTCGACGCGACGACGGCGGCGCTATCGGCGCGGGCCTTTGTGGAACCGCTGGTCAAGCGCCTGCACATGGCGACTTTGTGGGCCGGGTCGGACTTCGCGCTGGGCCGCGACCGCGAGGGGGACGTCGTCTTCCTCGCCGAGTTAGGCCGTGTGCTGGGGTTCGAGGTGCGCACCTTTGCGCCGTTCGTCTGGCAGGGCGCGCCCGTGCGCAGCACGCGCATCCGCCAGGCGTTGCAGATTGGCGATGTGCAGCTGGCGGCGGCGCTGCTCACTCGGCCCTACCGCATCACGGGTACGGTGATCCATGGGGATGGCCGGGGGCATCAGTTGAGCTTCCCGACGGCTAATTTGGCGGTCTCTGCGGAGCGCATCCTGCCCGCACATGGCATTTATGCCGGGCTGGCCTATCTGCCGTGGGGGAAGTTCGGCATGGTCGCCAACATAGGAACGCGCCCGACCTTCGGGTTGACAGAGATCACCGTGGAGGCCCATCTGCTGGATTTTGCCGCAGATATCTACGGGCAATCGCTGGCGGTGGATTTCATGGTGCGTTTGCGTCCAGAGTTGACATTTGGCTCGGCGATGACGTTGGCCGCGCAGATGCAACAGGATCGTGACCAGGCCCGCGAGTGGTTGGCGGCGCGGGCGTTGTTGACGCCCGCGTTGGTTCCGCAGCGCGGCTAGCGGCTCACGCGCGCGCGCCGCAGACCGGACATTCGGGATTGCGGGCAACCTGGATGCGGTCGTAGCTGCTGAGCGCGCCGTTCCAGAGCAAGATCGTATCTTTCAGCGGTTCCCCAATCTCCAGCAACAGTTTGAGCGCTTCGAGCGCCTCCATTGCGCCCACGACGCCGGCGACCGCACCCAAAATTCCTACCTCGGCGGAGGTGGGGTAGGTGCCCGGCTCGGGGGTCTTGGGGAAGACACAGCGGCGGCACGCATGACCGGGCAGATAGACGCCCATTTGGCCCTCGAAGCGCTCCACCGCCGCCCATACCAGGGGAATCTCTGCATTGACACAGAGTTCATTCATCAGGTCCTTGGTCTCCAGGTTATCGCTGGCTTCGATCACCAGATCGTATTGCGGCACGATTTCGGGGCCGTTGGCGCGCAGGATGCGCTCTTCATAAGGAATCGCCTTGATGGCCGGGTTGAGGTCGCGTAGGCGCTGTACGGCGGTGAGGGCCTTGCTGCGGTCAATATCATCGCTGGTGTAGAGGATCTGCCGGTTGAGATTGGAGAGGGTCACGCGGTCGCCATCGGCCACGCCGAGCACCCCGATGCCTGCGGCGGCCAGATAGAGCAGCGCCGGCGATCCCAGTCCTCCTGCGCCCACTACCAGGACGCGCGATTGCGCCAGGCGTTCTTGTCCCGTTGTTCCTATTTCATCAATGACCGTTTGGCGGCTATAGCGTGTTTCCATTTTGACCTCCTGAAAATCGCTGCATTACGAAGTCTTCACTTCGCGCATCGTGTTGGCTGATTCTACCGGTAAGATTATACTACATCTTTGGCTGGACGCTGTAGGCAGTTGACTTTTGAGAGGATTTTCGATATATTGAGGGAAATTTATCGCCCGGAGGTTATGGTATGGCTCGTTGTCCTGAATGTAACTTTAGGCTAGACCTCGCTCAAGATCTCGAGCTCTGGGATCATCTGTTTTGTAGAGGTTGTGGGATTGAGCTTGAGGTAATCGGGTTGCGACCCCTGGAATTGGAAGTCATCTATGAATACGCAGACGACGATGATCTCGAAGCAGAGATGGAGCGAGAGTTGGAGTGGTCGGATGACGACGACGACGATGATGACGACGACGATGACGATGACGACGATGATGAGTGGTGATTAGGCCCGATAACAGTTGCGCCTTCTATTATGCTAACGGCCCTCGGATCAAATCCGAGGGCCGTTGGTCTGCCAATGTTACGTCGGAGGATTAGATTTTGCGACGGGAGATGAAGAAGAGTGCGACCAGGGCAACCGCCAACAGTGCGACGATAATGCCGCTGATGCGGATCACGGTGCTCAACACATTTCGGACCGAGCTGCCCGAATCCTCTGGCGTTGTACCACTTTCGCCAGTGTTGGGATCGGGGGCGTCGTTTGAAATCGGCGTTTCCCCATCGGCTTGACGAACGTAGCCTAGCGGCAACTGCGTCACCTGACCGGCGATGACCTGCACGCCCCATTCAGTCGCCCCAGAAGCGCCATAACCAGCGGGTGGCGTCTGGCGTACTACGTAGGTCCCTGGTTGTAGATTCTCGAAGCAGTGCGGCTCGCTGTAGCCATCGGTGGTGTAGGTGCCCGCCGGGCCATCGGTGCCGACCAGGGAAATCCCCACGCCGGGGAGCAGGCTCTCGTCCGCCTGGCGCACCATGTCGGCGTTGCTATCGTTGTAGGCCAGCACACAGAGCGTTCCCGTATCGCCGGATGCGATGGGCAAGACGATGGGCGTCTGTTCAGGTTGCACAGGAGGTTGTTCTGCAGGTGGCTCGGCAGTTTCCGGCGCTGGCGTCGCGGTAGGTGTGATGGCTCCACCGGGCAGGCTGAGGATGATCTCCTGACCGATGTAAATCATGGATTCATTCGGCCCCATGTCATTGAGCCGGCGCAGCTCGTCAATGTCAATGTCATATTCGTAGGCGATGCCGCCCAGCGTGTCACCTTCCTGCACTACATAGATGACCGCGCCATCGGGCCGGGGGCCGGGGGTG
>Ga0209614_1001569_pt1 | contig 16673 bp, 11 predicted proteins | sample BlaSprsedimmetaG_FD_185484 | JGI IMG/M metagenome (GOLD analysis project Ga0209614, IMG submission 185484) | Hot spring sediment bacterial and archeal communities from California, USA to study Microbial Dark Matter (Phase II) - Blank Spring... ... | reverse complement strand
TATTGCCCATGCATTTTTCATGTCAAACATTGTACTCACACTAGACCTTTCTGGCTGATTACTCCTATGTTTCGAGAAACATGCTCTACAGTAAACTGGTTTGCCTTTTGTGGGTTCAAACGGTACAGTAGTAGATTTGCCACAATCAGTGCATTTGACTTCAAACATCCTTTTTTGGGACATGTAAACTCACCTCTGCATACTTTAATAGAAAAGAATCCAGTTATTCGGTGGGACAAGCCCATTCAATAAAAGAAAGCTCTTCAACTATACTGGTGTTTGCACCCTTATAAAGGAGTGGATCAAAAAGAACTTGCATTCTGCCTCGTTTTAGAATCAATACTTTCCTGCAGCTCTTGCCTCACTTGGTTTATTGCGTTCATAACCCACTTCTCAACTAGGCTATTTTTGGTTTGATTGCCTTTGTTGTGCAGGCGTCTGCACATTTTAGGCAGTAAATGCATTCTGGATGCACAAATTTTTCCCAAGGCAACTCCAGTATGGGAACATTCATGGGGCAAGCCTGAACACAGTCGCTGCACCCCGCCTTCGTGCACTTCACCGGGTCCCTAGTCAAACCCAAGAAGCTGAAACGGTTCAGGAAAGCCAAGATTGCGCCGTGAGGACAGAAATACTTGCACCAGCCTCTGGGAACATAAGCCGCCAAAACCAGCACCGCCCCCAAAATAACAAAGCGCATCCACAGAAGGGGACGAACAGCCAAGACTCCAGCCACAAAAGAGTCAACACTGTTGATTAGGTTGAAGACGCCGTTGGGAATAACCGCAAAAAGCGTATCCGCTGGGCTCAAAGCATTAAATGGCGCCTGAGCAAAGACGCCCAGAGCCGACCTGAGGCCTTCATCTGACCCCGAAGCCACAATTATCGCCACGGAGCCACTGACAATGAGGACCCCCAGCAGCACAAAATATTTGATGTTGACCATCGAGTTGTGGGTTCTCGGCAAAATTTCCATGTGCTTCTTTTTGAAGAATGCAACAATGTCCTGGACCAGACCGAAGGGGCAAACCCAGCCGCACAGCGACCTGCCCAACAATGCGGCAACCAAAAAGAACGAGGCTAAGGGAATCCACGGAAAAACAGCCTCGCTCAGCATCGCCTGCAGCATCGCAAAGGCGTCGCCCATGGTCTGCTGCTGAAGCCCCAAAGTGAACATAACCGGAAGAACAACCGGGAAAGGCCCCAAACCGAAAACAACGGCAACAAACAGCAGGAAAGAGAGAACCTGAACGATTCTTCTGGCTGTCTGTATCCTCCAAACAACGTTTCCGCCGCTGGGCGCCTTCTCTTCTGGGCTAGCCAATTCCTCTGCTCACACTCGCCAGATTCTATTCCGTTTCAAATCTTTAGGTAATAGGTAACACCTGAGTCCCACTTACAATAAAAATGTTTCATTTCCCTCCAACGGCTCTGACGTTTTCCACTCTAACCCACGGCGCAACCAGCTGCCCAAGCTTCCTGACATTGTTGCCGAGAGCCGAAACATTCCCCAAAACATCAAAGACAACGCCAGTCAACATAACGCCGCGCACAGCACCAGCCACCTCTCCCCCCTCAATCTTCCAAACAGGAGTAGCCACAACCGAAAACTCGCCGCTCTCCGGATTGCTGCTGTGGGCACCCTGAACACCATAAACCAGCAGCCCCTCATCAACCTCGCCCACCAGCTCCTCAGCCGTCCTGTCTCCCTCCACAAACCTGAAGTTGCTCACCTCCAGTGCTGGCGTAGACGCGTACGAGGCAAGCCCTGTCCTCGAAGCGTTTCCGGTGCTCTCCGCTCCCCCCCTGTTCGAGGTGTAACTGTCATACAGGAAACTCCGCAGCACACCCCTGTCGATAACTAAAGTTTTTTGGGACGGAACGCCTTCATCATCAAATCTTCTGGTCATCAGCCCGCCCTCAAGAAGCCCATCATCATAAACGGTGACAAGCTCCGAGGCAACCTTTTCTCCAATCTTACCCTTAAGCGCGGACCGTTCCCTCTGAACATAATCCGCCTTAACAGCGTTCATCAACGTATAAGATAGGAGAGAACTGAACGCAGACTGAGCAAAAACCACCGGAAACACTCCAGACCCAATCTTCTCGGCTTTGAGAGAAGAAACAGCCTGCTTCGCAGCCTCAGCTCCAACACCCTCAGGGTCAATGTCGTAGACTCTCTCAGCGCTCACTTCAAAACAAGCCGGAGTCACATCCGCTCCATCCCGTGCAATAGTCTCCATGGAGCATCCGACAGCGGTGCCCCTCTCACAGGCTTCGACACCCTGAGAGTTGACAACAACCGAGCTGAACAACGATGTTCCCACTCCGCCGTCAACAGCCAAAACCCGACTGTCATACGCCTCAACCGCCCCCAACATAACCGCCGCAGCCTCCACCAACTCGTCAGAAGACAAATCCACTATCCTCTTGTCGTAGGTGCCTCTTGCTTCACCGAAACTTTCTGGACTTGGAAAATTCACCCAGTTCGCGTCTGGCTTGCTGGCTCTAGCAGCCCTGAAAGCTCTCGCCGCAGCCTCCTCTATTTTCTTGTCCGTTAACGTGTTTGTGTACGAGAAACCGACAGCCTTCCTGTAGACCGCCCTCACCCCTAACCCTTGGTCCATCCTCTTGATGCTTCTGACAATTTGTCCCCTCTCAATATCTATCGAGATGCCGCTGTTCATACTCAGGAAAGCCTCAGCTGCCTCAGCGCCCCTTCCTAGTGCAAACTTAACTGCCCTATTCCCAAAATCAATCAGCTCTGACATTTTAGGCTCCGCCACCAACAGTCACCTCTCCAACTCTAATGTGCGGTCCCCCATCGCAGATGAAAGCTGTCTGCCCCTTGCCGCATCTTCCAGGCCACAACTCGAAGTCTCTGCCCACAGCATCCACCCTACGCAAAGTCTCAAGAGTGTTCCCGCTTATAGACGCACTCCTAACAGCCTCTCCCAGCTGGCCCTTAACGATTTCGTAAGCCTCCTGTATTCCCACCTGAAAGGTTCCATCCAGGTTCGCCTGACCGCCCCGAAAACTCTTCAGATAATAACCAAAATCGACGTCCTCAACCAGCTCCTCGAAGCTGCTGTCGCCCGCCGCAAGATAGGTGTTCCGCATTCTGATGATTGGCTCAAACCGGAAGTCCTCTGCTCGGGCGTTTCCTGTGGGTTCCATGTTGAGTTTCTGGGCGGTTTCGCGGCTGTGCATGAGCCCGGTCAAGATTCCCTTCTCGATTAGAGGCGTTTTTTGTGTTCTGACTCCCTCATCGTCGTACTTGAAGGAGCCGAAGGCGCCCTCAACTGTGCCGTCATCATAGACTGTAACAAGGTCTGATGCAATCTGTTTTCCCAGCTTATCGTAGAGTATAGAACCTGATAGGGTGAGGTCTGCCTCTGCCAGGTGCCCCATAGCCTCATGCATGAAGACGCCCACCACGTTTGGTCCTAATACCGCTGGGAAGCTTCCCCCCTTCGGCGTCTTAGCCTTCAGCTGCTCAACCACACGCTTGGCAACCATTGTCCCCACCTTTTCCGGGGTTTCGGTGTCAAAGACTTCGTAGCCCGACGTGGAACCTATCTCCTCCCTTGCAGAGGTGTAGACGCCGTTCTCACGTGCCGAGGCTAGAATCCTGGACCAGACGTAAAGCTTGTCCTGCTGTATGCATGCGCCGTCGCTGTTGACAAAATAGTTTGTTCCTGTTACATCCAAGTAGCTGATGGTGCAGCTCTTCATCCGCTTGTCATAACCGAAAACCGTCCTGTCCATCGCCAAGGCATTGTCAATCTTTTCCTCCATAGAAACATCCTGTGGGCTCTTCCTCGGCTTAGCAGTCACCCTATCCTCCACCCCCTTTACATCAGCAAGCTTCACGGGAGATTTCACCCTCAGACTGGCAGCCTTCGCCAACCTGACAGCCTCATCAACAGCTTCGGTCAGCAGTTTAGAATCAGGGTTTCCGAGAGACACGAAGCCCCAAGCCCCATTAACTAGGGCTCTGACGCCTGCGCCGCTCTCTGTTCCCTCCTTTGCGCCCTCAACTGTGCCGTCCTTGGTTGTCAACAGGGTTTTGAAGAGGTTTTGCGCCCGAACCTCAACATATTCTGCGCCTAGACGCCGACCGTAATCAATAGATTTCGTTAGTGTTTCCCTCAAAATGCGTTCATCCCTTTTTGTATGCCATTTAAGATTTTGGGGTCGGTCTTAAAACTGTTGGTTAACTAAATGCCTTTTACATGAAGTCGAACATGCTCTTCTGCGACGGCTTAGTCGGTTGGGCGGCTTCCTGTTTTTCGTTGAAGATTTCAAGTTGCCCGTAGACGCCGTCGTATCCGGGTATCACCCTTGCCTTTTCTTCTCTAACCCTGACAATCGCCTCTGCAATCCTTGAATCAACAACCTTGCTCATCTCCTCTTTGGATGCGTCGATTAGAACAGTGTATTCGTCGCCAAACTTCTTTACCAGCGGAGTGTAGATGCTCCAAACCGTTTTGGCCCCCTGATAGCTGACATCCAGCACCGCTTTGATGATTTCGTGGAGGGGCAGCAGCAGCTTATATCCTATCGGGTTTTCTGGCTTGTAGTCGGCGGGGCGGTCAGCCAGCTCCTCGATTCGCTGTTCAACCCCTCTGGTAAGTTTTCTGCCGCACACTGGACAACGGTTACCGTACTTTATGGCTTCCTGTGGCGGAAGGGACACGTTGCAGTTTCTGTGTCCTGTCCAGTGATACTTGCCGTATGCGGGGTTGGTTTCTATGGTAAACTTGAAGCGGTCAGAGTCTTTTTTGCGTATGGCGTCAACCACTTCCATGTATGTCAGCTGTTCCAGCTCGAAGACGTTTGCTTCTCTTCCGATTCTCCATGGCCAGTGGCTGTGGCAGTCGCTGTTAGAAACCAGAGTGAACCTGTCAAGGTTGCTGAGTCTCCAGTTCATGGGCGGGTCTGAGGAGAGCCCCGTCTCCAGTGCGTGAATGTGCCGTGTCATGTCCTGGTAGCAGTCTTCTACGGTGTCGAAGCCGCTGAAGGCGCCGAAGAGGCTGAACCAAGGGGTCCAAACATGAGCGGGGATGACCTCGTTTTGGTCTGAAACCTGCATCACCTCTTCGACAAGCTGCGGGGAGGTCATATCCAAGATTGGCCTGCCATCCGCTGCCAAGTCGCCATACTTTTTTAGTCTGTCACTGATTTGGGCTGCAGTTTCGAGGCTGGGCGTAAAAACTACGTGATGTATCTTCTTGGCTTTCTCGTCAACGTTGTATATGGTGCAGACTTCGGCGGTTATCATGTAACGGACAGGCGAATCAGGGCTCTTCTTGGAGCTGTAGAGGCTGGTGCCGGAAACTTCTGTTAGTTCATTGGATAATTCACTGAACCATTTTGGGTGAGTGAAGTCTCCTGTGCCCACCAGCTTCAGTCCCTTAATCTTAGCAAAACGGGATATCTCGGTTATGTTCATGTTCTGGCTTGTAGCACGGCTGTATTTACTGTGAATGTGCAGATCGGCAATAACTCTCAAACTTTACACCAGACCATCAAACTGTTTTACGTCTACCTTGTCTATAATAGTATATGTAAGTGGGGATGCAGAGGGTGGCTAGTGCCATCGCCTAACTTGTCTAATCTGTTGTTTACCCGTTTCTTTCGAATAGCAGGTAATGGTTAATCTCTGACCCACGTAACTGAGCGGCAGAATATGTGTGAAGCCTCCAGCCTCTGCTTTCGAACTCCTCGATTGTCTTTCCAACATTATTGTGGTGGGTAACCTGTACACACTCCCATTTCTTCAATCCAAACTCACCTACCACAATCTCTGAAGCTGCCAATCTGCTAATATGCTATTCGCCAAAATAACATGGATACGAAAAATAGCTAATCAAAAAATTGGAGTTGAATGGGGGAAAAGACCCCACACGGCGACTCGTTACCTTGTCGTTGCCTTACTGTTGCTGTTTTCTTTTGGTTGATGACTTCATTTTTTCTAGTGTCTTCTCGAAGTCTTTCATGGCTATTTTGAGGTCTTTGAGGTTCGCTTTCGCCTTCTCCAGCGTCTTGCTTTTGGTTATGTGCTCCTTGATTACCAGCATCGCCGTTGTATTGGCTAACGCAGCCAAGTCTGCTCCGGTGTATCCATCCGTCTTCTCCGCCAAAACATCCATCTTCACGTCGTCGGCTAACGGCTTCTTATCCAAATGAATGCGGATTATCTGCTTTCTTGCATCCAAGTCTGGAACCGGCACCTCAAGCAACCTGTCGAATCTTCCGGGACGCAGCAGAGCAGGGTCAACAATGTCTAACCTGTTTGTGGCTCCAATCACCACCACATCCTTCAGCTCTTCCAGTCCATCCAGCTCGGTTAGGATTTGGCTGATTACCCTCTCTGTTACTTGTGAGCTGCTTAGTCCAGTTCCTCGAACAGGAGTTATGGAATCCAGTTCGTCAAAGAATATTATGGTGGGCGCTGCCTGCCTTGCCTTCCTGAACACCTCCCTCACTGCACGTTCAGATTCTCCGACCCACTTGCTCAGAACCTCGGGACCCTTGATGCTGATGAAGTTCGCCTCGCTCTCGTTAGCCACCGCCTTCGCCAGCAACGTTTTTCCTGTTCCCGGAGGACCATACAGCAGAACACCCTTCGGCGGAGCAGTGTTCATGTAAGCAAAGATCTCCGGATACTTCAGCGGCCACTCTATCGCCTCCTGCAGCTCCTCCTTAACCTCTGCTAGTCCTCCTATGTCTGTCCATTTGACGTTGGGAACCTCAACCAGCACTTCCCGCATGGCCGACGGCTCAATCTCCTTCAGCGACTCCTCAAAATCGCTCATGCTAACTATGATTTTGTTCAGTATCTCCGCTGGCACGCTGTCTGCCTCGAAGTCGATGTCAGGCAAAATTTTCCTGAGCGCATGAAGAGCAGCCTCCTTAGTTAACGCCTCCAGGTCGGCGCCGACAAAACCGTGAGTAACGTTGGCTAAACGCTTCAGGTCCACGTCGTCATCCAGCGGCATTCCACGGGCGTGAATCTGTAATATCTGGAGACGACTATCCTTGTTGGGCACGCCAATCTCGATTTCCCTGTCGAAGCGTCCGGGTCTACGCAGGGCAGGGTCTAAAGCGTTCGGTCTGTTGGTTGCTCCAATAACCACAACCTTTCCGCGGGACTGGAGACCATCCATGAGTGCTAGAAGCTGCGAAACAACCCGCTTTTCCACCTCGCCAGTAACTTCCTCTCTTTTCGGCGCAATCGAATCCAACTCGTCAATGAATATGATGCTGGGCGCGTTCTCTTGGGCTTGCTCAAAAATCTCTCTAAGCCGCCCCTCGCTTTCGCCATAGAACTTGCTCATTATCTCTGGTCCGCTTATGCTCGCGAAATTGGAGTTGGTCTCGCTGGCAACAGCTTTAGCCAACAAAGTTTTGCCTGTTCCGGGGGGTCCGTGAAGAAGCACTCCTTTAGGCGCTTCTACACCCAACCGTTCAAACAGTTCTGGGTACCGAAGGGGAAGCTCAATCATCTCCCTGACCTTACGAATCTCCTCATTCAATCCGCCGATGTCCTCGTAGGTTACTCGGGGCACCTCCATCGCCAACGCCTTCGCTGGCTTATCGCTCAGAACAACCTGCGTGGAGGGAACCACAATCACGGCAGCTGCTGGCGGCTGAAAACCAGTTACCATCAGATTTATTCTGCGGCCCATAATCCCTAAGGGTATGATGTCGCCTCTGGAGATTACGCGGTTCTCCAGAATCTGTTTCAGGTATTCTTCTCCTCCGGTTATTCGCAGCGGCTCTGTGGGGGCAATAGTGATCTTGCTGGCCTCTTTCGCCTCAACCTTTTTCACATCAACTTTTTCGTCTATGCCTGCGCCAGCGTTGTTTCTGGTGTAGCCGTCTATGCGAATGATGCTTTTGCCGTAGTCTTCCTGATATCCGGGCCAGTATATGGCCACGGTCTTTTTCTTTCCATGAATTTCAACAACGTCTCCGGCTGAAAGCCCAATTTCGGAACTGGCTTTTGGGTCTATTCTGGCTATTCCCCGCCCGACGTCGCGGGATTGAGCCTCAGCTACACGAAGAGAAACTTGAGACATAACATATCACCTCTTAACCATTACTCAATCACGTCTATATCTTTTCGTGTTTTTTCCTCACATATAAATATTACCAATTTCCCATATTTATTTACACTTGCAAAAACCTGAATTTTGTACATAATCAAAGTTTTTACGTATTAACTCATCATTCATCAGACTGACATGTATTTTTTCCAGCTGCTCTGCTGCCGAGCCTCCACCAGTTTTCTTACTTCTCTTGTAGCCTCTCTGCTTGCCGCGTACAAAGGTTAACTCGCGTTTAGCTGAGGATGCTTCTGGTTTATTTGATGTAGTGGCTTCCGTTGCCGTTGTGGACTGTTTTTGTCCATTTGTGCCGTTTTTTTCCAGTAATTTTGGAGATACAGAGGTCAACGAGTGCTTTTGTGCAGATAAGTATGTTAAACATGAAAGTTAGAAGCAGCAGGGGAATCAGCCAGCAGATTCTATTTCTTCCATCCAGATAGGCGCCTATGCCAACCTCGAAGAAGGGCGCAAAATTTCCCACCGAACTGTAGAATGAGATAGGCACCGCCATCCAGATCAAATTCATCCATGCTACGGGTTTAAACATTAACAGGGCTGCGCCCAGAATCCAAGCTAAGACCGAGAATAAGGGAACAAAATAGATGTTGAGAAGCAGGAATCCGTCAACCTTTTCTCGTAGACGCAGATTCTTGCTCCATATAACCGGCCATACGTGCCTGAAGGCGCACTGCATGTGCCCTTTTGCCCATCGGGACCGTTGCCGCCAGTAAGAGCGCCAGCTGTTAACTGCTTCTTCGTAGCAGTCTGCCTCGTTGACGTATCTGACCTTGAAGCCTGCAAGATAGATTCTGAAGGTTAGGTCTGTGTCTTCAGTTAGCATGTCAGGGTCCCAGCCTCCCAGCTGCTCTATTAGGCTTCTTCTGAATCCTCCCACAGTTCCGCCGAATTGGCTGATGAGTCCCAATTCGTTTCGGGCGAACTGGTCTACTCTGTAGCCGCCTGTTCTTTCTAAGGCAACAAGTCTGGTAACTAGGCTGTCCGACTCGTTTAGAACTGTGACTCTACCCTGCACGGCTCCTACTGTGGGGTCGGTGAAGCATTCCGTCAGCTTTTCGATGATGTCCCTTTGGGGGTAGTAGTCGGCGTCAAAACAGTAGATTATCTCTCCGCGGACGTACTTTAATCCGCAGTTCAGGGCTTCTGGTTTTCCTCTTCCCCCTTCTTTATGGCCTCGTTGAACAACGTGTATGTAACTATGATTTTTGGCAAACAGTTTTGCCTTTTCGCCTGTTGTGTCGGTAGACGCGTCGTCTATCAGGATTACCTCAAATTTTTCTTTCGGATACGTAAGCTCTGTCATCCTTTGGAGGATTCGCTCGATTACCTTTTCTTCGTTGTGGGCAGGAATCATAACCGAAACCGTGGGTTCAAAAGCCGTTTTGTTGGAGCCTGATAGTGACGGCTTCTTTTTGTGGTATAATGTGGCAAACGTGAAAAGATAGTGTCTAATAAGGTAAGCCGTGATTAGGGCGACTAGACCCATGAATGCGATGCTCAGAAGTTGAATCAAATTTTTTCCGGCTCCTCCATTTTTGTTCTGTAGGATGCCAGCACCGACAGGCTAAGTGACCAGACAGCTACTATCCACACAAAATCGATGAGGGGCTTGGCGACTAGAATTATCATCTTGAATGTGTCTGTGTTCAGAGCCAAAAAGGATTCTTCAAATGATAACTGGATGAGATACCAGAGGACGCCTACCGTGTTTCCTCCGATAAGCAACACAGTTTTGCTGAGGAGCGGGCCCTCCAGCGGGAATAGTAGAAATAAAAAAAGAAGGTTAAAGAACCCCATTGCAGCTAGAGCCGGTAGACCAAATTTAGGGGTTAATTGAAAACTTAAAAAGATTATGGCTGTCACTAGGAATGAGCCGGCCGCCATGTGAAAGAATTTTGGTCTCAGTCTTAGATGACCAAGCCTGTCTTCCTTACCTGCCATCCATCCCCCCGTGCGCTTTTCAGCAGTTTTTGCATATATGTTTTGTTGAACAGAAAAATAGTTTTTCAGTTGATAACGCAAGTAGTACTGGAAGCTACTACGGTATATCGAAGGCGGAGATTTATTCCCATTCTATGGTTGCGGGCGGCTTATGGGTTATGTCATAGACGACCCGCGTTACCTGAGGCAGCTCGTTTGTTATCCGTGTGGAAATCTTCTCGAGCACATCGTAGGGAATCCTTGCGAAACCAGCGGTCATGGCTTCTTTGCTTTCGACAATCCTGACGGCAACCGTGTAACCGTAGGCTCTGGAGTCGCCCTTCACTCCTGTGCTCTTCGTCTCCGTTAAAACCGCAAAATACTGCCACAAACGGTCTCCAAGCCCGATTTTTTCAACCTCGTCTGTAACGATTTTGTCAGCTTTCCTCGCCAGCTCGGCTTTTTCTTTTGTCACTTCGCCGATGATTCTGACCGCCAACCCTGGACCTGGAAAGGGCTGCCTATGGACCAGTTCTTTTGGCAAGCCCATGTTCTTTGCGACCTCTCTGACCTCATCTTTGTACAGGTCTCGCAGGGGCTCGATGATTTTTTTGAACTCGATGTTTGCGGGTAAGCCTCCCACGTTGTGGTGGGTCTTTATGGTGTCCGAGTGCTTCCTGAATCCGGACTCGATTCTGTCAGGGTAGATTGTGCCCTGTATAAGATACTCTGCGTCTATCTTCTTTGCCTCTTCCTCGAAAACCCTGATGAACTCGCTTCCGATAATTTTCCTCTTCTCCTCAGGGTCGATGACGCCCTTCAGCTTCTTCAGAAAACGCTCCTGGGCACGAACTACGACAACGTTGACGCCATGCTTCCTGAACGTTTCTTCAACAAACTCTGCCTCGCCAAAACGCATGAAGCCGTGGTCAACATAAATCGCCAAAAGACGTTCTCCAAGGGCTTTGGCAGCCATAAATGTGGCGACGCTGGAGTCTATGCCTCCGCTTAAGCCGATTATCGCTGTTTCGTCACACACAGTCTCTTTTATTTCCTGGACTGCCTTGTCGATCAGCGATTCGGGTCTCCAGTTTGGTCTGCACCTGCACACCTCAAAGATGAAGTTGCTGAGCATTTTCATGCCGTTTTCGGTGTGAACCACCTCGGGATGCCACTGAAGACCATAAATCTGCCTTGTTTTGTGTCGGTAAGCTGCGACTGGACAGCTTTCCGTGAATGCCAACATCTCGTAGTCGTCGGGCATCTCGTAAACTGTGTCGCCGTGGCTCATCCAAACCTTCTCCTTTCGTTTCAGCCCCTTGAGGACGCCCACAGGTTTATCGATTGTGACGTGAGCTATTCCATATTCCTTCTTTGAGCCTGGCTCCACCTTTCCGTTGGACAAGTGGGCTATCAGCTGGTGCCCATAGCATAATCCTAAGATGGGGATGTCCATGTCTAGGATATTGGGGTCAAATTGTGGGGCGTCTTTTTCGTAGACGCTCCATGGTCCCCCCGACAAAACTAAGCCTTTCACGTTCATCTTCTTGTCAAGTTCTTCGATTTCTTTTGGGGTTATGTCGCAGGGCACTATCTCGGAGTACACCTTGTGTTCCCTGATTCTTCTGGCTATAAGATTGCAGTATTGTCCGCCGAAGTCCAGCACCAGAATCGCGTCGAGTTTCATGGACCAGCCCTCACATGCCCTAAATGCAAGAGACCATCATTTAAACGCTTCTTCGGTAACATGCGGCATGAAAAAATTTGTTTGACTACTAAACTGTGAATGTTCTGGAAATGTATTCGTTTTGGTGACTTCAGACATGAGAAAATGAATAAATCTATACTCTCAATGCTTTCGTTTAGTCATAATTTCAAGCAAAGAGAAAAAAAGGGAGAAAGAAGGATTATTTCCTTCTTTTCTTGAGGGCTACAGCAACTACGACCACTGCTATTGCGGTTACGGCTGTTCCAGCGATTAGGTATGTGCTTGTTGGTGTGTTGATGTTATTTTCTGATGATGTTGTGGATGGAGAAGATAAAGTTGACGAGTGGGATTGTAACTCATCCACTTCAGTTGAAGTTTCAGGATTTTCTTCACTTTGAGAATCACCGCCATAACTGCCCGAGTATACAATATAGGAGATTTCTCCTGTGTCAGCCCATACTAAAACGTTAAATGCAGCACCGTAGCCTCGAACCATTTTGTTCAAGGTTAGATGGATTTCCCAATGAGGATACAGCACATCTTCTCTGGGTTGCATGGTCAATAATGCACTTTCGTACACAAAAGTGAAGGTTGACGCTACTTCATCGCCAACAGCTGCCTGTATCTCCTTTTGTGCCTCTTCTTTGGCGATTCGTATGGCTTCTTCCCTGTCCACGTTTATTTCAGTGCTTCCTATCCTGTAACGGTTCCAATTATCAACGAAGAGTTCAAAAGCGCCGTTGCGAAATCTAACAGTCACAACATTGTAAGTGTTAGTTATGCCGTTAACTGCATTCATCCACTTAATTTTTTCCGAGTTTTCGTCAATTGTTATTTCTAATCTAATATCACCCACTGTTTCTGTCATAGGCCTAAGTTCAGTGACCGTGTCCAAAATATTGCGCATCGGTTGAATATGTGAAACTTCTGAATGTGCTTGGTACCTATCTAGGAGCCCCTTAGCCTCATCAAGAGCATTGGTTAAGGGTCGAGCAAAGAGTGGTGAACCTTCAAGCGGATAGAGTTTACACCAATAAATCTCGTTGTTTCTAAGGAGACACATTGCATCTAGTTCGTTTCCATCAGACGTAAGCGTGTATTTCATTGAGTCCATCTCAAGATTCTCACGAGGAGGAAGACCAGTAACTCCTTCTATTTTTGCGTCATATTTTGTCATGTCAAGCATAACTACGTCTCTCAAGAATGTTAACACATTCTCTTGAGTAGCAGACTCTGCCGAAAAGCCCCTCGGCAATTGCACAAACAGTAGCGCTAAGACTAATGCTAGAACCAAAGTCATGTTAAACTTTTTTAGTGAATACCTCATCTATTATCACCACTAATAATCATATATATCACCAGGTATCTCGTAATCTCCGTCGCCGTAGACACGAATCCAAGTGTCGTACCATCCTTCTTCAATTAGCCATTCTCCCGGATTCTTTGGGTCGGGTAGACCAAGAAAATATGTATCCTCATATGCAGGATTCCCTCCGCTATATGGGTAATTTGGGCCTTTTTTGTATAATCTAGTTTCAGTAAAGTCGTCGAATCCTTGTGCTTGTGATGCGTAATCAAGAGCTTGCTTCACTGAATATTGAGATGTATGTTGTACTGCGTAATAGTAGAAGAATACAAGCCAATGTTTGTATAAGTGATTTGCGCCGTTATGTGGTTCCTCGAGTCGCGGTGAGGCCATGTGAAATCCTATGAAGCAATAATCGCTACCATCTGGGGACGCGTAACCATTAGTACTTTGACCGATTTGTCCGTCGGTCCAGCAATGTGGCATTCCATTGGGCGGTATATACGGAGGGTTGTTTTCGCTTCCCCTCTCATATCCATTAAAGCATGTCCATAGGAACACAAAATGATGGTTATCCGCAGGATACACATCACCAGCAGCATAGATTAATGCATCCGAAACTGATGGTACTTGACCGCCTCCAATGTTAAGTCCCTTTCCATTCATGAAAAAGCTGTAGTGATGACTACCCCACCAATACCATCTTCCTCCGTGTCCAACATAAAGAAACGATGAATACTCATGATTCTCATTAACATCCTCAATTCCATTGAGTACACCGTTCTCAGTTGTTGTTGAGTATGGATCGCCTCCGTTCCATACCATGGAATTGGTCAAATGACCATAAACGGGGTCACCTTTCACCCAGAATCCAATATAGGGATAATAGTACCAAACCCAATGGTAATGATAACGCTCAGCAAAGATATCATATATATCCTCGAAAGCCCAGTAAACATTTTTTAACTCATTAATAGTAGTTGGATTCGCATCACAGGCATGAAGTATGCTGGCCGGACTCTCACCAGATGCATTTACCAGAGTAACTGTTAGTGGCGAAACAAGAAGCAAAAGCAGAATCCACGTTATACCAATAGTTGTAATATATTTTCCCTTCATTGAACAACTCTCCATTATAACAGAAAGTTTTAACATTTATGACTTTTATTGCTAATTTTACGATTAAATGCACACACCTTTTTCCCAAAATTGACATATTCGATTTTATACCAATTATTTCTAATTGATGCAGTTTTCACTCTTTCTCACACTGCCATTATACGGGTAAATGCAAAATTTCAAATTATTAATCATGGGTAACGCATAATCAATTCAGATCCAAAATAACTGTTAACAAACCATAGCTTAACATGTTGTAGAAGGGTGTTAATCAAGTTAATTCACTATCCTCATCTTCTGCTTGGTTAGCTAAAAATAATGAAATCTAACATGAACGTGGAGGGAGTCTCTTTCTGACGATTACCCCAACAAAGGTAACCATCAAGAATAATGGCAGAATGATCCATGAGGGAAACTCTGGAATTACGTTTACGAGTGGGTAATTGTCTCTGTTTTTTTCATTTATAATGTAAGATGTGTCCCATATTCCTGTATTGTCTATCTCTGTAGCATTGGGGTATCTTTCTTTATAGTCACTCCAATAGTTTCCCTCAGCACCATTATCCCAAACACTTGTGGACGCTCCAGCAAGTGTATAGTTCCTGTTGCCTATGAAGTTGTTATGATAAAAAATGTTGTTGTAAGAATAATGAAGGTAGACGCCCCAGTCGCTGTTTGTTATGTTGTTTCCTATTATGCTGTTGTTAGAAGAATAGGACTCCATCCTGATGCAAAATTCATTGTTTGTTATGCTGTTTTCGCTTAAGCTGTTGTTGGAAGAGGAGAGTAAGGTGATGCCTTCAGAGTGGTTTGTTATGTTGTTTCCACTTATGCTGTTATGGTTGGAAGAGTAACTGAGCCGGATGCCTGCATACCTGTTTGCTGCTATGTTGTTTCCACTTATGCTGTTGTTGGAAGAATCCCAGAGGTTGATGCCAAAACCGTTGTTTGCTATTTTGTTTTCACTTATACGGTTATAGTTGGAATAGGATCCCAACACGATGCCGTTACCGTTGTCTGTTATGTTATTTCCGCTTATGCTGTTGTAGTTGGAGGAGTAGATGTAGATGCCATCACCATGGTTTTCTGTTATGTTGTTTCCGTTGATGTGGTTGTTGGAAGAGGAGTTGAGCATGATACCATAACCGAAGGTTTTGATTTGGGTATTCCGAACTGCCACGCTTTCTCTCCCAAACAAGTATATCCCAGTTCCAATTCCAGCTTGAAGCGTGTAGCCGTTTCCATCTATTGTTATGTTGTTTTTCTCCACAACTATGGAACCATTAATGTTGCCCGTTAAAGCGTAAACGTTTCCCTCTCTCTGAATCTTATCCGTTCCCTCAACTGAGCCGTCAGCTCTGATGTAGATTGTGTTTTCCGCTTTCACTACTCCAATTTGTGAACTAGAAATCACAACAGAAAATAACAGCAAAGCTAGAATTGCAGAAGCCTGCCTTCGCAAGTTTTTTTAGCCCCTCTTATACTACAGGGTCAACAGACAAATAATTGTTGTTCTCTGATTCTTCTGGCTATGAGATTGCAGTATTGTCCGCCGAAGTCCAGCACCAGAATCGCGTCGAGCTTCATGAGCCACCCCTCTAACATGCCCTAAATGCAGGAGACCATCATTTAAAGGCTTCTTTAGAAAACAAAACGAACTGTGCTATTCTTGGTTGAAAGGAAGTGTGTTGTTGGCTATACGTTATTCACACTTCTGTTGCCTTTATTCACGTTTCTGCTGCGCCTATTAGGAACCTAATAACAGAAGATTGTTGAAAAACAGGTTTTTTCTGAAATTTCTCTGTACAGCACACCCTTACTGGCTAAAGTTCACACTCACATTAGTAGACCTCTAACAACTGTTACGTGAATTGTTTGCTGTTTAGATTCTGGTCATATCTTCGATGGGAACGAAGCAGTGGGGAGCGAAGGTGACAACCTGTGCTCCTTCCTCTACCATGACTGCTCCTGGGACGATGCCGCCGACCATGCATATGCCGAACCTGTCCATGCTAACCGGCACTCCAAGCACGGATTCGTTTGGCTCTCCCAAAACCAGAACACCTCCCCAGCCCTTCTTCCTCTGTTTTTCGATGATGTTCACAGTTTTCTCTCTTGCCTCAGCAGGTATCTCCCTCAAAGTTGCCAGCATCATGCCTGACCCGGTTCTCAGTATCCTCGAGATGGAGGTCATCTTCTTGTACACGAAAACTTCCAGCGGAGGCACTGTGGTTCCTTCGTAGGAGATTATTTCCACGAATCTGATGGGTTTACGGTTTACCACTTGGACGAGACCGCCATATTCAAAGAACAGGGGAACTCCCGAGTGAATCAGGATGCCGTCCAGCGTCAAGTTGCAGACAGTGAAGAGAGCAATTTTTCCCTCTGGAACAGATATGTCCGCGTATTCTTCATTTTCGTCCAGTATCTTGATGTATGGCGCCGACAAAAGATCCATTTCGTGAAGAGCCTTCACGGTTTCCATGGT
>Ga0209614_1001566_pt1 | contig 16698 bp, 18 predicted proteins | sample BlaSprsedimmetaG_FD_185484 | JGI IMG/M metagenome (GOLD analysis project Ga0209614, IMG submission 185484) | Hot spring sediment bacterial and archeal communities from California, USA to study Microbial Dark Matter (Phase II) - Blank Spring... ... | reverse complement strand
GTCTGCCATTGAAGAGTTTATCCGCATAAACAATGAAAATCCTAAACCATTCGTTTGGACGAAAAAGGTTGACACCATCTTGGAAAAGATCGCTCATTGTAAAGCCGTTATTGAAACACTACACTAGTAACACTGGGCAGTCATACTATGTCCCACAGGAAGATAAATCAATTATCTGAAGCCGATTTGATCTACGAAATACAGGAATCAAAAAAGATTGTGGATAAGCTTCAGGGACACTGCGAGACCTTTGCCTACCCGTACGGAGACTCCAGTTTTGTAACGGCACAGAGTGAATCAGTTATCTCGGAATCCGGCTACAAATATGCGTTTACTACAACCGGAGGTGTTCTGAGGAAAGGAACTGATAGATTCAGAATCGGCCGATCCAATATACAGGGATGTGTTTCTCTGGAAAAACTCTATTTTTTTTGTCGCGGTATTCACCCGAAGCTAAGATTCTTCAGGGACAGAATTGTCAAGAATCGCTTTTATAATGCAAAATCTCCAGCGGGCTTAATCGGAGACCAAATTAGCCGACGGCCATGAATTCTTAACACGAATTTTCACGAAGGAAAATGCACAACCCTCTCACACCTTGCGCCTTACGGATTAGTACCCCGAATTTCTTGATTCGAGTCCATTTGTGTGCATTTGTGGCTGAATAGTTAATAATATGAGTTGTCCTCAACACGAACTTGCATACGCTCCGGGCGATATCGGATTTGGAGAGAGCAAATCCAGCTTGGTTCCAGCCCTGCTCTGGTTTTGCCTCCTGGTCTGGGTGGTCCGGGTTACGGTCTTCATTCGACAGCGTGGCGATTTTGCTGCCGTGGACCTGCATGCCGGGGTACAAATTGCCGTTGTCCTGTTTATGTTCCTGGTCCTTTTATTGAGCGCCAGAGTTGCGCCGATGTGGTCAAGGCTGGCGCGAACATCGGTGCGCCTGCTTTTTCTCTATTATAGCCTCTCGGCAATAAGCGCCTTATGGTCATCAATGCCTTCATATACGGCGTACCGGGCCTTCGAGTTTATAGTCTCGCTTATGGCCGTATTTGTAGCCTTGTCCTACAGCCCAAACCTTGCTGCCGCAGAGCGAAAAGCCCTTTTTATCTGTTTTGTAGTCTTAATCTTTAGTATGTATGTAAACATCAAGTTTTACGGGCTTAGCTTTTCATTATTCGACTGGCATACAAACTCCTATTCGGCCTCTGCCGCCATCATGTTTTGTTATTGCGTCGGAGAATATTTTTCGGCCGATAAAAAGAGGGCAAAAACGCTCAAGCGCTACGGGATATTATCTCTGGGCGCTCTGATAATCGGAACCAGCGCGGCCAGCAATATTGCGGCCTTATGCGGTCTGGTAGTCCTGCTTTTTCTTTATCGGAGACTTGGATGGGTGACTGTGGCCATCTTTCTATTGTCCATGATGTTCCTGACCGGGAGCGATTTTTCATTTTTCAAGGATATACTCTTTCCGGGAAAAACCGAGCAGCAGATATCGACTCTAGGCGGCCGCGAGCAGATGTGGGAGACCTTTAAAATAATGATAGCAGAGCGCCCTTTCTACGGCCACGGGTTCGCCGTGCTTTCTACCGGGAGAGGGGGGGCATTTGTCAGCCATCCGCATAATTCACTGTATTCTGTGCTTCTGGGGACAGGGGCTATCGGCGCGTTAGCCTTTGGTTCTTATTTGTTTCGGTTGCTCCGCGAAGGTATGCAAACGGCCCGTCAGCGGCTTCCGGGCGCAATCGGCGGCGCGGGGGCGCTCGCCGCGGGCCTGGTCAACAGCCTTGCCATGCCCCTGATCGGAGACCAGTACGAGGAATCCAGCCTGGTCTTCTGCTGTATGATGGCGCTGTTTGTGCTTTTTGTATTTTTGCCTTATATGGAAAAAAGAAAGGATTCAGCCACGAATGGACACGAATGAACACGAAAGAAAATTTGGACGCCGATTTCGCAGATTGACGCTGATTCCCTTTATAAACCACATACAAGACAACACAAAGTAAAGTAGAAAGTTTAGTCTTTAGCCTTATAATTCGTGAAAATTTATGTTCATTTGTGGCTGAAATTCCGCTTCCGGTATGTTTTCGCTGTTGTGTATTTGACAAGTTGACACGTTCTTTAAGAAATGGGATATTGAAAACCACAAACAACGAAATAACCTTATCCCGGAGGATAGATCATCATGTTAAAGATTTTCAAAATTCCATTGGTTCTTGAACCACAGGAAGAAGGCGGGTGGACAATTACCAGTCCTGTTTTGCCGGAATTGATCACGGAAATCGATAAACTTGAGGAACTGCAAGAGACAGTAGGCGATGCCATAAAGGCGGTCATTGAACTTTATGCTGATATGAAAAAAGACTTGCCCGCCGGTTTGACTGCCGATGGGATAAAATCGCCTGTTTGGTTTGAATCTCTCATCCCCGCCGAATTATGAAATATAGGGAGCTGGCGAAAAAACTTCGAGGTTTTGGCTGTTATGAAGTCCAGCGCCGAGGTGGCGGTTCACACAGAAAGTGGTTCAATCCCGAGTCCGGGAAAGGTACTGTCATTCCTGACTGGGGCGATAAGGATCTAAAGCATGGCACGATCAAAGCTATCCTAAAACAACTAGGAATAAACCCAGACAAGCTCAGCCTTCCAAATTAATATCTTACAAAACGAATCCGTGTTCCGCCACAGGCGGACCGTGGCAAAAGCTAAAACTCAATTCGTGTAATTTGTGTTCATTCGTGGCTAAAATTCTTTTTGCCTCCGTCTGTGTAAGTCTGTGTGCGTCAGTGGCTAATTTTTCATGCGCGTTACCTACGTAACCAGATCTTTTTTAGACTACCGCATACCTGTCTTTGAAGCCCTGGATGCCCTGGTGGAAGGGAATCTTCACGTCATCTACTCCGCCGACTATGTCCCGAATCGCGTTCACGAAAAAGCAAGGAACGTCCTCGGCGAACGCGCCGTAGGCATGAGGGGCGAAAGACGCATCGGTCCGAACCAATTTACCGGCTTTTCCAATTCAGCAGTGCGTATTGTCTATCAACCCGGTCTGCTCGCCGAAATCGGAAAAACAAGACCGGATATTCTTATTGGCGACGGTTTTTTTCAATGGACCGGTTTCGCTCTGTTGTACAAGCTGACGAAAAGAATTCCTCTGCTACTATGCTACGAACGCACCTTTCATACCGAGCGCAATGCCCAATGGTTTCGTATCTTGTATCGTCGCTTCGTCATGAAGTTCGTCGATGCTATGAGCTGCAACGGTAGGCTCTCTTCCGAATACACACAATGGCTCGGTATGCCGGCCTCGCGCATTACGACCGGACACATGGTGGCGGATACGGACAATTTGAAAAGACAAGTCGCGTCCGTTTCCGGCTCGATGCGTGCAGAACTGAGAAGGAGATGGGGAACGCCGGGGCCTATTTTTTTGACAATAGGCAGACTGATCAGACTAAAAGGCTTTCAGGAGCTGCTTCGCAGTTGGGCCGGTCTGGAAAGAAGCGGTGCCGGAAATTCTGTGCTCCTGATAATAGGAGCCGGGCCGGAGGAAGAAGACCTCAGAAAACTGGCGGAGAGCTTAAATTTGAATTCTGTGCGTTTTCTTGGCGCTGTGGACTACGACCAAATTGCTCCTTACTATGCCGCAGCCGATGTATTCGTCATGCCTACACTGGAGGATAACTGGAGCCTGGTAGTGCCGGAAGCCATGGCCTGCGGCCTGCCTGTTTTGTGTTCCAAGTATAATGGCTGCTATCCCGAATTGGTAAAGCCGGGGGATAACGGATGGGTGTTTGATCCCTTGGACGAGCAGGATACGTTTGAGGCTCTTAGAAAATGTATCCAGAATAAAGATCGATTGAAGCAGATGGGAGAGAAGTCGAGGGAGATCGTATCGCACCATACTCCCCAAACCGCCGCGAAGGCGATCTATGAGGCGTGCTGGATAGCCCTTAAGAAGAGTGCTTAGCTACGAATTAACACAAATGGACACAAATAGATTGAGAGAAAAACCTAAAAAGGGAACACGGTATGATGCCTTGTCTTTCCGTTGACCTGTTGATATAGTTGGAGAAAGTTGCTAATTCATTCCTAAGGGGGAGATACCAGATGGAAACTTTAAAACAAGAGGCAATCAAAGCAATATCAAAATTGCCGGAGTCGGCAAGCGTCGACGACATAATGTACGAAATCTATGTGGTTGACAAGGTTAAGAAGGGTCGCGAAGCAGTCAAGCAAAACGACGCTGTCTCTGTGGAGGACCTGAAAAGAGAAATGCAAACATGGTAAAATGGACGACTCCAGCCAAGAGTGACCTAAGAGATATCCACGATTATATTGCACGAGATTCCAAATTCTATGCTCAAAAAGTCGCCCAGACTGTCGTGAGTAGGTCCGAAATGTTGAACGATTTTCCCGAAATTGGAAGAATTGTTTCTGAAATAGGTGATCACAGTATCCGAGAAGTCTTTGTGTATTCGTACCGCCTAATATATGAAATATCTCCTAATGGGGTACATATCCTTGCTTTGATTCATAGTAAACGAGACTTCTCGTCCGGTAATTTAGATGAACTGCGTAAATGAGAATGACCCAATCTTTTCCCTCACAATTTGAGATATGAACATGCATAGCGAGCGCATTCCCCGCTGCTTGCGGCGGGGTTAGCGAGCGAATACTATGTATTTTACCTTACATACGGAGATTCCCAGCAGCTTGCTGCGGGGAGCTTCAATTCGCCTCGCTAATTGTGTAATACACTGTTATCACGTCGTTTTATCCCACAGAAAACTCATATCCGTCATGGCGTAGTTTAAACCGCGGTTCATGGGACAGAAATCTTAACTCTTCTTTCGTGTAAGTCGTGTTAATTCGTGGCTAAAAACATGCACATTTTGATAGTTCATAACGACTACGCCAAGTTCAGCGGCGAGGAACATGCTGTCGAAACCATGGCCTCCGTTCTCGAGTCCCACGGACACCACATAACCTGGTTTCGAAAGTCTTCCGCGGAGATCGGAGATTCCGCCGGGAAGAAGCTCGGCGCCTTTTTCTCCGGCATTTACAGTTTTAAGTCAAAAAAGGAGATATCCCGCATACTGGACAAAAAGAAAATTGATATTGTCCAGGTCCAGAATCTCTATCCCTTTCTGTCCCCCTCAGTACTTTCGCCGTGTGGGGAACGAAAGATTCCGGTAGTCATGCGCTGCCCCAATTACCGTCTGTTTTGCCCAAGCGGCCTCCATTTGCGGGGCGGCCAGGTTTGTGAACTATGCCTGGGAGGCAACGAGTTCGCCTGCGTGGTGAACAACTGTGAACAGAGTTTGCCGAAAAGCCTCGGTTATGCCATCCGCGCCAGGTTCGGCAGGACTTCCGGCTTGATAGCAAAGAACGTTTCTATCTTTATTGTGCTTTCTGAATTTCAAAAAAAAAGATTTGTGGCCGGCGGCATCCATGAGAAAAAAATAGCCATCCTGCCCAATATTGCGCCTCTTGGCAACGGGGCAATGGCGGAAGGCGATAACGGAGTAATCTCATTTGTTGGAAGAATCAGCAAGGAAAAGGGAATCTCACAGTTTGTTGAGGCCGCGCGTACTTTGCCTCAGTACAGATTCGCCGTGGCAGGCAATACCGACGCTATTCCGGGGATTGAAAGCCAAGCTTCCTCAAATTTAACTTTTCACGGCTTCTTAAAGGGAGACAGACTTGACGACTTTTTCAAAACCAGCAGAATACTGGTATTCCCCAGCACGTGGTTTGAGGGATTTCCCAACGTAATCGCCAAGGCTATGGCATACGGCAAACCCGTGATCGCTTCCCGTATCGGGGCCCTTGCCGAAATCGTGGAGGACGGAGTGACAGGTCTCCTTTTTGAGCCCGGTAATGCCGAAGATTTGGCAGAAAAAATAGATTACCTCTGGAATCGGCCTGCATTATGTGCCGAAATGGGTCACGCAGGTCTGCAGAAAGCGAGAAAAGAATATTCAGAAGAAAGGTATTATGAGCGCTTAATGGATATTTACAAGAAAGCACTCAGCTTTCAGAGATAAAAAGAGAATAATTATGCCTTTTCAAATCGCTATATGGCGCATGATGTTAATTGCGGCAATAACTATTAGTTTCTGGATGCCGCAGGAAGCTCAGGCCGCAGGAGTTGATATTTTTCGCCTCAAGGCGATCGTAACCGGACCGGCACCTTCCAGTTTAGAACAAAAGGCTGCCAACGAACTCAACCGCTATCTCAAGAAAATTTACGGGGGCTCTTTGCCAATAGAAACTCGCGCCGCCATACCAGAAGGGATTACGAATGTTATTCTACTTGGGGAAAAGGCCGTCCTCATGGCAGGAGCAATTACCAGGGCGGAACTGGAGAAGGTAAAATGGGATGGTTATGTGATCAAGGCTAAGGACGGCCGGATTGCCCTGGCCGGTCCCCGGGACAGGGCGACGCTTTTCGGTGTCGCCGGTTTTCTGGAACATCTGGGCGCACGATTCTATGGTGTTACAGAAGTTATTCCTTCTTTGCCGGATGCAACTATTGAGGAATTCACTGTAATTGACAGGCCGACCTTTGAATTCCGGCGTATAAGCGTCCCCTGGCAGCTAAAATCATCATACGATGATCTGGGAGACCCTTGCCGGGCCGCCAATCCGGAGTTGTTTACGAAAGAGACGGGTTCGGATCTGTGGATAGATCATACGGCTGGATATCTTGTGCCCAAGCTGCTTTATTATGACACACATACCGAATACTACGCAATGATCGGGAACGGTGAACGAATCGGCAAGGACAAGTTCAGCGACCATCGTGCGCCGCTTTGTCTGTCCAATAGGGATGTTGCCAGGATTTCTATTGAACGGATGATTGCCTGGATCGAGAAGCAACCGGAAAAACGGTTTTTTACCATAACCTATGGTGATACGGATATTTGGTGCAACTGCGCTGAGTGCAGGAAATTGGATACGGTAGATGGGGAGTTTGTCGACCGAAATCTCTATTGGGTAAATCAGATCGCCCGCGAAGTTGGAAAAAAATATCCAGATAAGATTTTTTTGACATTAGCCTATGGTAGAAGCCGGATGCCTCCAGAGCGCATCAAGCCGGAGCCAAACGTAATCGTCCTCTATGCCCCGTTTTGGGGCGTTTCGACCATGTGCCGGATTCATCCTTACTACATCTGCCACAGAAGTATTCCTGCCGCGCTTGAGATGGAGGGCTGGCTCAAGGCCGCGCCGGATAACCTGGGTGTGTATGATTACTCGATAGGTAGCCAGTTTAGATTGCATGCCTATGAAAAGAACCTTAAATTCTGGGCTAAGCGGGGCTATCGAGGTTTTTTTGAACTGGGTAGTCCCAAGCAATTCAGGTCCCTGGAAAATTTTGTCAAGGCCAAACTGGCCTGGAATGCCACTTTAGACCCTGAGATACTGGAAGCAGAGTTTTGCAATGCCTGCTATGGCCCGGCAGGCAACCATGTAGCAGCTTTTGTTAGACTCTTGCGCCTGGAAAAGGGCGGGGGGCGGGGTGATCATGACGGAGAGAGCCCTGACTATATTTCTAATGCCCTGGGGCACCTCGAACAAGCTGAACAAGCCGTGCAAGGAACGCCATTTGAGGCACGCTTTAAAAGCGATCCCGATTTATACCCTCGCCTCTTGGAATATAGAAAACGCGCTTCTCAGCCGGAAGGGGAACAATTATCTGCTCACCCAAACGAGGATGCCCTGGATCGCACGAAACTGTGGTTGTCTAAGCCTCATATCGCAAGAAAGGGATTAAAGGATGATGCTGAACTCACCCATATTCTGGCCATTTACACGTTGGGAACGTCGAAAGAAGATCGCGCGGCAGCCCAGAGGCTTCAAGAGTATATTCAAGAGATCTACAGAGTCAAGCTGCCTGTGAATCCGGATAAAACCACCATTAATAAGGACATCAGGGGAGTCATTGTGGTGGGCAAGAGCGCCAGCTTGGCGTCCGGTCTGATTACCGAGGCCGATTTCAGCGCGGCAGGCCCGGATGGAGTCGTAGTCCGCGGCCTGAATGGCCGGATGGCCATAGCCGCCTCGAGAGAGACCGATATTAACGAGGCATTAAACGCCTTTTTGCATATTTTAGGTGCGCGCCACGGTGGAGCGGCTGCGGACACCGACCTTCCTCATATTGACCGACCGATTATTCGCGAATTTAGCCTTATTGACTGGCCGCCTTTGGGACCGGTATATAATAAGAAATGGAATGTTGGAACGATTGAATAATGAGGTAATGGATACCATGGCGCATGAGGTTGAGGACATGCTGGGGTATCCTGTCACCACGCAGGACAGGGATGCCTGTGTAAAGCAGATCCTTTCCTGGATCGATTCCGGTCAAAAGGCAAGATATTTTGTCTGCGCTAATCCCCATTCTATTACGGAGGCCGAATCTGACCCGGTTTTTAAAGAAGCCCTCAAAAACGCCGATCTTATCACTCCGGATGGTATAGGTATTGTGATTGCGTCAAAGATGCTGGGCGGGAATATCCGCGACCGGGTAACAGGGAGTGATATTTTCGCAGGGCTCAACTCAGCTCTCAATGAAAGAAACGGGAACAAAGTATTCTTTCTGGGATCCACGGAGGAGACTCTGGCAAAGATTAAGGATAAGATAGCGCAGGAGTTCCCCAACATAAAAGCCGTGGGTACTTATTCACCGCCCTTTAAGCCGAAATTTGCTGCTGCGGATAACCGGTTGATGATCGAGGCAATCAATAATTTCAGGCCTGATGTGCTGTGGGTGGGCATGACCGCGCCTAAACAGGAGAAATGGATATATCAAAATAAAGACCGGCTGGATGTGAAGTTTATCGGCGCTATCGGCGCGGTATTTGATTTTTTTACCGGTAATGTAAAGCGTTCCAATCCTTTTTTTCTCAAGACCGGCCTGGAATGGTTGCCCAGACTGCTGCAAGAACCCCGGCGGCTATGGCGGCGAAATGTTATCTCCAATCCAAAATTCTTGTTTCGCGTAATTTAGACCAGATTGATACGTTCATGTTAAGATATAAGAACGCTAATTTTCGAGGCAGAGGGGACAATTCTCTTGAAAACGCTATTAACCATTAGACCTGTTGGTTAGGCAAAAGGAATCATCTACGGGCTTTTGCTTGCAGGGATGTATTACTCAACCTTGACTTGGCTGGTCACAAAGGATTGGACAAGAGAGGCATACAGTTATGGCTACCTGATTCCATTTGTGGTCCTTTATCTGATCTGGATGAAGCGAGACGAGTTATCCTCTCTCCCTTCACTGCCTTCCTGGAAGGGCCTGGCGCCAGTTGCTTTCGGACTAATCTTCTTTTGGCTGGGCGACTTGAGCGGGGAGTTTTTTGCACTATATATCTCATTCTGGTTAGTCCTGGTAGGGATTTGCTGGGTGCATCTTGGCTGGCAGAAGCTCAAGACTATAGGCTTTGCCCTGGTCTTTATCCTGACCATGTTTCCTCTCCCCCATTTTATTTTAAACAAGGTCACACTTAAGCTCAGGTTAATCTCTTCTGAATTAGGCGTGGCCATGATGCAGCTTTGCGGGATGCCGGTTTACCGGGAGGGTAACATCATTGATGTTGGTTTTACGCAGTTACAGGTTGTTGACGCCTGCAGTGGGTTGCACTCTCTGATTTCTCTTATGGTTCTATGCCTTCTTCTGGTCTATTTCTTCCGGGCGCATTTTTGGAAGCGGGCCGTTTTGTTAATCTCGGCAGTGCCTCTGGCCGTTTTTGCTAACAGCATGCGCATTACCTTAACCGGTATCCTCTATAAGGTGTGGGGGCCTAAAATTGCCGAAGGATTTTTTCACGGATTTTCCGGTTGGCTGATATTTGTTTTCTGTATCCCGGTCCTTTTGCTTGAAATGAAGATTTTAGAGAAGCTGCCCCCGATCTCAAGCCCTAAAGAAGCTCAAGGCTCAAAGCCCGAAGCTCAAAGCAAGGAGGAAGAAGCTCAAGGCTCGAAGCCCAAAGCTCAAGGCAATGAGGCCGAGGTTCAGATCTCATGGCTCAATGCCCGGTTCGTTGTAGTTGTGATCCTGCTGGCAGCGACCGCGGCCATCTCCCATGGTGTTGAGTTTCGAGAAAGGATCCCCATTACAAAGCCGTTGAATCAATTTCCGTTGCAGGTGGGTGAATGGTCCGCTGATGGTCGTCAGGCCATGGAACAGGTTTTTATTGACGAGTTGGACCTTAGCGACTATGCAATCATCGATTACCGGAATAGCCCCGGCAGGCAGATCAACTTTTATGTGGCATATTATGAGAGCCAGAGCAAGGGGAAGTCTATACACTCGCCGGAGACATGTCTTCCAGGGAGCGGGTGGATATTTAAACAGGCCGGAACAATTCCCGTATCCCTTTCGTCCGGGGATAAAAGATTCATGCGTGTGAATAGGGCCTTCATGGAGAAAGATGGTCACAAGCAGCTTGTCTATTACTGGTTTTATCAGCGAGGACGGATACTAACCAATGCCTACCAGTTGAAGATATTTGCCCTCTGGGATGCCCTCACAAAGCATAGGACAGACGGGGCTTTGGTTCGGTTGATTGCTCCTGTTCACGAATCGGAGGGATTAGAGGAGGCTGAGGCGAGACTTCAGGAGTTTACTGGGAATATCGCCCCGGTGCTTGAGAAATATCTCCCCGGAAAGTAAGTATCGGGGTCACCTCTTCACGGGCTGATGCCCCCACTCCAAACACGTTGACTTCCCTCCTTTTCGATGATATTCTACAACCGCAAGGAAATATAGGGGCTTCCGGATGAAAACTAACTTAAAATGAGGGTAAAAATGCACAGGATAGTTGGCTATATTGAAAGAGACCCGGAAACAGGTTTATATGTAGCAATTGTTCCAGGAATTCCCGGCGCTCATACCCAAGCTGAAACTTTGGATGAACTTCAAAAAAATCTCAAAGAAGTCCTCGAATTATGTTTAGAAGAGATGTCCTCCGAGGAAAAAGAACAATTACCTGAGTTTGTAGGCATCCAACAGGTTGAGGTGGCGGTTTGAGTAAGCTTAAACTCATCGATGCCCAGACAATGGAAAAGCTATTATTTCTGTTGGGCTTCAAAAGAATTCGGCAAAAAGGCAGCCATGTTTTCTATGGACATCCTGACGGTAGAACTACAACAATCCCTCACCATAAAGGGAGGGTTTTGGCACGCCCGTTGATAAGAGAAATTTTGCGTGAAATAGAAGTTGCGGTGGATGAATATGCTGAGTATTTGGAAAAATTATAATTTTTGTCTGCAATGGCACATAATAGGGCGTTCATATGTCATTAGCAGAGAAATATCAAGGCGGTAAAACGAAAATCCTTGTTGGATTAAAATGCCCTGACTATGACTACAAGGGCATCTTCCTCAGCTTGCCGTCCCAGACTTCCTGCCATCTAGCGACATAACGGCCTTCATCTTTCGAGTCCAGGCCTATAATCCGTAACCGCAATGTATAAAGGGGCATCCGCCAAAGGCGGATGCCCCTTTATTAGACGCATAAGTGCTTATTTTTGTGTTTTGGCAGCTGGTTTTGTATCTGGTTTTGCCGCCGTTGGGGCCGGGATACAGGTCTTGCAAGGTTCATATCCCTTTTTTTCAGCTTCTGCTACATCCCTAAAAGTAACCATGTTTTCCTGTTTGATTTTTTTGGCCAGTTTGCAGGAGGGCAGATGGTACTTGCCTCCTTTAGCTGAACCTACAAAAGCCGGTTCTTCTTTTGTAGCCGTCTTCTCGGCAGCTTGCACAGAGAATGCGACCAGAGTAAATGCGAACATCAAGACTAGAATTAACGAGACGTACCTTTTAACTGGCATAAAAATTTTTCCTCCTTGAACTAGATGTTTTTTAGTCTTTTATTCTCCCCGGCCTGTGGCCGGCCTATGGCCGGAGAGTCTGATTTTCCTTTTCGGTATCGGCCGGGAAAACTTTAAATTATGTGCATTTTTTCATTAAGATCGGACGCAGAGAGTTCTGTAAGGAGCGCATTCGGCGCATTTATGAGATGTGATATTAATTTTTTTGCAAACCTTTTCGGGGTTATGCAAAAATAGACAATTTCAGAGAAAAATGTTATAGCCGAAAGGCCTTGTCGCGGTTTCAGGCGGGGAAGTTTTAAATCCCAGCCAGACATAAGATTCAGAACAGGAGATTTCTGTGAACCCGGCCATTTTTAGAGAGTACGACATCAGAGGCATCGTAGATAAAGACCTGACCGAAGAGGTGGTACGCGACATCGGCCGCGCCTATGGAACCGTTATCTGCAGAAATGGCTTAAGAAATGTCACCGTGGGCCGGGACGGCCGGCTGAGTTCAGAACGTTTTCAGAAGGCCCTGATCGAAGGTATCCTGGAGACAGGTTGCAACGTTACAGACGTGGGCCTCTGCCCCACGCCGCTCCTTTACTTCTCCATCTTCCATCTTCAGAAGGATGGCGGGGTCCAGGTGACCGGCAGCCACAATCCCCCGGAGTTCAATGGCTTTAAGATTTGTGTGGGAAAAGAGAGCATACACGGGGAGGCCATCCAGAGGCTGAAAAAGATCATCGAGGCCGGGGATTTTACTTCAGGGACCGGCTCCTTATCCTCATTTCCCATAATTCCCGCCTATCGGCATTACATAGAACAAAACATCTCTCTTAAGCGGCCATTAAAGGTAGTTATAGACGCCGGAAATGGCGCCGGAGGGCTGGTGGCGCCCGATCTCTTCCGGCATTTTGGCTGCGAGGTTACGAAGCTCTACTGCGAAGTGGACGGAAGATTCCCCAATCACTTTCCTGATCCTACTGTCCCCGAACACTTGGGTGATCTTATAAAATTGGTGACCTCGAAGAGGGCTGATTTCGGTGTCGGCTACGACGGCGATGCCGACCGCCTGGGCGTAGTGGACGAAAAGGGCAACATCCTTTTCGGCGACCAGCTTCTCATCCTCTTCGCGCGTCAGATATTAAAGGCCAATCCTGGCGCGGCCGTCATCGGAGAAGTCAAATGCTCCCAGACCCTTTATGATGATATAGCCAAAAACGGCGGCAGGCCCATCATGTGGAAGGCCGGGCATTCCCTTATAAAGAGCAAGTTAAGGGAAGAAAAGGCCCTTTTGGCCGGCGAGATGAGCGGACATATCTTCTTCGCCGATCGTTATCTTGGCTTTGATGACGCTATCTATAGTTCCCTCCGTCTGGCCGAAATTGTCGCCCAGTCCGAACGGCCGTTGAGCGAACTCCTCTCCGACGTGCCGAAGACCTTTTCTACTCCGGAGATCAGGGTCCCCTGTCCCGATGAATCCAAGTTTGCCGTGGTGGAAAAGGTCAAGGAATACTTTCAAGCCCATTATAAGACCATCGGCATAGACGGCGTGCGCATTGTATTTGATGACGGCTGGGGGCTTATCCGGGCCTCGAATACCCAGCCGGTGCTTGTCCTCCGTTTCGAGGCCCTGAGCGCTGAAAGGCTGGACGAAATCCGGAACCTCGTGGAAGGTAAATTAAAAGAACTGACCAGTTAGTAGTATTATAAAAGAATATCCATGACGCTGACTTCCATCGGCAGCATCCTGAAGAAGATAGCCTCTGAGAGGAACTGGGAGGAACGTTTCAGGGTCTATAGTGCATGGGATTGCTGGGACGAGGTAGTAGGTAGTGTGGCAGCCCGGCAGGCCCAGCCTAAGAGTTTCAAGCAGGGATGTCTCTGGGTCGGCGTCTCGGACCCCATGTGGATGCATCATCTGCAGATGTCCAAGGAAATAATCCGCGACAACCTCAACGCCAGGCTTGGCTCGCTGCTAATCAAGGATATCCGGTTTACCCTTTCGCCGCCCGGTCCTCATAAAGACGCTGCATCTCAGGAGAATAGCGCCGGGTCTGATCGTAGATAAAAAACGGCGGCAGAATCTTTAGCTCTTCGCCGCCATTCTTGACAGCCTCCACCAGTGAACTAGCTAGGGTCACATCTTCATATGTCATTAGCGATTAAACCCCATGTCCGCCGGGATAAGACGACGGGCTGCGGGAATGTCCTTTATGGGCAAGTCTTCCCTTGACATAGCCCCCCCTTTAATGACATATAAAGATGTGACCACGATATTACTCTTCAATCTTTAGCAAGGCTTCCGGTCTGGTAACAGTGATTACCGGACAATAAGATTCCAATCCCAATCTTTCCACCACACTTCCCACGTACCACCTCTCCGCTTGTTCCCTGACATGGGAACCGATGATGATAAGGTCGATCTGGTTTGAAGTAGCGTATTTTAGAATCTCTGCAGAAGGTTCTCCCTCTAAGACATCACAGGCATAATCAATCCCTTTTATCTGCTTGGCATACACCTTCTGCACTTTCTCTTTTACCTTGGCGATTTCTTTTTCTATCTGCTCCCGGGTGTATGCCACCCGTTCTCCGCGCGGAATCCGCAAGACATGCAAAATGTGCAGCTTAGAATTATATTTTTGCGCTGCCTTCAAAGATAACTCAAAGGCATATTGACATGTCTCCGAAAAATCCGTGCCGAACAGAATCCTTTTAAAGGCCAATTTTTCTTTAGGTACATCACGGCTCACGATCATCACCGGGCAGTGAGCCCGCATAATGACCGCTTCTACGGTACTGCCCAGCCCCTCCACAGTCCGCATGCGCACCACGCCTTTCTCCTTAGCCTTACCTCTGTGGGGACCAAGTACCATAAGGTCGGCCTTGGTGGCCCTGGCCATTCTTAAGATTTCCAGCCATGGGAACCCCGGTCTTACTTCAATAACGTAGTCCTTACAGCCGATCAGCGCCGCAGCGCATTTCTTCTTTATCGTCTCTTTTACCACGTCTGTATACTCTGCGGTAACCGCCACATCCTCACTGGTTCTAAAATCCTTTACCCACTGCCTGCGGATCAGGTCAGAAGACTCGAGCACATGCATAAGACAAAGCCGGGCCCCTTCCTGCTTCGCCAAATGAGCCGCCACTGCTGAAGGGACGTCACAAACATCTACTGAATCTGAAGCCGTTAAGATCTTCTTAAACATAGGTATTCCTCCTTTCTTAATCTTATCGATGACTACTTTAAACCGTCATCGGGCTATTGCCTGAATCGCTTGCCCACAGTGCAACAGCCTTTGTCTCTGCTTCATATTATTAGTATAAGGCACAGGATTATAAAATTACAACTCTATTCTGCCGTAATATGATCTGGAGTTATCAGGGTCACATCTTCATATGTCATTAAGGGGGGGCTATGTCAAGGGAAGACTTGCCCATAAAGGACATTCCCGCAGCCCGTCGTCTTGCCCCGGCGGACATGGGGTTTAATCGCTAATGACATATGAAGATGTGACCCCATTAGTCCCCTTTTAATGTGGTCTCGTAAAAAACGTCCGATAAGAATATAATCGAGCATATAGCCTTCGAAAAGGGTCATCACTGTCCCCCAAGTGGTGGCCCCAAACTTTTTCTATGTTTCCTCTCGGTTTCTGAAAATGTTATGGAGTTGCCAATGTGAAAGCAGCGTATTGGACTATTTAAATCGCTAAAGACCTTGTATAGCTTTCAGGACCTGAACTCATGGGCTGCAAGGGAAACTAAAAATACAGATGTTACTTGCGAAGTGAGCCCAAACTTTCGATAAGAGATACGGTATCTTGGGCAGATCGGGGAGAGACTAAGTGTTTACGGAAGGCAATATACTTTTCCCTCATCGGGAGTTAATGGTCGAGGGGGACCTTAAGGAATGTTTCTATTGCGGCTCCCGCCGTCACGACCTCAAGGCATGCCCTTCGAAAAATCTTCAACTATCTTCCAGGGTCTTCACCAGGTTCGGCTATCTCTCTATCGGGCACATAAGTAATTGCTTTGCCGGGGCCTTCAGTAATCCGGAGCAACACAATGAAAGTGTAGCCGATCTAAAGGCAAGCGATGGTCAGACTATATCCGGGCAAAACGAAGTATTGGTAGCTTATCATACCTTCTTTGACCTTACGGAGATATTTCAGCTCAGATTTCTAAAACGGGTGTGGCAAACAGAGGCTGCCACCTGGGACATGCTGTATTCTGCGGGAGAGCAAAGGGAGGAGGGAGGACCGTTATGGCTGACCCTGGATTGCATCCGTGTAGGACAGACGGATAAAGCCGAGCAGTTTTTGAAAACGGCCCAGGATAAAAACCCCGACGACTACAGGCTGTACATGGCCACAGCCTTCCTTGAATTGGAAAAGGGAAATCATTTTGAAGCGCTTTACCAGTTTGAACGGGCAAGAGAGTGTTCGCGCAATAAGTTGCAACAGATACATGCGCTTTTTTTAATTACCCGCCTTCACGAAGTACTCGAGGCATACGAAAAAGCAGAGGAAAAGGTACATGATATCATCTACCTTGATCGTGACTGTTTAGAGGCCCAATATTATAAAATTGTATTACAGGCAAAAAGGGTCTTTCACGATGAAGACATCGTCAAATTACAAAAAATTATTTTGCAGCAGCCAGACTTTTTTCTTTATGCTCTTATCGATCCACGGCTATTGCCCATACAGGGGCTTGTCGAGCAACTCTTGACCGAAATGCGGTTCCTCAGCAGAATTTGTGGGTGCTTTTTGGTTCCGGAAGATCGCCAAGGGTCTGATATAGTGCAAGTTCCAAAAGGTCATAGCTTCGAAAACCGTATGCTCTTTTTGTAGTCACTCTCGCTTTG
>Ga0209614_1001565_pt1 | contig 16698 bp, 11 predicted proteins | sample BlaSprsedimmetaG_FD_185484 | JGI IMG/M metagenome (GOLD analysis project Ga0209614, IMG submission 185484) | Hot spring sediment bacterial and archeal communities from California, USA to study Microbial Dark Matter (Phase II) - Blank Spring... ... | reverse complement strand
GGGGGCGGGGGTGCCGGTCGGACGGGGAGTCGCCGTCTCCCCCGGACGCGAGGTCGCCGTCGGGCTTTCATCCGCAGGGGCACTCGTCGCTGTGGCCTGTCCCGGTGTTTCCACTGAGCAGCGGAGAGTATAGTTGCTGTTGGACAGGTTGGGTGGGGTCCGGTCGCCGTACCCCACCAGCAGGTACATCCAGCCTTCGTAGGTGGCATAGTAGGCGAAAAAGCTGTTAAAGTTTCCCGGCTCGACGTCGTCGTTGCCGCCAATGAGGTTGCGGTTGTGATCGTAGACGATCATGTTGGGGTCCACCCCCGGCGAGAGGTCCGACGTGCGACATTGGTACAACAGTCCGGGCTTGACCCAGATTTTGTAAAAGTCGTTATCCACGCCGCCGTAAGGGGGAGGGATAAAGTTGAATACCTCCGAGACGTTGGGCGAGATGACGCAGGCGTGGTCAAAGTCATAGTTGCCCAACCCGGTCCGGTCGCAGCGGTCGGCGTTGGGATCGGCGGCGGCGGGCGCGGAGGTGGCGGTGGCGGAGACGCTGATCTCTGAGATGGTCAGGTCGTAGGTGTCCGTCGGGGTGCTGAAATCCACCATGTTGGTGACCCGGATGTAATAGTAGCCGTCGTAAGTGGCGTTCCACTCGACCCGGCTGGCGAATCCTCCGCCGCTGTCATTGTCCTCGGCGACGCGGTTGCTGCTCTCGTTGAATACCTCCAGGTAGGTATCCACGCCCACCAGGTTGCTGGTGGAAGCCCGGTAACGGCGGCCCGATTTGACATAGAAGGCGAACCAATCTTGGTCCGTATCGGAGGGGACGAAATTGGCGTCGGTGGCGCTGGCCGAGATGGAGACGGGAAACACGTAGGCGGTATCTTTGGTGTCGTTCGGCTCGTAGGGGTCGGCGCCAGGCGGTGACGTAGCGGTCGCCGTAGGGGTAGCGGCCACCCGGTTGACGTCCAGGCGGTAGCTGGCTGTCTTGGTGGTCACCGAGGCCGCTTCGATGCGAATATAGTTTTGGTGTTGATTGGCCGTCCAGGACATATTGGTGCTGCTGGCGGAGGACGAACTGGCCTTGATGTACTCTTGGTCGGTGTTATATAGAATCATCCTCAGCCTGAGACCATCGTTGTCCCAGATAGTGAGGGTGGCCTCGTACTCGCGCCCGATGTCGGTGTCCATCACGAAAAAGTCCACGTCTTCGGGGGGATTGATGGTGCCGGATACGGAAACCGGGATGGTCACGTTGTTGGCCTCTGAAAAGTTGTCGTTAGGTTCCACCTCGGTGGTTGCCTGAAGCAGAGGCAAGTTCGTGGGGGAGGCCAACGTGGCCGAGATGGAGACGCATACCAAGGTCACGATCACCGACAGAGCGACAAATGTGTATTTACGTCTCATGTTCCTGCCTCCTGATGGGATTACAAGCAAATCCCTGATCCGGAACTCGGAAGCCGCCATCCAGTCTCAACGACGGTCACGTAGCACGGAATGGTGTTCCGCCCTGCTTGGCGTTTTAGCGCCGCTTGGCACATCCTTTTGCACCAACTGTACTATACCACAAACAACCCCAGACTTCAAGCGTACCATGGTACTCGTCATGGCGCTTTACCCGCCCACGCCGTACCCCAGCCGCCGCAGTTCGGCGTCGTCCTGCCGCCACTTTTTGCGCACCTTGACCCACAGATCGAGATAGACCTGCCCGCCCACCATGCGCTCGATCTCTTCCCGCGCGGCCGACCCAATCTGGCGCAGCATCTGCCCTCCTCGCCCGATGACGATCCCCTTTTGGGAGTCTCTTTCGACCACGACGTTGGCCGCGATATAGATCACGCCGCTCTCTCGCTCCTTGAACTCTTCGACGACGACGGCCACGGCGTGGGGCACTTCTTGGTGGGTATAGCGCAGTACCTGTTCGCGGATCAACTCGGCGGCGATCTCCCACTCGGTCTGGTCGGTGATTTGGCTGCCGGGATAGTAGCGCGGGCCCTCTGGCAGCGCTGCGACGATCCGCTCCACCAGCTTGTCCAGGTTGTCCCCGTCGGTGGCGCTGGTCATCATCCAATCCTGGTGGTAGGGAGCCAGCTCCCAGTATGCCTCGGTGTGGGGTTTGACCTTGTCCGCCGCCAGCAGGTCCATCTTGTTGAGGACCAGGATGACCGGGGAAGTGGTGTTTTCGCGGACGATTTTTGTGATCACCCGGTCCTCGTCGGTGGGTGGGACCGAGACGTCCACCATGAACAGGACCACGTCGGCGTCGGGGAGGGCGCTGGTGGCGGTGGCGACCATAGCCCGGCCCAGCCGGTGGCGTGGTTTGTGGAGGCCGGGGGTGTCCACAAAGATGATTTGGTGTTCCTCCCGGGTGAGGATACCCAGGATGCGGTTGCGGGTGGTCTGGGGCTTGGGGGAGACGATGGCTATTTTTTGTCCCACGATACGGTTGACGAGGGTGGATTTGCCCACGTTGGGGCGGCCGATGACGGCCACGAACCCGGATTTGTGATGGGGGGGGATTTCGTCGAGGGGGAAAAGGGTCGAGGGGGTCACGTCTTGGTTGGTATCTGTCATGCCATTCTCCTAACTAGAATTCGTCTCCGGGACGAGATAGATGCCGGGCAGGCTCAGCAGGGTCACGCCCCCTTTCACGAGCAGGTTGGCCCAAAAGATGGACCAGACGGTAGCTGAGGGGAGCTGTCCGCCAAAAGCGCCCCAGCAAAAGATCAGACTGTCCAATGGGATGCTGACGCTGTTGCTGACGAGCACGCGGGCCCATTGATACCGGCGCGTCACCCGCGTGACCCACAGGTGGTAGACCTCGGTGTCGGCGATCTCGCTGACCACCTCGGCGGCGATGGAGGCGACGACGATGCGCCACACCGGGGTGAGCACGGCGGCGAACTCGGCTTGCAGCGGCCAGGTCGGGTCGGGCGGCAGCCAGGCGGCCACGGCGAACAGTCCGGCCATCAGCAGGTTGATGCCGGCAGCGGCGACGATCACCGTCCGCGCGGCTCCCCGCCCCAGCAGCTTGTGCACCAGGTCGCGCAGGGTAAAGGTGAAGGGGTAGACGATGGTGCCGACGTCCACGCTGAACCCGGCCAGCAGCGCGATCTTGAGACTCAGCACGTCGGAGAGCATCTGCGCGGCCACGTAAGCGGCCACGACGAGCACGCCGGCCGTCGTGAGAGTAGACATGTGATGGGATCGGTTCATATTCTCCAGATCCAGCAGTAGAATGAGAACAAAGGCTCGCTCCACTCCAGGAACGAGCCTTTACATGATTTCTCTCTCCGTTTCCTGGCTACTCTTCTTTCTCGCGCTGGTGTGCTGCCATGATCTCTTGGGCCAGATGGGCGGGCATCGGCTCGTAGTGATCTATTTCCATCGAAAAGATGCCCCGGCCCTGCGTCAGGCTGCGGAGATCGGTGGCATACCGCTGCATCTCGGCTAACGGCACCAACACCTTGATGATGGACTTGCCAGTTTGCTGGTCCATGCCCTGGACCTGGGCGCGCTTGGTGTTGAGATCGCCGATGATGTCGCCGGTGTATTCCTCCGGCACAGTGACGGTGGCGCGGCAGATAGGCTCCAGCAGCGCCGGGCCGGCATCTTGCATCACTTTCTTAAAGACCTCCCGGGCGGCGATTTGGAAGGCAATGTCCTTCGAGTCCACGGGGTGTTCCTTGCCGTCGTAGACCACCGCTTTGACGTCCACCACCGGGTAACCCGCGATGACGCCCTGTTCCATCACCTGCTTGATCCCCTTCTGGATGGAGCTTTCGAAGGAGCGGGAGATGGCCCCACCAAAGACCTCCCACTCGAACTCGTAGCCGGTATCTCGCGGGAGCGGTTCCAGCCGCATGTGCACCTCGGCGAACTGTCCCGCGCCGCCGGTCTGCTTCTTGTGCCGGTATTGGTCGGCACGAGTTTGGGTGACCGTCTCTCGGTAGGGGACCTTGGGGATGGTGGTGGTAACTCCCACTCCAAAGCGGTTCTCCATCCGCCGCACGGCAATGTCCACGTGCGCCTCTCCCATCCCTTCCAGGATCGTCTGCCGCGTGCTGGCCTCCTGACGCCATTGCAGAGTCGGGTCCTCCTCGCAGATGCGGGTCAGGGTGGGACCCAGCTTGGCCTGGTCGGCCTTGCTGGTGGGATGGACCGCCACGGCGAACAGGGAGGAGGGGAAGGATGGGCCGGGCAGGCGGACCGGGTGTCCTTTGTCACACAGGGTATCTCCAGTGACGGTGTGGGCCAGTTTGGCTACCGCGCCGATGTCACCAGCGCGCAAGTGGGGAACCGGCATCTGCTCCTTGCCCCGCATGACATAAATCTGGCCCAGCCGCTCCTCTTCCTCGGCCCGGCTGTTGTAGACGCGGCTGTCCGATTCCAACAGGCCGCCGTAGACGCGGAAATAGGTCAGTTTACCCACGTAGGGATCGGCGGTGGTCTTGAATATCAAGGCGGTCAACGGGGCCAACTCGGTGGGGGCGATCTCTTCCTCGCCGGCCGGTCCTTGAGCGATCACCGGACCGCGATCGGTCGGAGAGGGCGCGTAGGAGACCAGCGCGTTTAACAGGGCCTGTGTGCCCAGCCCGGCGGTGGCGGCTGTCACCAGGACTGGAACAGCGGTCCCATTGAGCACGGACGCGCGCAGTCCCCGGTGAATCTCCTTGTCGGTCAGCTCCTCCCCTTCCAGGTATTTCATAATCAACTCGTCGTCTGACTCGGCCGCGGTCTCCACCAGGGCGGTGCGCGTCTCCTCTACTTGGTCGGTCAGACTGGCGGGGATGTCCGCTTTCTGGCCCGCCGCCCCCATCAGGGCCTGCTTCTTGATGACGTCGGCCACGCCGGCAAATTGTCCCTCCGTCCCGACGGGCAGATTGACGGGCACAAAATTCTGGTCGAACGCTTCCCCGAGCGCCTCTAGCACACGCTCCAGGTTGGCGTTCTCGCGGTTCATCTTGTTGACGACGACCATACGGGGCAGGTCATACTCGTCGGCAAATTTCCAGGCCAGTTCTGTTCCGACCTCGACGCCCGAGACGGCGTCCACCAGGATCAGCGCCAGGTCGGCCACTCGGATGGCGCTCTTGACCTCGCCGACGAAATCGGTGTATCCTGGCGAGTCCAGAACGTTGATTTTGCAGCTCTCCCATTCAACGGGGACGAGGGCCAGGTTGAGGGAGATATGTCGGTTGATCTCTTCCTCATCGAAATCGGCGACGGTGGTGCCGTTTTCGACCTCGCCCATGCGGTTGATGGCTCCGCTGGCGAACAGCATGGCTTCCGCCAACGAAGTTTTGCCTGCGCTGCCGTGGCCGAGCAAGACGACGTTGCGCAGGTTATCTGTAGCATACTCTTTCATTAAATTCAAGCCTCCTTAACACGCGATCTTTCGATGGAATTTTAAACCGTTCAATGATGTCATAAGCGCTTCATTCTACCCCGACTTGTCCCGTTGTGCAAGTTTGCTTTCGGTGTGTCTGGCTTGCCTTTTGAGGGAAATTGATATATGCTATTTGTGATGGAGCGATGGGCCGTTTAGGACACCGAGGCATTCTCAGTCGCATGCTCCTATGGTTGTATAAAGATATGCAGTAAGAATAGTCAAGCTGATTCTGGAGGTGATAGCTGCACTAGATCCAACAAAAGAGCGTTACACAGTTTGTCGTTTCAAATATAAATCGGGTCTACACGGATTCGTGGGGGAAAATTTCACAGCAGCAGGTGACGAAGGCGAAAATACACCTGTAGGGCGGGTTTCTTACCCGCCGGGCAGGTATGGAAACCTGCCCTGCGTAGAGCCTATAAATCATAAAACAGGAGGAGATAACAATGAACGCAAAGCGTATAGTGGCGATATTGGTCGTAAGTATGCTGGCCCTGGGCATGTTGACGTCCTGCGGGCCGGGTCAGTTGGGCACAGAAAAGAATCCCATCGTCTGGGTATTCGTCCCTTCCGGTGAGACAGAGCGTGTGACGGCTGGCGCCCAGTCGGTGGTGGATTTGCTGGAAGCAGAGACCGGCCTGTTCTTTGAGGTGCGCGTCGCCACCGAGTACGCCGGCGCCATCGAGGCGATGTGCGCCGACCCGGCCGAAGCCCACATGTCCTCGCTGGCCACCTTTGCCTACGTGATGGCCGCCGACCGTGGCTGCGCCGAAGCAGCCATGCTCTCCGTGCGCTATGGCAGCCCCACTTACAACGGTCAGATCCTCGTCCGGGCCGACAGCGGCATTACCGACCTCTCTCAGTTGAATGGCAAGACCTTTTGCCGCCCCGACCCGCTTTCCACCAGCGGGTGGGTGATCCCCTCGATCATGCTCAAGGGTGCGGGGGTGGACCCCAATACTGGTCTGGCCCAGGTTGTGGACGCTGGCAGCCACGATGCGGTCGCTGCTAGCGTCTACGATGGCACCTGCGATGTCGGCGCCACCTACGTGGACGCCCGCACTCGCATCGAGGAACAGTATCCTGATGTGATGGATCAGACCGCCGTCATCGCTATCGAACCGGACATTCCGAACGATGGTGTCCAGTTCCAGTCTGCCATGCCGCAGGATTTGCGTGACAAGATCGTGAATGGCCTGCTGGCTATCGCCGCCACCGAGGAGGGTGTGGAGGCGTTGAAAACTGCCTATCAGTGGGAAGAGCTGATGAAGGCCGATGACTCTTACTATGACGCATTCCGTCAAATCCTCCAGGCGGCCGGCATCAGCGCTGACGATCTGGTCGGAAACTAGTCGAGGCGCTTTGACGACGCGAGAGTCAACTATAGAATGATCTGTGCGAGGGGGGACACGGCGTCCCCCCTCGTGACAAAAGGGCAGAAGGATGTTTCAAATCAAAAATCTGACCAAAATCTATGATGATGGAACCGTCGCCCTTCGCGACGTCAGTTTCGAGGTGGCGGATGGCGAGTTTCTGGTCATTATCGGTCTGAGCGGCTCGGGCAAGTCCACTCTCCTGCGCTGCATCAACCGGTTGATTGATCCCACCGGGGGGCAGATCATTTGGGACGGCGTGGATATCTCGGCCGCCGAACCAGCTCAGTTGCGCCAGATCCGTCGCCAGATCGGAATGATTTTCCAGCACTTTAACCTGGTCAAACGCTCGAACGTGCTCACCAACGTCCTCTCCGGGCGACTGGGGTACGTGAATCCCTGGTCAAGCCTGCTGCATCGCTTTCCCGCCGAGGATCGGGAGATGGCGATGGCGGCGCTGAAGCGGGTGGGGATCGCCGACCAGGCCCACAAGCGGGTGGACGAGTTGAGCGGCGGTCAGCAGCAGCGAGTGGGAATCGCCCGCGCGCTGATGCAGCAGCCCCGCATGATCCTGGCCGACGAGCCAGTCGCCAGCCTGGACCCGGTGTTGGCTCACTCCATCCTGGAACACCTGGAGCGACTGAATCAGGAGGAAAAGATCACCGTCCTGTGCAGCCTGCACTACCTGGACCTGGTGCAGCGATACGCCACCCGGGTGATCGGCTTGCGGGATGGACAGATCGTCTACCGGGGCAGTCGCGAGGAAATCCGGGCAATGACCGATAGAGAATTCAAGGACATCTACGGTGAAGAGGCGGTCCGGGTGAGCGTTGTGCCCCAGGGGAGGGAAGAGTAATGGCGACGCGAACGACGAAACGGGAACTCCAACCCAGCCTGGTATCTCCGCCTGTGGCAGGTATCGCCTCGTTGTTCATTCCCGGCCTGGGACAGGCTCTGGCCCGCCAAGTCCAGCGGGGATTGACCCTATTTGGCTCCCTCGTGACTCTCGTCGGCCTCTTTGCCTGGCAGGTCAGTCTACTGGCCACGCGAGAGCAAGGAATAGGCGCCAAATTCGTCAAAGCTCTGGACAGACGTCCGGCATTCGTGATCCCCATCCTGGCGCTCATTGTTATCCTGTGGCTGTGGATTGCCTGGGATGCGTACCGGCAGGCCCAACCGGGTCAGCGGGGAGGTCTGAGTGTCTTTGCCCTCGTCCTGGCGCTTTTCTTCATCCTGGGTTGGAAGATCAGCGAGATCAACCTGTACAAATTGGCCACGGAACTGTCGGATGCGAAAGGTCCTCTCTCTCGAGTGCTGTGGCCCTGGGAAGCAGCCGTCACAAGAGATGTCGAAACCACAGTTGCCGGGGCAGATATTCTCTCGCCTTGCGATGACTTGCCCCCCCCATCACCTCCTGTAGAAACGCCCGGTGAGCCGTATGTGGTAGCCGACCCGACCTGTGGGGATCTTTCTCAGCAAGTGGAGGAAGGGGGGGTACTCAAAACCGTGCCCGGCACCCTTTTGACCGTCGTCGGGCGGGGTTTTGAGCCGAACACCGAGACCCAGATCTGGTGGTCAGATCCCATCGGCAACAAGTTTCAGATGCGCCAGGAGGGGAGATACCTAGCCATCATGACCGATGATGAGGGCGCCTTTCAGATCGAGATCCATATGCCCTACCGGCTCATTCCTCCCAGCTCTGAGGGACGGCAGGTTCACCGGGTGGAAGCCAGGCAAGTCTCGTCTGTGGGTGATCTCAAATTCAGTGATGCGTTAAAGCACAACGTCGAAAAAATGGTCGAGACCATCGTCCTGGGCATGATGGCCACTCTCTTTGGCATCATCTTTTCCGTCCCCGTCAGTTTCCTGGCGGCGCGGAACCTGATGTCGGGTTCCCCGTTGACGATGGCCCTCTACTATATCACTCGCACGCTCCTGAACATTGTCCGTTCCATCGAGCCATTGATCTGGGCCATCCTCGCCGGTGTCATAGTTGGGCTGGGACCCTTTGCCGGCGTCATTGCGCTGACCGTTCACTCCATCGCCGCGCTGGGCAAGCTCTACTCCGAGTCCATTGAATCCATTGATCCCGGCCCCATCGAGGCGATCCAGGCGACCGGCGCGACGCGGCTGCAGACGATCATGTACGCCGTAGTGCCGCAGATGATCCCACCTTTCGTCTCCTTCTCCATCTATCGGTGGGACATCAACGTGCGCATGTCCACCGTCATCGGCCTGGTGGGCGGCGGCGGCATCGGCTTCCTGCTGACCCAGTACATCCGCCTGTTGGACTATCGCTCGGCGGGGATCGCGGTCTGGTTCATCGCCATCACCGTGGCGACCCTGGACTATGTCAGCGCGGAAATTCGGCAGCGATTCGTCTAGGTGGCAATGCCCGATCTAGCTGTTGTCATCGTCAGTTGGAACGTGCGGGATCTGCTGGAGATGTGCCTGGGATCCCTCTGTGCTGACCTGGAGCAATCAGGCCTGGAAGCCCAGGTCTGGGTGGTGGACAATGCTTCCGCCGACGGCACGCCCGACATGGTGGCGCAGGCGTTTCCCTCTGTCCGCCTCATCGCCAGTGACGAGAACCTGGGTTTCGTGCGGGGCAACAATCTCGCCCTGCGCCAAATAAACTCTCACACTCCCACACTCCCAAACTATGTATGGCTGCTGAATCCAGATACAAAAGTGCTGCCGGGAGCCACGACAACGCTTCTCTCGGTGCTCGAGACCAACCCTCAAGCCGGCATGGCCGGGCCGAAACTCCTCTATCCCGATGGTTCCCTACAACACGCCGCATTTCGCTTTCCGGGTCTGGTGCAATTGATCTTTGACCTCTTTCCTCTCCCCCCTCGTCTCTACGAAACTTGGCTCAACGGGCGCTATCCACGTCGTCTCTACGAAGGCATGCAGCCTTTTCTCGTGGACCATCCCCTGGGCGCTTCGATGATGGTCAAGTCCGTTGCCATCACCGACGTGGGCCTGATGGATGAGGGATTTTTTATGTACTGCGAGGAAGTGGACTGGTGCTGGCGGATGCGCAAGGCACACTGGCTCATATATTGCGTTCCCATCGCGCGCGTGATTCACTACGCTGGCCGATCCAGTGGTCAGGTGCGGGTTTCTTCCTTCGCCAATCTATGGACCAGCCGGGCGCGGCTCTATGCCCGCCATCACGGCCCGTTCACACGGCGATTGGCGCGAGCGCTGGTGCGCACCGGCATGCGTCGCCGGATGCACGGTGCCTCTGAGGAAATGGTCGCCGCTTGCTGGCAGGTCATCCGAGCCTGGGAGAAGGTTTGATGAACGTGACGGCCATCGTGCCAGCGCGGGATGAGGAGCGTAACGTGGTGGACTGCCTGGCGAGCCTGGCCTGGGCGGATCGGCGCGTGGTGTTCGTTGATACCCGCACCACCGACCGGACGGTGGAACTGGCGCGGCAGGTGAGGGCCGATGTGATCCAGCACCCATTCGAGAACTTTGCCCAGTTTCACAATGCCGCGATGGACGCGGTGAGGGCCGATTGGATCCTGTTCGTGGACGCCGACGAGCGGGTCACGCCCGAATTGGCGGTCGAGATGCAGACCGTGACGGCCGAGGAGCGAGAGGAGGTGCTGTGGTGGGTGCCGCGTCACAATTACATCTTTGGCCGCCTCACACTGAGGGCGGGCTGGTATCCCGACTACCAGGCCCGCTTGCTGCGGTCGGGGCGCGCTCGGTGGGAGCGTCCGGTCCACGAGGTAGCCGTGGCGGATGGACCGGAGGGGCGTCTGGTTCATCCCCTGATCCACTACAACTATGATGACGTGGCGGATTTCGTCTCGCGGCAGAACAGATACACCGATTTCGACGCCGACATCCTCTTCCAGGAGCGGGTGCGGCCCCAGTTTTACACTCCCTATGCCCAGGCCGTCCGTCACTTTTGGTGGCGGTACGTGACGCTGCGGGGGGCGCGGGATGGACTGCACGGGCTGCGTTTGAGCCTGCTCATGGCGTATTACGAGGCGGTCAAATACCGCAAGCTGGCGCGCTTGTGGCGGAGGGCGGGTCGTTGACGGCTTAAATCAGGTGTGTTATACTGACCATCGTGCAGGATGATAGAAGTACGGCCTGGTAGGTAGAGAAGCGCATGAATGAGCCGGTCTTGGTGCTCAACGGCAATTACGAGCCTATTCACGTTTGTAATACCAAGCGTGCGATCGGGTTGATTCTGGCGGGCAAGGCCACGGTGTTGGAGAATGGGCGCGGATTCATCCACACGGTCTCGCGCGCCTACGAGCGTCCGGCGGTCATCCGGCTGGTCTATATGGTGCACCGCCCCCGACCGAGGGTGCGGTTATCCAAGCGGGAGGTTTTGCGCCGGGATGGTTACTGCTGCCAGTACTGCGGGCTTCAGGCCAGCCAGTTGACGATAGACCACGTGACACCCCGCTATCGAGGGGGGGAGTATTCGTGGGAAAACATGGTGGCCGCCTGTCCGCAGTGCAACCGGCGTAAAGGGGGGCGGACCCTGGCCGAGGCGGGAATGCGACTCCTGCGCCTTCCGTTCGAGCCTCGGCCTACGGCGCAGTACATCTTTGGTCGTTACGCGGTGAACGATGACACGTGGGCCAGGTATTTGACCGGTTGGTAGGAGCGTGCGAGCGGTTGAGGAGGGGGGCGGTCTCGACCGGCCCTTTCTGTTTGTCTGAATAATGAGGAGTTACTGTGAGTGAATCGTTTAATTACGGTGGTCAGGCCGTTATCGAAGGGGTGATGATGCGAGGAGCGCGCACGATGGCCGTCGCTCTCCGTCATCCTGAAGGACATATCGTCGTAGAGACCGAGCCCCTCAACGAGGCGCTTTACAACGGTCCCATCAGCCGCATTCCGTTCCTGCGGGGCATGGTGATGCTATGGGATGCGTTAGGCCTGGGGATGAAAGCGCTGATGCAGTCGGCCGACGTGGCGGCAGGTGAGGAGGTCTCCTTCTCCGGCCCGGTCAGTTGGGGAACCACCCTCGTCGGCGTTGGCCTGGGCGTGGGCCTGTTCATGATGCTGCCCTCGTTTTTAGTCGGCCTGGTGGCGCCCTACATCCCATCCGAATGGCTCAGTAGCCTTCTGGAGGGATTGGTGCGGCTATCGTTGATTGTGGGATATATGTGGCTCGTCGGCAGGATGCCCGATATACAGCGCGTGTTCGCGTACCATGGGGCGGAACACAAGACGATCAATGCGTACGAGGCGGGAACGGATCTGACGGTGGATGGCGTACAGTCCTTCTCCACTGCTCACACCCGTTGCGGCACCTCTTTCCTCCTGACGTTGGTGGTGTTGACGATGTTGATCTTTGCCCCTTTCCGTCCATCATCACTGCTCGAACGGGTGCTGAGTCGGGTTCTGCTGCTTCCGGTCATCACCGGCATTGGGTACGAAATTCTGCGCCTGACAGCTCGTCTGGCCGATCGGTCCTGGATGCGGGTGTTGGTAGCGCCGAATCTGGCGCTTCAGCGGCTGACGACCCGCGAGCCGGACGACGGGATGGTAGAGGTGGCCATCGCGGCCCTGAGGGCGGTGTTTGCAAACGAGGGCAGGGTGATCGGCAAGGGTGAGGAGACGCGAGGAACCGGCTGACCGAGAAACAGGCGATTCCAAGGGGTCAGCGCGGGGGCAGTGGAAGGGTGAAGGTAAATGTGGTACCTTTTTCAGACGTGCTCTCGACCCAGATCTGTTCTCCGTGAGACTCTAGAACCATGCGGCAAAAGGCCAGCCCCAGCCCGCTGCCTCGCCCCGGTTGCTGACCGGCGACGAATTTTTGGAACAATCGGTCCTGGATGTCGGGCGGAATGCCTGATCCGGTGTCACTCACAGATATGAGGAATTTGGAGCGCTCCGTGGTCTCGTCCCGAATGGTTATCCGGACGGCACCATCGGTTGGGGTGAACTTGAGGGCATTGCCGATCAGGTTTTTCAGCACCCGTTCGAGCAGTTCGATGTCGCCCCAAGCCGGAGGTAGATGGGGCGGGACATTGCTTTCCAGGGTGATGTTTTTCTCCACCGCCAGAGGGAGTTGAGAACTCGTTACGTTGGTGACCAGTTCACCCAATGGAAAGATGGAGGGTTCCAGCGGCATTTGACGGCTCTCCAGGCGGTTGATTTCCAGGATTGCCTTGACTTGTTTGAGCATGCCATCCGTGTTGTCCCGGGCGATCTCCCACAGTTGGCGTTGCGTGTCCGAGAGACTGTCATAGACCGTGTCGTGTAGGAATGACATGGCGCCATAGATGGCGGTGAGGGGATTGCGCAAGTCGTGCACCATGGCATGGATGAGATCCTCGCGCATTCTTTCCACTATGCGTTCTTCGGTGACATCGCGCAGCACCAGCAAGCGACCCAGGAGCGTCTGATCGGCTCTCACGGGGAGGGTGATAAAGTGGATGGTGTGCGGGGGGATGTCGCATTCATCCTCGTGGGCCGATGTCTCTTGTGCCTTGATCCGATGCACCTCCGACGAGATAATTTCCATGGCTCGAGGAGCGTGGTCCCTGAGAGCGGTCAAGATATGTTGGATGGGGCGGTCGATCCACGCTTCAGGATTCTCCGGTAGATGCAGCATCCCCAGCGCCTGGGCGTTGGCAACCAAGGTGCGTTTATTCATCCCGATCAGAAGGATACCGTCGCGGCTGGATTCGATCAATGCTTGCAGGCGACTGCGCTCATCGGTGATAGCCTGGAATAGACGAGCGTTGGTGATAGCGGTGGCTATCTGGCGACCAATGGTGGTGTGCAGTGTCTCGTCCTCCGTCGAAAGGGTCCGAGACTGATGGGCAAACAGACTCAAGGTGCCTAATGAGCGTTCTTGATGGAGCAGCGGAATGCACGTGATGGTGCCCAGTCCCCAATCTCTCAGGCTCTGAATAGCCTGTGGGTCTACCCCTTCCAGGCTCTTTACTTGTTCGAGGTCGCCGATCATCAGAACTTGTTTTTGATCCTGGACGTAGGCGCACAGGGTGTTGTCCACTCCCTCCTGATCGAGTTGTTCGGACATGGTCGTCGGCAAATTGTGGGCGGCCAATAGATGCAGTTGCCCACTTGTTGGATCGGCCAGGCTGATCAGGCCGGCGTCAAAGTTGAGGGATTGAATGGCCGATTGCAACGTCTCTTGGAGCACATCTTCCAATATCAGTGAGCGGCTGATGGAGCGTGCGATATTGTACAAGGTGCCCAGGTCGGCGGCGTACTGGCGTATTTCCGTGTAGAGACGGGCGTTGTCCATAGCCAGAGCGATGGCATCGGCCAACGAGCGAGCCATCAGAATATCCTCTTGAGTGAAGGCAAAGAGTTGATCGGTGGATATGTCGAGTATGCCCAAGACGCGCTCACCGCGCTTCAGCGGGACCGCCAGTTCGCAGCGGTACACGTCTGCATCGCCTACGAAATCCATGCCCGTCCGCACATCGGGGACGTATTGAGTTTCGGCGGTGCGATAGGCCCGGCCGATGATCCCTTGACTGAGGGGAACGATTTCCTCCTTGTACAGGGACAAGTCGCCGGCCCTGGCCTGAAGGGTCAGATAGGCTTCTTTTTCGTCGGGCAGGAGAATGACGACGGAGGGCCACCCCGTCATCTGAGCGACGGCTTTCACAGCCAGGTGAGCGGTGGTCTCAGGGTCGAGGTGCTCGCCCACGGCGCGGAGCACGTTGTAGAGGGTGGTCTGACGGTGAGCCAGGAGACGCTGCTCGTCGTACATCTGGGCGTTCCGCATGGCCAGCATGATCTGGTCGGTGGACGATTGCAGCAGGAAGGCGTGTTCGCTCGTAAAGTAGTTGGGCTCCGGGTGATGCAGATTGAGCACGCTCAACACCGCTGACCCACTGACGATGGGAATGGACAGGACGGAGCGAACGGTATAAGATACGTTGGGCAAATCTGTCCAGCGGTCATCCCGGGTCGTGTCCGGTATCAGCGCCGGACGACGGTGACGAACGACCCAGCCAGCCAATCCTTCCTTCATCACGTAATTCACCGTGTCGTGGTGTTCCACCTGCGGCAGTTCACGGCGGGCCAGGATGCTGTGGGTCACGTTACCACTTTCATCCAGAAGGAATATACTGCCGTCGTCGGCACCTGTGAGAGTAACCGCCATATTCAAGATGCTCTGCAGTGTACCTTCCAAAGATGTCGGTTTGGCAGCCGCACGTCCCAAGGCGACCAGGTTTTCGAACAGCCGCTTCTGGGCGATCAGGTTATCCTCCGATCTCTTGCGCTCTGTGATATCGTACAGGATAACGAGACGGCCCATGATCTGCCCGCGCTGGTCTTGCAGTGGAGAGATACGCATATCATAGGCCCGCTGTTTCTTTCCATGCCCCAGCATGATCTCGGTCTGTATCTCGTTCACATTCTGGTATTGTTCGATCAGGCCAGGTTCGGAGGTCAGGATGTGAGCGATGGGCTTTCCCAAGATCTCGGAAGCGGGTCGCCCAATGATCTCTTGGGCTGCCGGGTTGAGGTCTATGATCCGATTTTGCGTGTCCAGCACAATTGCACTTCCGCCCATACTCTCCACGACCGCCCAACGGGCCACCGGTACGATGTTGAACAGCCGGAAACGGATAATGTCCCAAATTACCAGCAACCCAATGATGGTGAAGGTGAGGGGGGTCAGATCTAGTGGAAACTGGATCAAATCAAATGTGGATAGCAGGTTACCCACCAGCGATATCAGGATGCCGGCCAGCATAATGCCGGCCTGGCCTCGATATAGGTAGGGTGAATGGCGGAGCGTGTTCCAAAGCAACAGTACCGTGAGACAGAACAATCCATAGGAATACGCCGCGTGAATCCAGAATACGACGCCGTGGGGAGCTTTCCATACCAGCAGCGATCCAACGGGTACCAGCGTGCCTTCGTGCAGCCAGATCAGGTGATGCCATTCGTTGGTCCAGACGAACAGTGTCATCAAGATCGGCTCGATAGACAGCAGGGCAATGTTGCGGGGCGTCAACCATTGATGCCGTCCTGTGTAGCGGAGCAAAAAGACCAGCCAACTGATCGGTGCGACCACGATGCCCAGGTAGCGGAACTTGGTCCAGAACAATTTGGCTGACATATCTATGCTGATCAATCGCAGTACGTCTCCCAACGACCATACCGCGACGGCCAGCATAAGCACGGCGAACGATTCCGTGTCTATGACCGAACGGCGTTTCCACGCATAATAGGCCAGCCCTATCGAGATCAACGAGGCGGCCAACATAGCGTATATCCAGGGTGTATGTTGCCAGCTCATAGTGTGCTCATTATCTCGTCAATTCATCCATCACGTGGGCTTGTGCCCGATACGGCGGCTAGAGTGAACCAGCTCCCCACCCCTACTACTAGTAAGTATACCACAAAAACGGTTTTTTTTCATAGTAATTTATTTACAAAACGAATCCAGTTTTGGGGTCTAGATTTACAATTTCGTCAATATTGGGGAGAATGGGCTGACAAGTAATTCTCGTCATGGGAGAAAAACACCTTTGTCAATAATTTGACAATGGCACATTAGTGTAAAACCACGCTTGTGGCGCAAATGCCCGGCGATAAAGTCGCCGGGCTACGGAGCAGCGCCCGATTCATTGGGCTTGGGAGCCCCGTTCACGGGGCGAAAGCTCTGTAGCCGGGGCACTTTGTGCCCCGGCGAGCCTTGCCCGGGAACTAGGCCGCCAAAGGTAGAATGTGCCATTGTCAAGATAAACCCGGATGAGATAAGGAACGCCGGCATCCTGCTGGCCTTTGGGCCGTCAAGATGACGGCGGTCTCCCCAATACTGAAGGCTCTACGCAGATTTGTGGGGTAGGGCAGGTTTCCATACCTGCCCGGCGGGTAAGAAACCCGCCCTACAGGTGTATTTTCGCCTTCGTCACCTGCTGCTGCGAAATTTTCCCCCACGAATCCGTGTAGACCCATACTGAA
>Ga0209614_1001564_pt1 | contig 16699 bp, 11 predicted proteins | sample BlaSprsedimmetaG_FD_185484 | JGI IMG/M metagenome (GOLD analysis project Ga0209614, IMG submission 185484) | Hot spring sediment bacterial and archeal communities from California, USA to study Microbial Dark Matter (Phase II) - Blank Spring... ... | reverse complement strand
TAAGCTCTTCGCCAGGCTTTTCGGTGTGCGCGATTTCGATGCAGATGCTCTGATCAAGCGTGTGGGACTTGATGGACGCGGCCACGACAAAGTGGAGCGCTATTCTAAGGGCATGAAGCAGCGTTTGGGGCTGGTTGATTTGGGTGCATCGCATGTGACCCAAGCGGCGCTGGCGATGGAGGCCCTCACAGTGCGGACTTATTCCACCGAAGCGGCGCTCAGATCCGCGACAGAGGTTGGTGCGGTGGATGTGGGCCTCGTGCTGCCCACGAACTTCGATGCGCAGATTGTGCAGGGCGGCGCTGCTACGATGACAATCTATGTCTGGGGCGAAAGCCTGATCAAACATCGCGTGGCTGTGGTTGCTGCGGTGGCTGCGTGGCTGCGCGAGATCGCCGGGCATACCTCGCCTGTGGACATCACCCATGTTGTTCTCGGCGATACCAATACCCTGCCCTGGGAGCAACGCCTGCTCCCCTTCGTTGTGCTGATGAGTATCATGCTCGGCGGGACGATGTTGCCCGCGTCATCGTTGGTGCAGGAGAAGCAGCAGCGCACGCTCAACGCGCTGGTCGTTACTCCGGCGACGATGGGTGAACTTTACCTCGCCAAAGGCATCATGGGAATGTTGGTCAGCAGTGCAATGGGGCTGCTCACGCTGGCGCTGAACCGAGCTTTTGGCGGCGAGCCGCTATTGTTGATCGGTGTGTTGGCGCTGGGGACCATGCTGGCGGCGGAGTTTGGTGTACTGCTCGGCATGTTGGTCAAGGACATCAACACGCTATTCGCCACTATCAAATCCATGGGTGTGCTCCTCTACGCCCCGGCGCTCGTCAGCATGTTCCCGGAAATCCCGCAGTGGATTGGACGGCTGTTCCCCACCTATTACGTCATCCAGCCCGTCGTCGAAATCGCGCAACACGGCGCGCGTTTGAGCGATATCGCGGGGATGTTGGCGATTCTGGGGGCGCTCATTGTGGGGATGAGCGGCGTCCTCGTCTTGATTACGCGCAGGTTGCAGGCCCAGGACGCACTTTAAGCGCCCCGTTGGCTACGACTTCACGGAGCCAGGGGGATGGTGAAGAAGAAGCTGCTTCCTTTATCGGCTTCGCTTTCGAGCCAGATGCGACCCCCTTGCAGTTCGATCAGGCTCTTGGCGATGACCAGCCCCAGCCCGGTCCCCGGTTGCTCGCGGATGGCCGGGTTCTCGGAGCGGAAGAATTTGGTGAAGAGCTGGCGCTGATCCTCCTGGCTGATGCCGATGCCGGTGTCAATGATGGCGCAGCGCACAAAGTCTGGCTCCTCGCTTGAAATCCACGCGCGCACCGCGACGGTGCCCCCGTGCGGGGTGTACTTGGTCGCGTTGCCGAGCAGGTTGATGAGCACCTGGGTGATGCGGTCTGGATCGGCCAGAACGGGGGGCAGTGATTGGGGCAGATCGCAGATGAAGACCTGCTGCTTCTGCTCCAGCGATTCGTGGATGATGTCAATGGCCGCATCGAGCGCCTCTTCCAGGTCGAACTCGCGGGGCGCAAGTTTGAGCCGCCCTGTCTCGATGCGCGAGACATCCAGCAGATCGCTGACGAGGATGCGCATCCGCTCCACGTTGCGGCGGATGGCCTCGATGAACTCCTGTTGTTGCGGGCTGAGATCGCCCACCATCCCCTTGTTGAGCATATCGGCGTAGCCGCGAATCGAGGTCATCGGCGTGCGGAGCTCGTGGGAGACCAGCGACACGAATTCCGATTTGGCCTGGTTGGCGAGGCGTAGGGCTTCGTAGAGGCGGGCGTTTTCCACCGCGATGGCGGCGTGGTTGGCGACGCGCAGCACCAGGTCGAGATCGTTGGCGGTGAACAGCCGCTCGCCCGCTTCCAGATAATAGATGCCCATCGGTCGCCCTTCGCGTAGTAAGGGGACGATCAGCTGTTCGGGATGGTAGCTGGGCTTGCGCTGGTAGAGGCTCTGGTTGACGCTGTGGGTTTCGGGGTGCGGCTGGCCGACCTGAGCCACCCAGCGGATCCCCTCTTCGGCGATCAGGCCCAGCGCGCCAGCCCCGGCCTCGACTGCGACCGTGGCCCATTGGATGCTCTGCTGCATCACATGATCGAAGTTGAGGCTGGCATTGAGCTGCCGTCCCATCTCTTGCAGCGTGTGCAATTGCTCCAGATTGGCTCTGAGCGCGCGGTTGGTTTCTGCGTAGACTTGCGCGTTGACCATCGCCGTGGTCGCCTGGTTGGCGAAGGCTGTGAGGGTGAGTAAGTCATTCTGGGTGAAGATGCCGGCCCGCGCGCGGTTCTCCAGATAGATCGCGCCCAGCGGCGTCTCCTGATGGTAGAGTGGGGTGCAGAGGATTGAGCGCAAGCCGTAGGCGACGATGCTCTCGCTGCCCTTGAAACGGGGATCGAGTTGGGCGTTGCTGGTGAGCAGCGGCTTTCCGCTCTCCAGGGCGCGGCGCACGATGCTGTGGCTGAATTGCAGCTCCGTGGGGGTGAAGGCCTCGCCGGTCGCGTTCCGGGTGACGTGGGTGCTGAGTTCCCCATCATCCACGAGGATGAGCATCCCCCGCTCGGCGCCGGTGAGGGTGACGACTGCGTCAATGATCGCCTCGATGGTCTGCTCCCAATCCAGCGAGGCATTGATGCTCTGCCCGAATTCGTAGAGGCGGCTGAGTTGGGCGCTGCGCTCCCGCGCTATCTCCAGCTGGACGCGTGTCAGCAGCTCCTCCCAGGTAGCCAGATGGCCTTCGAGCTGGTGGTCGCCTTCGTGTTGGAGGGAGTACCGCTGTTGTTGGATGAGGTCCCGCAACAGATTGAGGGTATCGCGGGCCTGTCCAACTTCAATTTGCAAAGTTTCCATTGACGAGCTCTCCTTGCCAGGGGACGGGAACCGCTTCCACTTGCCAATCCCACAGCCAGTAGGCCAATCCGCCCCAGGGCTTCCACGGGCTGAAGGCCTCAATCACGGCCTCCGGTGTGATGGGGGCGGGATGTTCCCAGGCCCGCTCGAGGCGTTGGCAGGTGTGCGAATCGGTGGGGATGTAATCGTAGCGGCCCAGCGCCAACATGAAGAGCGAGTGCGCGTAATCTTCCAGCCCCAGCAGATGGCGCACGACCTGATCCACCACCATCAGCGGGAGATCGGAGCGGGTCAGTCCTTCGAGCTGATTGGCCTTGGTGTAGAAGATCTCCGCCGCATCGCAGATGCACTCGCTCACGTTTAGGGGGAGCATCTCGCGCAGCAGGTGTTTGCCCCACAGCAGTTGTTGGGGCGTGGGGAAGGCGTGGTGGGTGGGATTGCTCGGCAGGGGCGCCCCCAGGCGGTCAACCAGCCAGGTGATCCGCTGGCGGCCCCAATCCTCCGGTGAACTGGCGAGCACCAGGGCCTTGATGAAGTCCTCGAAGAGTGTCGCGCCGCGCAGGAAGATGCCGCCGTGTTTGACTGCCGCGTGGAGCGCGGGCGTCTTGTGGGCCTTGCGCAGGAAGCGGGCGAGGTTGTCGTCGAGGCGCAGCATCCGGCGGGCCTTGCGGCTGAGCTCCTCCGTTTCCAGCCCGTTGAGCCGCTCGCTGGCCTGCAAGACGAGTCCGGCGGGATTCTGCCACAGCTTGAGCAAGACCGTGTGGCCGGAGGTGAGCTGTTCCACACGGAGCAGATATTCGGCGCTCGGCCCGACAGCGTAAGGCGGCAGCAGCAGCCATTGCGAAATGTTGATGATGCCGCTTAGCGAAAAGTCTTCGGAAACATTTAGAATCCAGTGCATGTTAGACCCCCATCTAGCAATTAGCATACCATAGGTAAGGGTGGATGGGGGTTTCAGGCTGGTTACGATTGAGTTAAAAGAGGGGATGCGAGTTGGCGAGTCAGCGAATAGAGTCGGTCCCTAATAATGCCAATCGGGATTAGGACGCGGATTTTCGCGGATTCACGCTGATAGTTCTTAAAATCAGCGGAAATCAGCGTGAATCTGCGTCCAATACCTGCTCAAGGCTTATTCAGGAACAGGTTTAATAACTACGTGGTGTTCAGGGGAGAAGTACAACCGGATAGGGACTCTATCCGGTTGTAACTTGCGGCTTGCAGCTTGATACTTGCGGCTATTTGAGTCCTGCGATTTCCAGCCCGGCTTGTAGCACCGGCTGGATGAGGCTCTCATCGGTCAGCTCGCAGTAGACGCGGATAATCGGCTCGGTGCCGGAGAAGCGCACGAGCAGCCAGCCCACATCGCCCAGCTCGTACTTGAAGCCGTCTAAGGTGACGATGTTGGTCACAGGGACGCCCGCGATGGTCTCCGGCTTGGCCGCCTGGATGCGCGCCAGGGTCTCCGGGCGCTGCTCCGAGGGGAAGCGCGTGTCAATCCGGTCGTAGTAGTAGTGCTGGCCCAGCGCCTCGAAGAGCGTTTCCACCAGTTGCGCGGGCGTCTTGCCCGTGCGTACCATGAAATCGAGGAAGTAGAGGTTGCCCAGCAGTCCGTCGCGCTCCGGGACGTTGCCCCGGAAGGCGTAGCCGCCGCTTTCCTCGCCGCCGATGAGGCCTTCCACCTCCAGGAACTTGGGCGCGATGTACTTGAAGCCCACGCCGGTCTCGTGGACGGGGACGCCGTACATCTCGCCGAGCCGGTTGAGCATCTGCGTGGTGGAAAGTGTCTTGACGATGGGGCCGCGATCACCGCGCACTGCGAGGAAGTAGTAGGCCAGCAGCCCGAAGACGCGCAGCTGATCCACAAAGACGCCGTGCTCGTCGCCGATGCCCATGCGGTCGGCGTCGCCATCGGTGATGAGGCACACGTCCGCGCCGAGTTCGACCGTTTTCGCCAGCGCCACATCCACGTTGGGCTGAATCGGCTCCGGGCGCTGCATCTCCGGGAAGAGCGGGTTGCGCTCCGCGTGGATTTCGATGATCTCCGTGCTGCCGCCGCCGAGCAAGCGCGGGAACCAGCCTGCCGCGTTGCCCCACATCGGCTCGACGAGGACTTTCAGCCCGGCGTTGCGGAGCCGGTCCAGGTCTACCAGTTTGCCGATGTGCGTGATGTACGCGGGATCGGGATCCCATAGCGTCACCAGCCCTTGCGCCTGCGCTGCGGCGAGGTCGAGCCGCTGCACGTCTGCCACCGAAGCGGGAATCGCCGCCTCGATTTCCTTCAGTCCGGCGGGCGCAATCGCGCCGCCGTCGGGATCGCGCACCTTGAAGCCGTTATCCGTGGGCGGATTGTGGCTCGCGGTGATGTTGATCGCGCCGCCCGCCCCGCGCTCCACTACCGTGTAGCTGATGACGGGGGTGGGGCAGTTGCGCTCCGTGAGCCAGACGTGGATGCCGTTGCCCGCCAGTACCTCGGCGGCGGCAGCGGCGAAGTATTCCGATTGATAGCGCTGGTCATAGCCGATGACGCAGCCCTTCTCGGCCAGCGCGTGGGCCTTGAGATAGGCGGCGAAGCCCTGCGCGGCCCGGCGCACGTTGTCGAAGGTGTAGTCCTCCGCGACGCGCGCGCGCCAGCCGTCCGTACCGAATTTTATCGTAGTCATGTATTTGTGTTCTCCTTGTGCTTTTGCCTCACGCAAAGGCGCAAATACGCAAAGAAAAAAACTTAGCGACTTGGCGGCTTTGCGTGAGAAATCTTATCGGATGATCTCTTGCAAGAAACTCGCGCCGATTTCCGTCCCGCCCAGCCCAAAAACCTCCGCAATCGTCGCGCCGACATCCGCGAAGGTGCTGCGCACGCCCAGGTTCACGCCCGGCTTGACCGGGTCGCCGAAGACGAGCAGCGGGATGTACTCGCGGGAGTGATCCGTGCTGGGCATGGTGGGATCCACGCCGTGATCCGCCACGATCATGGCGATATCGGTGGGGCGTAGCGCGGCCTGGATCGCCGGCAGCGCGGCGTCGAAGTCGCGCAGCGCGCCCGCGTAGCCCTCCGGGTCGTTGCGGTGGCCGTAGATCATGTCGTATTCGATCAGGTTCACCAGCAGCAGCCCCTTGAACTCGTCTTGGAGGAATTCCAGCATCGCGGCGATGCTATCCTTGTTGTTGGTGCGATGCTTGTTCAGCGTGATGCCGGTGTTGCCAAAGAGATCGTCAATTTTGCCGACCGCCGCCACATCGAAGCCCGCCTCGACCAGGCGCATCATCACGGTGGGGCGCGGCGGCAGGAGCGGATAATCGTGGCGGCGCGACGTGCGCTTGAACGCGCCCGGCTCGCCCTCGAAGGGCCGGGCGATGACGCGCCCGACGGCGTGCGGGCCGCTCAGCATATCGCGGGCGATCTGGCAGACGCGGTACAGCTCCTTGATGGGCACAATCTCCTCGTGCGCGGCGATTTGGAACACGCTATCCGCCGAGGTGTAGACGATGAGCTTGCCGGTTTCGAGGTGCTCCTCGCCCAGCTCCACGATGATCTCCGTGCCGGAGGCGGGCTTGTTGCCCAGCACGCCGTAGCCCGTGCGCCGCGTGAACTCCGCCAGCACATCGGGCGGGAAGCCGTCCGGGTAGGTAGGCATGGCGATGGGCGAATGGATGCCCATGAGCTCCCAGTGCCCGGTGACGGAATCCTTGCCCTTGGAGGCTTCGGCCATCTTGCCGTAAGCGCCGAGCGTATCTGCGCGGGGCGGCACGCCCACGATGTCGCCCAGATTGCCCAGGCCGAGCGCCTGCAGATTGGGCAAGTCCAGCCCGCCGATGGCGCGGGCGGTGTTGGCGATGGAATTGCTGCCCACATCGCCGTACTCGTCGGCGTCGGGCAACTCGCCCACGCCCACGCCGTCTAAGACGATGACGAGAATGCGTTCAATGGTCATGGAAAACCTCCTGATGCGTATTGCGTATTGCGTATTGCGTAAAAATATCTTTGCGTTCTTGGCGCCCTCGGCGGTTAGAGATGTGCGGTAATGTGAGTGTCTATTTCGTCTAAGATGAAATCGTAGATGATATTAAACTTTTCCAGGGTTTCTTTAGTTAATTCGGCTATGAGAGTGTAATTGCCAGATTCTTTGAAAACGCCAAACTCAAGCAACTTTTGGCGTAACACTCTCATGTTGTCGCTGTTCCACCCCCATCCCGGTTGGAAATAGAACTGGAATGTACCGGATGGAGACCCATAAACGAAAGAACCGATCTTCTCGCTTTTTGATAGACGTGCGCGGACTGAAAATCCTGTTGTGCCCCAATAGATGATATGCCCACGTTCTTCGGCGCATTTTAATACTCTTTGGAAGAACTCGCGTGCTGCAGGCGTGCATTTCTCCAGGAATTCTTCTTGATTTGTATTTCCTTTGCGCTTCGATGAGGGAGACTTTGCGTTGCGGGCGGCTTCAGTGAGGCCCACTACTCGCGGAACCAGGGCTTTTTGTTTTTGATTTCCCGTGCGCTGGAATTGTTTGACTTCAACTGCGAGGACTTCAACATTGCTCATCTCTTCGTTCAGAAATTCTACCAGTCGCCGGAGTTCTTTGGGTGTGGAATCTGAAACGAAGATCAGCCGGACGCGATGATTGCGAAGGTTGGTTTCGACCTTTTCCCAATAACCTTCGATGTCTGTATCTTCTCCATCCTCACCCAACATATCAATGATTTCATCATCGAGGGCTTTACCGCGACTTTGGGCCGTTTCAGCGGCAGATTGACGCAACCGATCCATGTTCCAATACTCGGTGCCGTTGGCGGCATAATCCAACATCTGGGCGACAACCTCGCGGCGCGCACGAGTATCGGTTGCTCGCTTGCATTCTACAAACGTGGGAATGCCATCCTGATCTAGAAATAGATGGTCAAGGCTCCACCGATCGCTTTCGTTGGTGTCGCCTGGAATTCCCATTTCCCGTGCGATTAGTAGCCAACGTCGAGGATTTTCAGGATCAATCTGGTCTCCGGGAAGCAGGTCTGGATACCGCGCCAGTAAATCTTGAAGCATATCCTCAGTCACATAGCTGGTTTCTTCCAATGCAATGAGGTTATCTTCTTGCTCCCCTACGATGAAAATCTTAGGTTTGTGCATGGTTTTTACCTCCTATGTGTCTGCTCTTGCTGCCCCAAAATTAACCTTTCCCCGCGCCCATTTGTGCATTCGCGCTGCATTCGTGGACGGCCTACCACGCCGTCGTGATTCCGAGTACCAGTGGCAGATAATTGCCCGACTGTACGGGTGGCGATTCCCCACCAAGCCGGTGGGTACGTCTGGCGCGTTGCTTTGGCATTGCTGCTGTTGAAAGCATCTTCTGTGCCGCCGCTCTTAAATGACCGGAACATAATCCCAGGATAGCACGGAATGTATCCTATGACAAGTGAAAAGATGAATCTGATCATGAGGTTCGAAATGATTTCCTGAGTTTATAATGCGGCGGGATTGCTTCGAGCGCATTGGTGGATGTGTAGCGAAGTCCTGGTTTCTTATAAAACACAAACAGCCCGGTTGACTATCGAGCCGTTGTTGTGTACCCCTGCCGCGACTCGAACGCGGGCCACCGGCTTCGGAGGCCGATGCTCTATCCATCTGAGCTACAGGGGCGTATTTACCAGGGTATTCTACCACAAAGACCTTGTTTGCCAAGCCACGCGCGCGGGGTAAAATAGGGGCAATCCCGGCTATGGAAAGGAGCATGAGAATGAATCAATTGGAACTACTCAAACGGTTAAGCATCCCCAACGAGACGAAGATGATTCTCTTGGTGATGGATGGGTTGGGCGGCTTGCCCGGCCCCAACGGACTGACGGAGCTCGAGGCCGCCGCGACGCCCTATTTCGATGCGCTCGCCAAGGTCAGCATCTCCGGCCTTTCGACGCCCGTCTATCCGGGGATCACCCCCGGCAGCGGCCCCGGCCATGTGAGCCTCTTCGGCTACGATCCCCTGGAGTGGGAGATTGGGCGCGGCGTGTTGGAGGCGCTCGGTATTGATTTCGAGCTCGGCCCCAACGATCTGGCCGCGCGCGGCAATTTCGCCACCGTGGATGCGGAGGGCAACATCACCGACCGCCGCGCGGGTCGCATCCCCACCGAGGTGGGCCGCAAACTCGTCGAAAAATTGCGGCAGATCCAGCTGCCGGCGGGGATCGAGACCTTCGTCAAGGTCGTCAAGGAGTACCGCTTCGTCCTGGTGCTGCGCGGCGAGGGGCTGGCGGATGGCCTCACCGAGACCGATCCGCAGTGCACGGGCGTCCCCCCGCTTCCCGTCGAGGCGCTGCGCCCGGAGGCGGAGAAGTCCGCCCAACTGCTCAACCGCTGGCTGGCCGAGGCGCGCAAGCTCCTGGCGGATGAAAGCCCCGCCAACAGCATGAACCTGCGCGGCATCGCCAAAGTTCCGCCCATCCCCAAACTGCCTGACATTTGCAACATGCGCTTCGCCGCCATCGCCACCTATCCCATGTACCGGGGGATCGGGCGGCTGGTGGGGATGGATATTCTGCCGACCGGCGATACCATCGAGTCCGAGGTCGAGACGTTGCGCGAGTATTGGGACGACTACGATTTCTTCTTCTTCCACGTCAAAAAGACCGACAGCTACGGCGAGGATGGCAATTTCGATGGTAAGAAGGGCGTCATCGAGAACACCGATCAGCTGTTGCCGCAGATTTTGGCGTTGCAACCGGACGTCGTGGCCGTGACCGGCGATCACAGCACCCCCTGGTCGCTCAAGGCACACTCCTGGCACGAGGTGCCGGTGCTCTTCTATGCCAAACATCTCCGCCCCGATGGGGTGGAGGGCTTCGGCGAGCGCGCCTGTCGCACCGGTGGCCTGGGCCACATCCAGCACCAGCATCTGCTCCCGCTGATGATGGGCCACGCTGGACGGCTCAATAAATTCGGCGCCTGATCCGCTTGAGGAATGAAGTAGCCGCGAAATTTGCATCGTGTTTTGACAGCACGATGTGGAAATCGCGGCTACATGGCTTCTTCAAAAATCAGCAAATCCAAAAAATCACTTGCGTGGCGAACGTAGCGCGAACGTTAGTTCGCCCTCTTTTGGCTATTTTCGTTGCTTGTTGGTATGTTGCCTGATCCCTGCCCTGTTGTATAATCTGGGCGAGGGACAGCCAGGAGGCGGCGATGCGCATACGATACGGACTTATCTTTTTGATTTTGATGTTCATGCTTGCGGGGTGCCGGTCACTTTCCAGCCCCTTCACGGATGACTTTTCGGACCCTTCTAGCGGCTGGACGGGGGCCTCTTACGAGACCTACGAGCGCGGCTACGTACAGGGGCAGTACCTCATCCGCATTGATGTGCCGCAGTGGTTCGTGTGGACGACGCCTGGAGAGTACTTTGAGGATGTCTCCATTGAAGTGACCGCGCGCTCGGAGGGGAGCACCGATAATCACTATGGCGTGCTTTGCCGCTACGATCAGGGCAACTTCTACTACTTTGCCATCAGCGCCGATGGGTACTACGGCATCTTTCGCGGCGCTGAGGGCCAACCGCTCGCACCGCTGACCGGCTCCGCCATGCGCCGCTCGCCGCTGATCTACACCGATGGCGCGACGAATCGCCTGTTGGTCACATGCGAAGGCCCGCTGCTCACCTTCTACGTCAATGGTGAACAGCTCGCCCAAGTGACCGATGAGGCGCTTACCCGTGGCGATATGGGCCTGGCGACCGGGACGGTCAGTCGTGGCGGCACGGCGGTCTGGTTCGATGATTTGGTTGTGGACAAACCTTAGACGCTTGGTTGAGAGGGGAAAATAAATGCTACAATATGGCTGGCGATTGTTGTTGGGATTGACCTTGTTGGGTGTGCTGTTCGCGTGCGCTTCCCAGACCTGGCAGGAGAGCTTCGACGATGTGGGCGATTGGCTTATCAGCTCCGATGCCGCCGCCGATGTCACCGTAGCCGATGGACAGCTGGTGGTGCATATTCGCCAGCCGGGGCAACTGGCCTGGGCGCGCACCGACCGCTCTTTCAAGAACTTTCATCTGACGGTGGACGCCACGCAGGTCTCCGGCCCGCTCGATAACGAGTACGGCGTCCTCTTCCGCATGGATGGCGATAACAGCTTCTACGTCTTCTCCATCAGCGGCGATGGCTACGTCCGCGTCGCCCATTACGATAGAGGGACATGGCTGCTCCTCGGTTCCGATTGGACGCCGAGCACGGCTATTCAACAAGGGGCTGCCACCAATCGCCTGGAAATCGTCGCGGAGGGGAGCACCCTCACCTTCTGGGTCAATGGGGTGCAGGTGACCTCCGTGACCGGCGCGGATGCGCTGCGCCGGGGCGACATCGGCCTCTACGCCGGCGCCTTCAACGAGCCGGGTGTGGTCATCGCCTTCGACAACCTGATTGTGGAACCGCTGCCCTGACGCTGTGGTAGCCTTTCTCTGATGCTTTCGCCCCCGCCCTCGGGGGCGTTCCTGCGAAAAGAAGCGGATGCGAGTTTACCTGGATTTTTTGGGATGTCGGCTCAACGCGGCGGAGAACGAGACGCTGGCGCGGGAGTTTGCCGGCGCCGGTTGGGATGTGGTGAGCGATCCGGTGGCGGCGACGGTCATCGTGCTTAACACTTGTGCCGTCACCGGACAGGCTGCGCGCAAGAGCCGCCAACGGTTGCGGGCGTTGCATCGTCTCAACCCCGCCGCGCGCCTTGCTGCTGTGGGCTGCTGGGCCACCGGACAGGCGGAGGCCGCCGCGCAGCTCCCCGGCGTGGCGTGGGTCATCGGGAATGTGGACAAGGCGCAGACCGTTGCCCAAATCACCGGCGTGGTGGCTGATCCGGCCCCGTGGGAGCCGGGGCGCTGGGGACACACGCGCGCCTTCCTCGGCGTGCAGGATGGCTGCGACCACGCCTGCACCTACTGCATCACCCGCATCCTGCGCGGCCCGGCTCGCAGCCGCCCCCTGCCGCAGGTCGTGGCGGACGTGCAAACGCTGGTGGCCCAGGGTGCGCAGGAGGTCGTGCTCACCGGCGTGAGCCTGGGCGCTTACGGGCACGATTTGGCCGAAAGCGTTACACTCGCCGATCTGGTGGCGACGCTGTTGCAGGAGACCGATCTCCCCCGATTGCGCCTCTCCTCCGTGGAGCCGTGGGACGTGGACGCGGCGCTCCTGCGCCAGTGGGAGCAGCCGCGCCTCTGCCGCCAGCTGCACCTGCCGCTTCAATCCGGCGCCGATAGCGTCCTGCGGCGGATGGGACGGCGCATCACCACGGCGGACTTCGCCGCGCTCGCTGCGCAGGCGCGCGCCATCGCCCCCGATATCGCCCTCACCACCGATCTCATCGCCGGTTTCCCCGGCGAGACGGAGTCCGACTTCGCCGCGACGCTGGACTTTGTGGAGGCGCTGGCCTTCGCGCGGCTGCACGTCTTCCCGTACTCCTCGCGGGCGGGGACGGCGGCGGCTCGGCTGCCGGGTGCGCTGCCCAAGGCCGTGCGCGTGGCGCGGGCGGCGCAGCTCCGCGCGCTGGGGGCGCGCCTGCAGGCGGCCTATCAGCAGCGCTTCGTGGGGCGGATACTGCCCGTGCTCTGGGAGCGCCAGGACGCGGAGGGCCGCTGGCGCGGTCTGACGGACAATTATCTGGAGGTGCGCACGCATCACGCCGCCGATCTTTACAATCGCATCACCCCGACCCGGCTCGCCTGCGATGAGGAGGGACTGGTCGGCGCAGAATTTGCCACGAATTTCACGAATTAACCCTAATTTTATCTCTATCTTTGTGAAAATTGGTGTTAATTCGTGGCTAAAATAGCACCGTCCTGAAAAAGGGCGATTTGGCATATCTCCGTATTTGTGGTATACCAAAAGAAGTCGTCTGTGTTGGGTAGGCCCCTCGACATCATCGTCCTGGGGCAAATTTTTTGAAAACTTTAAGGAGTGAAAGATGAACGAGAAGTTTTGGCGTCCAAAGTACGGCGTTGTTCTTGCTTTGGTGCTCTCTCTGGCCGCGTTGATGCTGTTGTTCACCGTGGCTGCTCCCTCCCGCGCGATCCAGGCCGCTGCTGAGCCGCCTTTGTCCGCTTCGGAGAAGCTTGTGGATTTGGAACAGGTGCCCGCTGGCGGCACCGTCACCTATGACATCGTGCTGCGCAACACCAGCGCGACCACGGCTACGTCGGCGATTGTTACTGATGTGTTGGATGAACGGCTGACCTATGTATCTGGCAGTGCGGAGACCGACCCCGAGTGGACTGGCAATCTCACTTTGCGTTCACATGCCATCACCTGGACGGTCAATGTCCCGGCGAACACCACCTACACACTCACTTTCCAGGCGTTGCTCACTACCACGGTCGAGCCTGACACGATCATTACAAACACGGCGGTCATCAGCGATGCCTTCGCCCTGTTGGAGCGCAGTGTGACCTTCACGGCGGGCGAGCCGCCCACGGTGCAGATCCGCCAGCCCCTCAACGGCGCGCTCATCACCGAGAAGGCCGGCGAGGTTTACACTGTAAGCGGTCTGGCCTGGAATAGCACCAACGCTCCGGGCTTCCCTGCCGATCCGGTGCTGGAAAAGATACTTTATGTGGAGGATGGCAGCGCCTATTACGTCAGTTGGGGCGCTGTGGATGGCGCGCTGAACTACACCATCCAGGAAGCCACCGATCCCTATTTCGAGACGATCACCCATCAGAACACTAATGTTACTGCTACCTCGAACCCCAAGTACTATATCGAGGGGCGCGCTGCCGGAACCTACTACTACCGCGTTCGGGCGCACAATCTCGCCGGCGTCAGCCGGTGGAGCAACGTCTTGATGGCGCAGGTCGGCGCGAGCCAAGCGGCTGATGGCTTCCACGTCGAGACCCTCGCGGCGGATGCCCCGGTGGTCGAGGTGAGCATCAACGGCGGCGCCTGGCAGGCGGCCACGGTTGATACCGCTACCGGCGGTTGGTGGACGTGGACCTTTGATTGGACGCTCCCACAGGAGGATGAGGCCCACTACACCATCGCCGCGCGCGCGCAGGATGCGGGCGGTAACTACGGCGAGAGCGATGTCATCACCGTGACGATCCGCAACGGCATCCAGAACGTCTATCTGCCGCTCATCGCCCGGCGCTGGCCGCCTGTTCCCGTCGCGCCCAATCTCTACGAGATCAGCAACGCGGATGAGGACGGCAACTACACTGTCAGCTGGGCTTACACGGGCCGCTCCGGCGTCCCCACGCCCACTGGCTACCGGCTGGAGGAATCCACCAGCGCCGCCTTCCCCTCCGATGACACCACGGTCTACACGACCGGCGGCAGTACCTTCTCTTACAGCTTCACCGACAAGCCTGCCGGCACCTACTACTACCGCGTGCAGGGCGTCAACAGCTACGGCAATGGGGAGTGGAGCCTCACCCGGTCGGTCTACGTCTCCTCGCGCGATTACTACGATGATTTCACTGATTCCAACAGCGGTTGGCCCCGGCAAATCTTCAAGCCACGGGACTGTGTGAGTCGTCCCGATGTGCAATATTACTGTGAGGTTCTGGACGCCGCTTACGATAACAACACCTACCGCATGAAGGTGCTCTTGAACGAGCTCGGCTTCAATAACCGGCGGATGGGCGTGCTCCCTGCGCCTTACACGCCTCCCGGTAATAACTATGATGTCGAGGTGCAGCAGTACTTCCGGCGGGCAGTGGATCAGCTGGCCGAGCCTGCTGCGGGCAAGGCGGGCATTGTCTTCCGCGCTGAGCGGGTGGATGGCTACTTCCGGCGCTTCTTCGCCATCGAATGGAACTTCGAGGGGCAGTGCGCGATCAGCGAGTATGATAATACCCCCGGACAGATGGGGCAGGACCCCTACGTGCCGGTGGCCTGGCTGCCGCGCCCCACAATCTGGGTGAACTGGCAGAGCTGCCCGGGCTTGCGGGCCGGCTATGACCAGACCAACACCGTCCGCGCCGAGGTGCGGGGTAATCAGGTGACCTTCTACATCAACGAGCAGAAGCTGGGGACCTACAGCGGCTTCGGCGGCGACCCCCATGTCGGGCTGATCTCCGGCGCTTGGGATCGCACCCCTGTGCAGAACCACTTCAACTACATCCGCGTCACTGACCGCTAAACTTTGCCGATAAACACACCTGAGGGAACTACACCGTAGTTCCCTCAGGTGGTCTGAGGATAAATCAAGAGGCCCTTGAGAAAAGAGTGTCTAGTTCGCGTGCGGAGCAGATGCTCCGCGCTCAGGCGCGATTTTGGTTACCGTGTTGAAAGGATACTATGCAAACAAAACGTCATTCCTGGTTGTTGGGCGGGGCGGGGGTCGCCTTCGCCCTGCTGATGTTGATTTTGGTCGTCGGGGCGCTGGGCTTCTGGGCTGAGCCGGCCCCGGCGGCAATCCCATCCGGCTGGATGCCGGTCTTCTGGGATCCCTTTGACACGCTCACGGACACCCTCGCCACCTGGACGATCACCGATAACGTTGCTGGGGCTTATCAATGGGGGTGGACGGTCTACACCGACACGACCGGCGTCACCGAGACGCTCGCGGGCGGGCTGTGGGCCGCCGGTGGAGGGACGCTGGGGCGCGAGCAGTCCTGGCTCACCGGGACGTACACCCACAGCCTCGATACCTGGGCCATCGCTGGGCCGTTCACGACTACGCAGGCGGGGATCTGGGGGGCGCGGGCGCAGTTGCGGGTGCAGAACGCCATCACTACCGGCGACGCACTCTTCATCGGCCTGTCGCTGGATGGGGAGACCTTCGAGGGGATCACCCTCACGGAGGTGCTGACGGGATGGCAGACCGTGGATGTGGCCTGGAACTCCACCAGCCCGGTGCAGGGGGTGGAGGTGTGGTTGGGGCTGCGCTTCGTGAGCGGGGATGAGGGGCTGGCGGCTGGCCCGCTGGTGGACGAGGTGCTGCTGGAATTCAACCACGGCTACAAGCTCTTCGTCGCTTCCCTCCGCCGCGACCCGACGCCCACGCCAACCCCGACCCCGGCCATCTATCTCGATGATTTTAACGATCCTGAGAGCGGCTGGCGGACCGGTGAAGCCTTGCGCTACAACTTCTGGGACGAAAATCATCCCGGCTGGGAGATCGTCGCCAATATCGAGTATATCGAGGGCCACTATCAGATCTACATCCCGCTCACGCGCCATGGCGGCGGTGAGGTGGATACCTGGTGGGTCTGGCCCGCCCTGGCCGCGCCGCTCCCGGAGGAGCTGTACCCATTGCCCACGCACTACTGCATTGAAGCGCGCGCCTCGTTTGTCAATTCCCCGGTGGGGGAGCGGCTGTGGTGGGCGCATTGGGGGATCATCTTTGCCGCGAATGAGGAGCTGACCGACTTCTATACCTTCCAGATCAACGAAAATCGTACGCGGGCGGTGATTCGTTACCTCAATTATGTCTATCCGGGCAACGAAAACGAACGCTATCGCCGGTTTATGACCCCGCCGGACTATGAGACGAACCGCATGATCAAAATTGTTGACTGGGTTGATATTGACTATTCCAACATCTACGTTGGCCCTGAGTACAACACCATCATGGTGGTGCGGAAGGGCAATGTGATGGACTTCTACGTCAACGATGTCTACATGTTCCATACGAGCTTCGCCTCATTGCCCCAGGAGAATATCGGGCTGCTCGGCGGGAGCTGGGAGGTGACGCCCCTTGACCTGCGCTTCGACTACTTCCGCTACGAGCCGAACTGCGCGGAGGCTTTCCAAAGCCCCTGAGATCAAAGTAGGCTGTTGAGGACATAGCGCTGTGCATACAAAACGTCACTCCTGGTTATTGAGTGGGGCGGGGGTCGCCTTCGCCCTGCTGATGTTGATTCTAGTCGTC
>Ga0209614_1001563_pt1 | contig 16701 bp, 12 predicted proteins | sample BlaSprsedimmetaG_FD_185484 | JGI IMG/M metagenome (GOLD analysis project Ga0209614, IMG submission 185484) | Hot spring sediment bacterial and archeal communities from California, USA to study Microbial Dark Matter (Phase II) - Blank Spring... ... | reverse complement strand
GTCTTGAATTTTAGCCACGAATTAACACTAATTTTCACTAAGATAGGGATAAAATTAGAGTTAATTCGTGAAATTTGTGGCATTCTTAACCCATCACCCATCACCCAAAAATACGCAATACGCAACACGAAAGGAGCAATAGCAATGGCTAACAAACTAACCCGTTGGTTGAATAGTAAACAAGGCAAGCAGACCCTCATGGGCGTGCTTGCCGTGGTGTTGATCATCGGCATTACCGGGCAACTGCTCGGCTGGTGGGCGGCCCTCGCCGACCTGCTGAGCGGCACCGTCCTGCCGCCGCAGCCCACCTACCCCGCGCCTCCCGGCGGCTACACCTGCCTCCCCTCCTGCGCCGATGGGATTGACCTGCCTCAGGATGGGCAGTTCCTGCGCATTGCCAACTATGGCAACCGCACCTTTGCTGGACAAAATGTGGTGTTATGGATCAGTGTGCCTGGAGATTACACCATATTTGAGTTGGGGTTCTTCGATGGCGACTCTGGCAAAGATGACAACGGCAATCTCGTTGGGGCTAGGGGTGGGAACTGGGATGAGTCAACCAATGAGACTGTCTATACGCTTTACGCTGATCCCTTGCGAGATGGTTCTGGTAGCCAGGTCATCGGTAGTTGGTATGGCAATGCCACCAATCCTCTTAGCGGCCCTGGTTGGACGGCCTCGGCGGAGACGATGCCCAACAATGGCTGGTACACGCTCAGTATCAACGTGGGTGATGTTGCCAAAGGCCCCAGCGGGCATTACTTCTACCGCTTGGAAGCTACCCAACCGGCTATCATTGCCAGTGGTGGCAACTCGTTCAAAGTACGATCTAGCGGCTATTTGAGCACCGGGCAATCAGATCTGGTGGATGCCAGTTTTGCCATCATGGGTGCTATAGCTAATATAAATGACGCCCGAATTCTATATCCCCAATTTCAGAGCTACAGTAACCTGGGCCCATCCACATATAATGGGGAATGGCGTTTCTATCTTTACTTGCCCAATGAAGAAGGGACAATGGAGTTCTGGGATGGTGATTTCGACTTCGGCGCCTGGAACTGTGACCCTAACAATCCAAATCCTGACATTTGTAACACTCGTGATCCATTGACCCCCAGGAGTTACCTTACTGGGCCGATCCAGAAACCACGGTTGTGCAAGGAACCTTTCCTCGAGGCGCTCCAGCGGATGATTTTTCACACCCGGTATATCGCCGTGAGCCTAACGTGAGCTACGACATTTACGACCCCTTCGGTCAGCCGATTTACACCAACCATCAGCCCTCCGGCTCGGAAGAATGGAAGCGCTTCGTCGTCAGCACCGATCCCAGCGTGCCCGCGCACTACTATACCGATAAGCTCGGCCCGGGCTTCTACACCTGGCACATTCAAGGGTTAGACGTACACAACACTGTCTGGATCCGATCCAACTACATGATCGCCCCCATCTGCGAGGACGGCCCCTGCTCCCCGCCGCCGGTCTGGCCGGAGGGCACCTGCCCCCGCACCATCGGCTACTGGAAGAACAACGTCAAGAAGGTGCTGATTGATGGCCGCACCCGTGGCGTCCAGGAGTCCCGCGAGACGCTGGAGTGGGCGCTCAACAACGTCGCGCTCGCCAGCCCGCTCTTCCGCAGCGGCATCAATGTGAGCAGCCCGGCGCCTATCGCCAACCCGGTGCCTCTCACCGATGCGGAAGTGAACATGATTCTACAGCGCAGCAACCGCGACTATCCCGGTGATGCCAACTCCATGCTCGCCCGCGCCTTGCAGCAGAACATGGCGGCCTGGCTCAACCTCGGCTCCGGCAAACTCGGCCCCAACACGGTCGTCACGCTCAACGTCGCCGGCGGCGAGTTCCAGGGCACGGTGATGGAGGCGCTCGAAGAGGCGCAGAACATCATCCTCTACGGCGGCAATCTGGAGCGCGCCAAGGATATCGCCGATCAGATGAACAACGGCCTGCTGGGTGAAGAGGCTGGCGACAGCGTCTGCGCCGACTACGTCCAGGTAATCCCGCCCGACCTCCAGCCCCCGCCGCACGAGGACATGCCCGAAGGCCCGCTGCCCGAGGTCCCGGATGAGGTCCCGCCCGCGCCCACGCCCGATCCCGCCACCTGCGACCTGCGCACCAACACCTACGGCATCGAAATCACCAACAACCCCTTCTACGGCATCAAGTTCGAGTACCAGTCGGGCACGGAGGTCAAGAACGGCGATAGCGATGAGTTCCGCTTCACCGTCACGGCTGACGAGGCCGCTGCGATGACCAGCGTTCAGGTCGAGGCGAAGGCCGGTACCTTGCAGGGTATCGCCACGCTCGAAGGCTGCGACTTCACCAGCGAGCTCCCCTGCGGCGATCCCGTCCGCGATCCCGATGGCTACTTCGCCTTCTACTTCATGGGCGCGGTGGATAACGGCGACGGCACGCTCACCCTGGTCTTCCAGGTGCAGAACATGACCGAGTTCGGTCTGAGCCACGCCACCTTCGGCCTGCCGAGCGGCGCGGTACCTTCAGCGCCCACCGGCAACTACCAGAGCGAGATCTGCATCAGCGACTAAACTTCGCAGCAACACCAACGGGGAGGCGTCAAGCCTCCCCGTTTTTTATGTCTGCCTTCTACGAATGTCTCTACTCAAAAACCACAAAGTACACGAAGGATTTTAAGACAGGACTTACGCAACCGGAGAAAATAGGACGCAGATGAACGCTGACTACACTGATCTTTATTTCAAATCAGCGAAAATCTGTGTTAATCAGCGTCCAAAACCTCTTTCTGCCATGCCACTGCGTAAGTCCTATTAAGATTTGAATTTCAACTTAGAGTCCTTGGTGTCCTTTGTGGTTGTAATCTTTTTTAGCGCAACTATTCGTGACCCGATTCGTGGACGGCCTGGACTTACGGATTACGCATTACGCATTACGCATTACGTTTTACGTCCCCGCATCTCCCACAACCGTTGCAGCGCCGCTCCCCAGCGGTAGGGATAATACAGCAGCGCCATCACCGGCGAGGGCAAGCCGTAGAGGTGTTGCATATAGCCTAGCGGCGGAAAGAGATTGCGCCAGACGAACTTCAGCCGTACCGACCACGGCAGCGAGGCCAGCTCCGCTCTCAAGCGCGCCGGCGCGCTGTGCGGTTGTGAGGTACTCTGCCAAAGGCTCTGCTCCTGTGACAGCGGATGCAGGCCCTCCCAGGCGCGCAGCGCCTCGTTGGCCGGCGCGCTGCGCCACTCCCGCGCCAGAATCCCAAAGATCTCTTGCAGGGGAACCAACAACAAGCAGGCGCGCGCCTGCTGCCCCACCTGCGCCCAATCCCATTGCGGGTGATAATGGGCCAGCGTCTCGGCGATGTCGTGGAGCCAGAGCCAGTGTTGCGTCTCCAATCCCCCGTGATGCAAGACCTGATGTCCCACCAGATGCAATAGCAAGGCATCGGGGGGCAAAACTTGCGCGAACGCCCCCTCGATTTGGATATGGGGCGCGCTTTGCCAGGCGTGCGCCAACGGGAAAGCGTGGCTGTAGGCCGGGGAGACGAACAAGCGCCAGTGCAGCTCCAATACAATGTCCACGGCGGTGGCCTTGCGCACCATCACCTCGCTGCGATACCCTAGCGGGGGGATAATCGTGTATCCTTGTTGCGCCAGTTGCTGCAATGCGGGGGCCAGGTCTCGCTCCTGCACCAACAAATCCACATCGCACATGGGACGCACGGCGGGGTTGCGATAGACCGTGTGGGCAAGCGCCGCCCCCTTGAGCACAATGACCGGAATCTCCGCCGCGTTGAGCGCCGCCAGCACCGCCTCCAACTCGTGGAAGAGCAGCACATTGCGCCGCGCGGTCTGGTAGTAGGCCGAGCGCAACTCCTGCTCCACCGCCTCGTCCAGCAGCCCCTTGCTGCGCGTGGCCTCGTAGACCAGTGGCGCCACCCCGCGCCGGAGCGCCGTCTCGCCCACCGCCGCCCAATCGAAGCCCGGCTCCGCGCTCCGCGCCCGCGCCTCATCCAGCGCCCCCGCTTCCCACCGCGCCCGCAAACAACACCGCACAAACTCCCTCTCCCGCTTATCCATTCGCTCCCTTTCGCTGATTCGCTAACTCGCCGACTCGCTAAAACTGCGTCAAACTGCCGTCGCGCTTGGCCTGCCGCACCGCGTAGCGGAACGTCACCAGTCCCAGCGGCAGCAGCGCCGCCGTGAAGAGCGCCAGCACGCTCAGCTCCTGCACCAGCGCCGCGAGCGTCGCCCCGTTGAGCAGCGCCTTGCGCATCGCCTGTAGCGCGTAGGTCAGCGGGAAGAAGCGCGCCAGCCATTGCAGCCACTCCGGCAGCACCTCGACGGGGTAATAGACCCCCGCCAGCAGCGACGACAGGCTGCCGAAGAAGAAGTTCAGCGGATTGCCGCGCTTGAAGACGATGATAAAACTCGCCGAAAGGATGCCGATCCCGCTCAGGCTGAGGATCGTGAGCAGCAGCGCCAGCAGCCCCGCGCCCAGATTCGCCTGGGGCAGCGCCGCGCCGAAGAGAAGCATCCCCACCAGCAGATAGAGCACCACGCGGAACGACGTGAAAGCGAAGTTCCACAGGCTGGAGGCGGTCAGCAGCGTCGGCAGGCGCGTGGGCGTCGTGAGCATCGCCTCCAGCGTGCCCATCACCTGCGCCGATTGGATGATCCCTGCGAAGGTGTGCAGCGCCACCCCCTGGTAGTTCGAAAAGGCGATCCCGATCAGCACGAACGAGAAATAATCGCCGCCGTAGGCGCCCAGGTAGGGATTGGCGGCCGCGCCGAAGAGCTGCGAGACGAAGTAGAAGCTCGCAATCGAGAAGAGGATGCCGAAGAGTTGCAACACAAACGAGAGCCGGTAGCTGAACTGGGTCTGCCAATCGCGCTTGAGGAAGAGGCCCCATTTGCGCAGCGTCCCGCCCCGGCGACGTTCCGTTGGCCTAGGGTGCGCAGGCTGAATCGGTACCGATGGCGCAGCCTCGCTCGAGGTCTCCGGCAGCTGCCCGAAAATCTCGTCCCACGAAAGCGATTCGAAGGCCAGCGACTCCACGCTGCCCCCACGCCGCTCAATCGTCTTGGTGATCGCAGCCAGGCCGCCCTTGCGCTCGGTCAGCTCCAGGCTGACATCGGTGAGGCGGCCCACCGTGGCCCCGCTCTTCAGTGCGCGCACCTCCGGCAGCGCGGCGAGCGCCTGCGAGAGCGCCGTGTCCATCCCGGCGATCTGCAACCGGCACGTCCCGGAGGCCCGCAGCAGCGCCCGCAGCCGGGCGGGATCGTCCACCTGCTTCACCTGGCCCCGCAACATCACGCCCACGCGGTCGCACAGGCCGACCGCCTCCTCCAGGTCGTGCGTGACCAGGAAGACGGTGCGCCCCTCGCGCCGCGCCAGGAGCAGCAGCGCCTCGCGGAAGCGCTCCGCCGCCAGCGGATCGAGGCTGCGCGTCGGCTCGTCGAGGAAGAGCACGGGCGGATTGTGCAGCAGGCTTCGCGCCAGCGCCAGCCGGTGCTTCATGCCGGTGGAGCAGGCGTCGTAGCGCTTGTCGAGGAACTCGCCCAGTCCCAAAAGGTCGCTCAGCGCCGCGATGCGCTCCGCCGTCTCCGGTGCGCTGAGGTCGTGCAGGCCGGCGTAGAAGCTCAGATTCTCACGGCAGCGCAGGCGCGGGTAGAAGCTGCGCTCGTTGCACGTCATCAGCCCGATGGACGACTTGACGGCGTACTCGTCCGCCAGCGGATGCCCGTGGATGTAGGCCGCGCCCGCGTTGGGCAAAATCAGCGTGCAGAGCAGCTTCACCAGCGTCGTCTTGCCCGCGCCGTTCGGCCCCACCAGCCCGAAAATCTCGCCGGGGCGGATCTGCAAGCTGACGCGATCCACGGCGAGCGTCCCCTCCCGCGTGGGGAAGGGGCGCAGCAATCGCCCCAGCCCGATGGAGGGCGGGAAGTGCTTGGTCAACTGCTCGGTGTAAATTGCGTAGGTCACAGCTTACCCCTTCCCCATCACCCGTCTCCCGTGTCCCCCGCCGGAGCGCGTCGCCAGCGCGATGCCCGTCAGAATCAGCGCGCCGCCCATCACCGCGATGGGGGTGGGCGCTTCCGCCAGCAGCCACCACACCAGCAGCGCCGAGCCGATGGGTTCGGCCAGCGTCGCCAGGGATACGTAGGTCGCGCTCAGGTCGTGCAGCGCCCAGTTGAGCGCGGTGTGTCCGACGGCCTGCGGCAAGAGCGCCATCAAAATCACCCAGAGCCAGATGCGTGGATTCGGCACCTGCAAGGAGACGCCGCTGATGAATGTTGCAGCGATGAGCAGCAGCGCAGCGGTCGCGTAGACGGGGAAGACGTAGCCCAGCAGCGAGAGCCGCGCCCGCAACTGCCGCCCGATCAGCAGGTAGCCGCCGGCGGCGAAGGCCCCTATCAGCGCCAGCAGATCGCCCAGCAGCTGATGCGTCCCCACGCCCAGATCGCCCAGCGCGATGATGAAGGAGCCGAGCAGCGCGATGACCAGCCCTCCCACCATCGCGTGGGTGAGCCGCTCGCCGAAGGCGAAATGCGAGATCACCCCGACGAAGAGCGGGCTGGTGGTCACGAGCACCACCGAAGCGGCGACGCTCGTCAGCGCCAGCGAGTGGATCCAGGCGGCGAAGTGAACCGCCAGCATCGCCCCTGAGGCGAACATCAGCAGCCAATCGCGCCGGGAGAGCGCGCGGAGCTCCGCGCGCCGGCCCGTCAGCGCGAAGGGCGCTAGCATCAGCGAGGCGAGCGTGAGCCGCCACGCCGCCACCGCCAGCGAGTTCAGCTCCGCCTGTGCCAGCCGGATGAAAAGTGAGGCGGTCGAGACCGCGACCATGCCGACGACCAGTATCAGCGCGGACGGGATTGTACGATTTTTTGGCATCGTTGCTCTCAATTGTGTCATGTTGAGGGCCATTATAACACACGGAGCGCAAAAGAACCCCTGGCGCTGGACATGATTGATGCCAGCGCCAGGGGCGGAGGTGTGTTATTTAGCCTGAACCGTCAGTGAACTTCCAGCGAACCTACGCCGGTCTCGACATCAATCTCGATCTTGTTGGCCGCCGTATCATAATCGGGTGAGCGGTGGGTGTTATCGCTAACTTTGGGGAAGCGCGCCTCGTTGATATTGAACCCGGCCAGCCCGCCATCCGTGTGGATGCGCGCCGCCACGCCTTCGGGGACGTGGAGCTTGACCGAGGCCATGCCTGAGTCCACATCCACCCGTGTGAAGCCAGCCGTAGCCGGTAACTGCACCGTGGTCGCGCTGGCCCCGGTCTCGATCTTCAGCTCCGTCACGCGCAGGTATGTCAGATCGAGCTGCACGTCGCTGGCCCCGGAGCCGATTTCCAGGATCAGCGGGACTTCCTCGCTCAGCGCGAGATCCCACTCGCGGCTCTGAATGTTCCACATGCTCTGGGGGTGGGTGAAGAAGACCTCTGGCTTAGTGCTGAGCTTGACCTCAAGCCGCTCCCCCTCGCGCTGGCTTTCGATTTTGACATCGCCGCCGCAGCGCCCGCTGACGAGGAGGCCGGCAGGCGCGCCACCATGCACCCGCAGCTGCCCGGCGGCATAATGGAGGCGCACGCGCGCAGCAGCAGCCCCCTCGAGCGGCAGCGACACCTCCTGCACCTCGAACTCGTGGTCGCCCCACAGCGTTTGCCACAGGACCCAGCCCCCCAGGCAGATCAGCACCAGGGGCCAGAACAAGGCCCACACGTCAATGGCGATGAAGTTGGCGACCAGAAAGAGCAGCCCCAGCAGGACCAGCACCAATCCCCAGAACATTCTCCCGCGATGCATGTAGCGCCTCCCGCTAGATGGACTGCGGACGGCGGAAGAGCGCCTGCCCCAGCGTGATCAGGCCCAGCACAATCAGCAGGACGGGCCAGTAGTTCCCCAACAGCCCCAGCCCGCCGAAGAGCGAGGCGAAGATGAGGAAGAGCACGATGCTCGTGGCGATGGTACCCAGGCCGCCGCGAACAGCGCCGCTATCGCTGGTGAGCAGGCCCAGCAGCAGCGTGCCCAGCCCCACAAAGCCGGGGATGAGCGTCCACACGTAGGCCCAGCTCTCCCAGTTGCCGGTGGCATTCTGCCAGTAGAGGATGCCGCCGATCCCGCCCACAATGCAGGTCGGCACGACCATGCCGGGCGCGCCGGTCAGCACGCCGATGAGCAATAACAGCCCCGCCACCCCGATGATGATCATCGGCCAGCCGAGATAGTTGCCCAGCGCAGCGCGCCATTCGGGCATGAATTGCAATGCCAGCAGCCCCCCGCCTACGATGATCAACAAGAGTCCCAACATCAAGCTTGAACGTTGTCTACGATTCATGGATGACCTCCTTGAAAGTCAAAAAATCTGCAAATCTAAAAATCACTGTATCTACTCAGGCTCTAGCCGGATCGCCAGATCTGGCGGGGCCGCGCCAGCAACACAGTGGCTTGCAAACACATCCTTTATAGACCTGGAGCGGGGAGCTAACGCTCCCCTTCAAGCAGGCTGAGTAGTTACGATAATTCTTAAAAATCAGCGCCCAATACCTGCTCAAGTCTAATCTGCGCTACACTTAGTACGCAACGCCCGGCGCGCAGTTGCGCCCCTCAGTTGAGGATCAGCGTATCCAGCGCGCGCTTGGGAACGTGGTGGACGCCGTTTTCGTCGCGCCAGTACTTGATATCGCCCGTGGCATCCACCGCCTCGATGACGACCGTCTCCGCCGGCTTGCCGAGCGCCAGCGCCAGCAGAATCTCGTAGCGGTCGGGGATCTCCAGCGCGGCGCGCAATGCCTCACGCTGGATCGAGGCGATCATGCAGCCGCCCAGCCCGCGCTCCGTTGCGCCCAGCAGGATGCTCTGTGCGGCAATCCCGTGATCCACGCCGAAGTTCTGGCTGATCTCGGTGTCGCCCAGGATGAGGATGTAGGCGGTGGGGCGTTCCTCCTCGGCGGGGCCATCCCAATCGCGGAGATAACCCGCCCAGCCCAGGTGCGGGAAGATCGCGGCGTTCTCCTCCGGCTCGCAGGCCAGCCAGAACTTGAGCGGCTGGCGGTTCGCCCCCGATGCGGAGAGCCGCGCCAGCTCGACCAGCTCGCGGAGCGTCTCCCGGCTGATGGGCGTCTGCGCGTCGAAGCGCCGATAACTGCGGTTCTTGCGAATGAGCGTGGCTAACATTTCATCTCCTTCAGGACTTACGCAAGCATCGAGAACCTAACCGCAGAGTACGCTAGGAGCGCAAAGAAATTTATCGTTCGGTACTTTTGAATCATATTAACACAACGAGAGTCGTCTTTTTGAGCAACACCGGTTGGTTTTTTAGTAAAAAACTCTGCGTCCTTTGCGCGCTCTGCGGTTAAAGATGTTAAGGCTGCACGATTGCGTAAGTTCTATCCTTCTGCAAATCAGCAAATCTAAAAATCTTCTGCGACGACAATCTGCACGGCTCGCTGCGTTGCTTCCATTGATGTGGTTCCCGCGACCGGGCATATACTACGCATTGTAGTCGGATCGTCATAGAAATCAACCGGGTTGTGACCCGGCACATTGCGAGTACAATGGGGACGTAGAAACGTGCGAACGTGCGAACGTGCGAACGGTTACACTTCTCAAATTCGCCGACTCGCCCAGGAGGCCGACCATGACCCTAGATCGCGTCACCGCATTTGCGCAAACGGTACTGGATAATGTCGAGACCGTCATCGTGGGCAAGCGCCCGCAGCTGGAATACCTGATGGTCGCGCTGCTCTGCCAGGGCCATGTGCTGTTGGAGGATGTGCCCGGCACCGGCAAGACGATGCTCGCGCGCGCGATGGCCGCGAGCCTGGGCGTCCAATTCAAGCGCATCCAATGCACGCCCGACCTGCTGCCCAACGACATCACCGGCGTGAGCGTCTTCAACCAGCAACAGCAGGACTTCGAGTTCCGCCCTGGGCCGGTCTTCGTCAACATCCTCCTGGCCGATGAGATCAACCGCGCCACGCCGCGCACGCAGGCTGCGCTCCTTGAGGCGATGCAGGAGCGGCAGGTGACGGTGGATGGCGTCACGCGCCCGCTGCCCGCCCCCTTCCTCCTCCTGGCGACGCAGAACCCCATCGAGTACGAGGGCACCTTCCCCTTGCCGGAGGCGCAACTGGACCGCTTCCTGATGCGCCTGTCGCTGGGCTATCCCACCCCCGCCGATGAGATCCAAATGCTGCGCAACTTGCGCAAACAGCACCCCATCGAGACCGTGGCGCAGGTGGCGGAGGGGCTGGATTTACTGTCGCTGGCGGAGATCGTGACCGATGTGCATGTGGATGAGACGTTGGAGGCGTACATCCTGGCGCTGGTGCAGGCCACACGCGCGCATCCCGACCTGGCCCTGGGGGCCAGCCCGCGCGGATCGCTCGCGCTCTACAAGACCGGGCAGGCGTTGGCCGCGCTCCGGGGGCGCGATTACGTCATCCCCGACGACATCAAGGCGCTGACGCCGCTCGCCCTGGCGCACCGCATCATCATCAGGCCGGAGAGCGCCCTGCGCGGACGGACGGCGCTTCACATCCTGGATGAAATCCTCGAGCAGGTCGCCCTGGAGCTGGGACTGGAAGGCTGACGGCAAAGAGGCCACCCATGCGGCGCTTTATCCCTTTCTGGCTGCTCCTGCTGCTGATTGCGATCCTGCTGCGGGTTGATTTCTTCTTCACCATCACCTACCTCTTTGCGGCGGTCTTCGTCCTTTCGCACCTGTGGACGCGGCAGACGCTCCGGCATTTACGGGTCGCCCGGCGCTTCACCCCGCGCGCCTTCCTCGGCGAGGCGCTGACGGTCGAGATCGAGGTGGAAAACACCGGCTGGCTGCCCGTCCTGTGGCTCGAGCTGCACGAGTCGTTCGATGTCACCCTGCGCGCGCCCGCCTTCCACCACGAGGTGCTCAGCCTGGGGCCGCACGAGCGCCAACGCCGCCGCTATCGCCTTAATTGCAACCGGCGCGGCTATTACACCATCGGCCCGCTGCGCCTCACCACCGGCGACCTGCTCGCGCTCACCCCCGCCCGCGAGTTGACCGTTGCCGAGGAGCCGATCATCGTCTACCCCAGGGTGCTCTCGCTGGCGCAGCTCGGCCTGCCCACGCGCTCGCCGCTCGTGGCGCTCCCCGCCCAGGCGCGCATCTTCGAGGACCCGGCCCGCATCATGGGGATGCGCGACTACGCGCCCGGCGACTCGCTGCGGCGCATTCACTGGACCGCGTCGGCGCGCGCCGGGCAACTGCTTGTCAAGCAGTACCAGCCCTCGATTGCGCGGGAGACCTTCATCTGCCTGGATTTGGATTGGGCCGACTACGACCTCCGGCGGCGACTCCCGGCGACGGAGCTGGCGATTGTGACAGCGGCATCGCTGGCGAATCACGTGATCGTGCGCGAGCGGCTGCCGGTGGGCCTGGCGACCCTCGCGCTCGATCCGCTGCTGGACGCGGTGACGCGCTTCTCGCTGCCGCCGCGCCCGGAACGCGCGCATCTGATGGGCATCCTGGAGACGCTGGCCCGCGTCCAGGCGCAGGAGGGGCTGGGCGCGTCCTTCCCCGATTGGCTCCGCGAGGAGAGCCTGGCCCTGGGCTGGGGCGCGACCATCGCGGTCATCACGGGGAGCGTCTCACCGGACTTGCTGGAGACCTTGCTCTACCTGCGGCGGGCGGGATGCGCAGTCGCCCTATTGCTGGTGCAGCCTGCCGCGCTCGATGATGCGGCGACGGGGCTGGCCTCGCAGGTGGGCATTCCCATCCACCGCATCTGGCGGGAGCAGGATGTGGAGGGCTGGCAATGACCACGCCGCAGCCCGGCCAATACCTGGAGCGCGACGCCATCGAGGCGCTGCCCTCGCCGCTGTGGGTGCGCTACGCGCTGCGCCCGCTGGCGCTGATGGTCATGGCCGGCTGCTTCTCCCAGGCGCTCTTCGAGTTGGTCTCCTTGCTCTCGCCGCAGTGGGCGAGCAGCGCCTGGACGCCGGTGGGGATCGCGGCGGCGGGATTGGCCTACTACTTGCGGGCGCTGGCGCGGGCGTACATCCTCAGCGAAAGCGACCGCTGGAAGCTCTACGCGGTGGTGCTCGTGCTGACCTTCCCCGTATTGCGCGCTTTGGGATACGTGGGGCAGCCCTGGCCGGCGATCTGGGCCGATGTGCGCGCCTGGTTCTACAATCCCTTACACTTCTTCGACCCGGAGACGCTGCTGGCCTTCGTCCTTTTCGTCTCGATATGGCAGCTGCTCATGGCGACCGCCTCCGATTTCGAGCGGCTGGAGTATCCGGCGCCGGATGCGGGCGAGACGCCGCCGCTGGTCAATCTGTTGACGCGCTATTTCAGCGGCGGGATGGCCTTGCTGATCCTGACCGGCCTGGCGCGCATCGGGACGGCGCAACTGTTGAACCTCCAGCGCCCGCCGGTGCGCGGGTTGGTCCTCAACGTCTTGCTCTATTTTGGATTGGGCCTGCTGCTATTGGGCCAGGCCCGCCTGCAATCGCTGCTCACCGGCTGGCGGTTGCAACGGCTGAAGATCGCCCCGGAGCTGCCCGCGCGCTGGGCGCAGGGCAGCCTCATCGTGCTCCTCCTGGCGGCGAGCGTAGCCTTCATCCTGCCGACGGCCTACGCGCTGCCGCTGCTCCAGGCGCTCACCTGGATCATCGAGGTGCTGGGGGCCGTGGCCTCATTTGTGATGGCGCTCTTCGCCTTGTTCTTCTATCCGCTGGTCTGGCTGCTGAGCTGGGCGGCGGGCGAACCCGATCCAGCAGAGCCGCCGCAACCGCAGCTCCCCAGCGTCCCGCCGCCCATGACGGAGACCGCCGGGACGCTCCCGCCCTGGGTGGAGCTGGCCCGCTCGCTGTTGCTGTGGGCGTTAGCGGCGGCGGCGCTGATCTACGTCGTGCGCGCCTACGCGCTATCGCATCCGGGGCTGTGGGAGGCGTTACGCTCGCTGCCGCTCTTCGAGGTGATGTGGGGCTGGGCGCAGGCGCTTTGGGCGCGGCTGCGGGGGATGGGCGACGCGGCCACGCGGCAAGTTGCGCGTGTGGTGCGGCGATTGCGGGCGGCGGCCCCCCGCCGCGAGGGTGATGCGTCATCCGCACCGAGCTCGCCCCGCCAGTGGCTCTTCCGCTACTACCGTAAGTTGCTGGAAGCAGGGGCGGAGCACGGACATCCGCGCCGGGCCGCGCAGACCCCTGCTGAGTACCGCGTCACGCTGGCGGACGCCATCGCGCCGGAGGGGGAGGCCGCGCTGACGCAGCTGACCTCGGCCTTTGTGGCGGCGCGCTACAGCGCGCTCCCGCCCACCGAGGCGGAGCTCGCCCGCGCCGCAGAAGCGCTCGCTGCGCTGGAGCGCGCGTGGGCAGAGCCGGACGATTGAAGCCGATCTAATTTTGCTCGGTCTGGATCGTCAGATCCAGACCTGGAACGAGCATTTTTCGATCTACTGAGTCTCCCTAGAAAATAGCAGTCGTAAGACAGGTTGGCAACCTGTCCTACATTTTTGTCCTCGGTGGTGTACCGAAGGAACATGATGACTCCCTAGAAAATAGCAGTCGTAAGACAGGTTGGCAACCTGTCCTACATTTTTGTCCTCGGGGGTATGCCGGAAGAACATTGCAGCTGCAAACAATAGAGTCGTTCCCTACTAATGCCAATCGAGATTAGGACGCGGATTTTCGCGGATTCACGCTGATAGTTCTTAAAATCAGCGGAAATCTGCGTGAGTCTGCGTCCAATATCTGCTCAAGGCTCGTTCAAGAACAAGTCTAATGGCATTGCAGCACGAAGCAGCGGCATTGCACTGGTACAATATGATCGCTTTGCCATCTTTTGTTGCGCCCAACCGCCCCGCGATGGTTGGGCGCTTTCTTTTTCCCGCAACTATGCGATAATTCTATGCGCCGAATCGCTGACTCGCCGATTCGCTAACTCGCTAGCTCATTCAAGGAGGCTTTTTATGCCAGGCCCGTTTAAGGTTGAATCGTTATTCGCTGCGCGGTTGTTCCTCAATCCCCAAGTGGTGGGCGACCGCCTCTTTTTCCTCAGCGATCTCTCCGGTCGCCTGAGCCTCTACGCGATGGATAAAGGGGGCAGCGTGCCGGAGCCGCTGCTGCCGCCCAACATCGCGCTGCAAAACCCGGCGCTGATGGGCGGGTATTCCTTCTACGTCTTCCCCGACTGGGGCCGGATCATCGTGATGATTGATCAGGACGGCGACGAGAACTACCAGCCCTACACCATCCCCCTCACCGGCGGAATCCCCGAGCCGCTCTTCGGCGAGCGCTTCGCGGGGAAGCAACTCTTCCTCAGCCACGTTGATGTGGAACGAAACGTCGCCGGCTTCAACGTGGATGGGCGCACCGTGCCCGATCAGGAGGCCTATCTGGTGGATTTGGAGACGCTGGAGCTGACCCACCTGGGTACCAGCATCTACGGCAACTACATCGGCGATGTGACCCCCGACCACGAGAAGGCGCTGCTGGCGGATAGTTATACCGCCGGCGATACGGTGCTCTTCCTGTGGGAGCGGGGCGCCGGCGAGCGCCGGCTCCTCTACGGCACGCCCTTGGAGGCGCGGGAGCCGGGCATGGAGGTCCCCCTCACCGGCTTCCGCAGCATGACCTTCACCCCCGAGGGTGAGGGCGTCGTGCTGACCACCGCGCTCTTCGATGACCGCTTCGGGCTGGCCTACTTCCCCCTGGACGATCCCGGCACTTTGCAGCCGATCGCCATCGATGGGACGGCCCATACCGGCGTAGGCGAGCTGGATTACGTAAAGCATCTGACTGGCGACCGCTACTTCATCAAATACAACATTGACGGCGTCTCGTGGGGCTATGTCGGCGCGCTCGATGTGGACGCGCTGCGCTTCACCGTCGAAGAGACGCTGATCGGGGAGGGGGCGCTAGCAAACGGCGTGGCGCAGTCCCTGCATTACGAAAAGGCCACCGGCGTCTTCGCGCTCGCCTTCTCCACGGCGATCTCACCGGCGCAGCTCTACACCATCGAAGAAGGCGAAATCATCCAACACACCCGCGAGCGCGTCCTGGGCATCCCGCAGGACTACCTCTCCGCCGGGGAGGATGCCTCCTTCATCAGCCACGATGGGCTGCGCGTCTCGGCGCGGCTCTACCTGCCCGCCCCCGCGCTGGAGTACGAAGCGCCGTACCCGGTCATCTTCTACATCCACGGCGGGCCGCAGGGCCAGGAGAAGCCCGACTTCACCTGGTTCTCCATGCCGCTGATCCAATTCTTCACGCTCAACGGCTTTGCCGTCTTCGTGCCGAACGTGCGGGGGAGCACCGGCTACGGCATGGACTACATGAAGCGCGTGGATCGTGACTGGGGCGGCCAGGATCGGCTCGACCACGTCGCGGCCTTCGAGCAGCTGCGCGCCGATCCCCGGCTCGACATGGCGCGCGCCGGCGTGATGGGGCGCTCCTACGGCGGCTACATGACGCTCATGCAGGTGGCGTGGCATCCCGACCTGTGGCGGGCGGCCTGCGATATGTTCGGCCCCTACAATCTCTTCACCTTCATGGAGCGCCTGCCGGAGACTTGGAAGACCTACTTCTACATCGCCCTGGGCCATCCAGAGCGAGACAAGGACTTCCTGACCGAGCGCTCGCCCAGCACCAAACTGGATCAGTTGGCCTGCCCGATGCTCGTCATCCAGGGCCGCAACGACCCCCGCGTCGTCGCCGAGGAGTCTATTGATCTGGTGCAGAACCTCCAGGCGCAGGGCAAGGATGTGGAGATTTTGGTGATGGAGAACGAGGGCCACGACGTTCTCAAGTACGAGAACAAGGTCTGGGTCTACAATGCCATCGTGGACTTCTTCAAGCGCCATTTGAGCGTCTGAACGTGCACACGTGTGCACGTGGACACATCGCTGATTCGCTGACTCGCTAACTTCTATAGGAGCAATGAGATGACGCCACCGCACTTGATCTTTTTCTGCGAACTGGACACGCCCGCGTTGCAGGCGCTCTTCGCCGATGCGGCTGTCTTGGAGACGTTGCAGGCGCTCGAAGCGGGCGTCGCGCTGGGCCTGCGCGACCTGAGCCAGGAGCGGGCCGCCGTGGTGCGCCAGCTCAACGCGGCGGGCGTGCCGGTGACGGCCTGGCTGCTCTTGCCGGAAGCGGAGGGCTACTGGTGCAACGCCGATAATGCGCCCCAGGCCGCCGCCCGCTACGCGGACTTCCGCGCGTGGACGGAGGCGGAGGCGCTCAGCTGGGCGGCGGTGGGCCTCGATATCGAGCCGGACATCGGCCTGTTGCGGCGCTTGCTGGCGGGCGATGGGCGCGCCCTGGGTGCGTGGCTGCGCGCGGCGTTCGCGCCCGGTCGCTTGCAGCGCGCGCGGGTGGCCTACGCTGCCCTGGTCGCGCAGATGCGGGCGGATGGCTTCACCGTGGAGAGCTACCACTTCCCCTTCGTCGTGGATGAGCGCCGCGCCGACGCGACGCTGCTGCAACGGCTGTTGGGGCTGGTCGAGGTGGCAACCGACCGCGAGGTCTTGATGCTCTACTCGAGCTTCTTGCCGGAGCAAGGCCCTGGGCTGCTGTGGAGCTACGCCCCCGATGCGGAGGCCCTCGCCGTGGGGATTACCGGCGGCGGGGTGGAGCTCCCGAACGCGCCCGCACCGCTGGAGTGGGCAACCTTCGCGCGCGACCTGCGCCTGGCATGGATGTGGCAGCACGA
>Ga0209614_1001562_pt1 | contig 16706 bp, 14 predicted proteins | sample BlaSprsedimmetaG_FD_185484 | JGI IMG/M metagenome (GOLD analysis project Ga0209614, IMG submission 185484) | Hot spring sediment bacterial and archeal communities from California, USA to study Microbial Dark Matter (Phase II) - Blank Spring... ... | reverse complement strand
TGTGGCTGCGATCCTCGACGCTGTCGCGCTTGCGCCATTTGTAAATCGTCTGCGCATTCGGCGGGAAAACGATTCACCGGATCGTTTTCTGATCCGCCTCATCACCGTAGCGCTCGGCCAGAACCGTCCCGGCCTCATCGCTCGTCTGGATCTCCGCCCGCACCTTGGGCGTTGTCGTTGCCTGGCTGTGAAGATGGATCAGCATGTCCGCGCCCCGTCCCGAATATCCCTCAGAACCGATCTTGCCATGAAAAGGGCAGATCGCCGAGGAGAAATGTGATCATCTGGGATGGAACACCTAAGCTACTGAATTGATTCAATTCGTGAAAATCCGGCTGGATAGGCTCATAACCTGAAGGTCACAGGTTCAAATCCTGTCCCCGCAACCAAAATATACAATATTATCAAATACTTAAGCTCCGCCCTCGCGGGGACCCTTTTGCCGCCCAACACCCGTGGAAGCACTGTGGAAGCAAGAGGGGCCGAAGGCCTTCATATTGCTTCGCAAAACGCTGCCGGCGATCAAGCGCTTTCACTTGTGTTATACTCAGTGAGAGCTCACAGATCGAATACGTCACGCACCTGTTGCCTGATCTTCGCAGAGTCGATGGCGCCGTCTAGGCGGTTTTCTGAAGTCACAAGGCGTTCGCCTTTATCGTTCTCGAGACCGTTCGGCTCGAGCCCCAACGCCTCCGTGTACCAATTGAGCTTCTTCTCCCATCTGCTCACGTAGGTCGGGTCCGACAACATCCCTAGATGCTCCCAATAGACCGTTACGCCTGTTGCGGGGTCTTCCGCCGTAAAGTCAGGATAACGCTCGATCCCGTCGGCACAGCGAAGTGCTTTCTCGTACTGATAGTCTATGCCCTCCGTGTAGAGTGCGTCAGCCACCACAACCTCTGAGATCGAACGAACAAGTTCGCCTCTTGCCGTGCGATGAACCAGGCCACGTTCAAGGAACGCCCCACTCGGATCGGCCATCATGTCCGGTGCAGCAAAGAGGTTGGTGTAGCGCCGCGCGACCTCCGAATACTTGGAGGATGTGTATGTTCTGAGGTCCGAGGGTTGTCCCTGCACGAACAGGACGACGCCGTCGACTTGGCGGGTAAGTGCGGTATAAATCAACTCCCTGCTCAAGATGAAGCAGGGCTGCGGGATCACGACGAACACCCGGTCGAACTGGCTGCCTTGGCTCTTGTGAACGGTCAGTGCGTAGGCGAGTTCGAGGGCCACCGTGCCATCGTCTCCGAAATCTCCCGGCCAATAAACGAAGGTCCTTCCTGGCTGCGTCCCAAATTCCACGTCTAGACGCTCTGGCGTTCGCCCATTCCAACGGTTCCCGAATCGCGCCTCACCTACGACAATTCCGATTTCTCCGTTGGATACCAACGCCCTGTCACGGCCAAGTGTGCCTCTCAGGGCATTAGTGGTCGACATCACCTTGTCGCCATAGATAATCCGCTCTGCGCCATTAGGGCGTGGAGTTCTTGGCCGACGCCCTTCAGCAAAGCGCAGCGCTTGCCTCCGGAAACGCTCGTGCAAGAAACGGTTAAGTTCTTCGACCCCGTGTTCCTTACCGCGAATAGGCGTCAGCAATTGCCAGCTCTCGCAGCGCTCTGCGGCGCCGGGCCGGTTCCTGTCGGCCCTAGCGGCGTTGAAGAATACACCGTTGTCATTGCCGACACCTCCCAGAGAGACCCCGAAGCCTCGTTCATCTTCGTCGGTTTCGATCTCTGGGATGTTTTGAACGAGCGCTTCCAAGAGCTGGTCCTTCAGATCTTCACCCGTCTGCCACCGGCGAACTTCGACATGGCCATCAGTTTCGCCGAGGGCTATGCGCGCCCAGATTTCGTCGGCTCCAGGATCTGGCGACTCATCGGTGAACCACGAAGCCAAGAGCAGGTCGTCGCGACCCGCGTTACCATTGCCGGTCTGTCGGCGATGCACTGTCAGCTCGGTGTAGCCCGGCCCCACTCGAGGGAACGGTGGCTCTCTGTCGTTTTCCCATGGTCGCAGTTCCCTCGCTAGATCCACCAGCGGCCGACCGGCGCCGATCGGTGGGAGCTGTCTGTGGTCCCCTACAAGGATAACCCGCTTCGGCCCTTTGAGCGCATCGAACACTGCGGCAAGCATGTCCTCCGTGACCATCGAAGCTTCGTCGATGATCACGGTCCCGGCGCCCTCGACTTTTTGAGCGCTCGAGAGGCGATACTGCTGCGTCTCCGGGTCGAAGCGATCGGGCAGCAGGAACTGCGCGATGGTCAGAGCCTTCAGTCCTTCAATGTTCCTTTGCATCTGAACTCGTGCTTTGCCTGTCGGTGCGAGGAGCAGGATTCCATCACCGCGCACCTCCGGCAGATCGCAAAGCATCTGGAGTAGCCGAGTCTTCCCCGTCCCGGCGGGTCCAAGCAGCAGCGAAAAACGCGCCGAAAAGAGTTCTTTGAGCGCAGCCGCTTTCTCCGTCCGCGCGAGCTCTTCTACCACAGCCTCATCGTGGGCGTCGGGCATGTCGCCAAGCGACTGATTGACAAGGTCTCGCCACGCGCGGTCCGTCTCATGTCGCCGGCCTTTCCTGCGTCGGCTCACTTGCTGGCGCAGTAGGTCGTCAATCTTCTGTCGTTGCCCGAATTGCCAGGCGCGGGTTCCGTCTGAAAGCGCCGCATCGACGATCTCTGGTGCCATGACTGGACCCAACAGCGGCAACAAGTCCTTGCTTGGCCGGCAAGGCGGATCGAGTTCGAGCTCTCGGATCCCCTCCAGCACCTCGTCGACAGGCAGCAAAGTATGGCCCTTCGCCTCTGCATCGGCGAGCATGTGAACCGCAAGCGCTCTAACTCTCCTCGGATCCTGATCGCTCTCGAGTCGGCTGATCTCCGGCAAAGGGAATGTTTCGCGCACCGACTCGTCGGGGAACATGCCGCGGTCAATGGTTCCGATCGTTACTGCCTCGAGCCTATGTCTGTCGGTTTCGAAAAGCCGGTAAGGGTTACGGAGGATTTCCTCATCGGTGAGAGACTCTCTGCCCTCGGTGTTGAAGAAGCGAGTCGCCTGTTCGATCGTCAGGTTGAAGCGGGACAAGAGCTTCAAGAGCTCTAACCGCTCGCTTGGCAGAGCGGCGAGCCGTTTCCCGTCGAACGACTGTACTTGGGAGGCGACCTGAGGAGACAGAACCCCGGTTGGATCCTCGAAAGCGCGAAATACGAGCGCCCACGGATCTTCCGTCCATAGGCCGTCGACGCAGTATCGCTGCGCGAGGTCTATCGCGAGCAGAGTGCCGTAACGGATCTCGAACGCGTGTAGCGCGCTGCTGAGTCCCGGAAACGCGCCGCGTAGCTGCCACAGTTCGGAAAGGCGTTCGGAGATCCATTCAAGGTGACGATCCCATGCGCCGGGGATGTGCTTTGCGATTACGCGCACCTTGTCAGCCAGCGAAAGTAGGCTTGCAATGGCGAGGTCGTGGTTGACGTGTTCGGCAACGTTGCTGAACGCCTCGAAGCCTTCGTCAGGAGCGAAGGCGACGAATTCTGATGGGTCGATAGTCCCGTCGCGTTCTGCCAAAGCTATGAGTTCCTGGTAAGGAAGCACGAAGCCCTCAAAGCCGTCGGGACGGATCGAATGAGAAACTGCTCGCTCCCACATGAGGCCGCGTAGCTTTCCGGTCGCATCCTCGCTGTATGCATGCTCTTGGGCAGGTCCAACCGATGTGATGCGCCCGACACCGACCAGCACTCGGCGGGGGTCATCGGTCAATGGTGTACGTTTGGCATATAGAAACACGAGCGACTTTTCGGGTGCCAGCGCGCTGAAGAATGTATCCAGCATAATCTGCTGGTTGACGAAGTCGTTGACCCAGACCGTGTTGAATGCCAGCTGCGGCTCGTGCGAAAGGTCGAAGGCCAGCGCGAGTTCATCGGCGATGGCTTGGGCGTCGTCCTTACGAGTCCAACGAAAGGGGATGGTCTGCACGCTGTACGGAGGCAGGCGAAACTCGTTCTCGGCAAAATGACCGTGGGTCGCCGCCGAAGAGGCGGCGAACGGATGACGGCTACGAAGGGTGTAGCCCTTCGCGTTCAGAGCTGCTCCGCGCTCCGTCAGACATGCCGGAAGTTCGGCCTCGCTAAGATCGGACCAGGCGCTGCCGGCAACGTCTTCCTCGGCAGCAGCATTCCTTTCCTCACGAATCCGTCTGAGCATCATACACCAGCTATTCTTGGAGGGCGCGCTGCAAACTGTCCCAGTCCAGCCCGTGTCGTGCCACGGAACCCGAACCGAGAGGTGTCGTATCGGTAGTTGTCTCGCGCCGTTATGCATCATATCTCTCCTTGGCTCGGGCGTTGCAATTTTCACTTTTCACCAACTCCGCCAAATTCGGAAATCTGTTGATTCGGTTTGTCAAAGGGGCTCCGTCCCTCGGCTCAGGATACTCAGGTAGTCGCTGTACACATACATCCGGCCGCGCTGCTTCCCGGTGACCTCCTGCACGATGCCAAGATCCTCCAGGTGCTGGATGGACTTGGCGATAGTGGGAGGCGAGATGCTCAGCCGCTGCGCCGCTGCAGGGATGCCGATGATCGGCTTCTGCTGAAGCAGCTGGTGGACCCGGAGGGCGGACGCGGCCGGGCGCCCGAGATCCTCGATCCGATGCCGATCGGCTTCGAACAGCGCGAGGATCTCGCGCGCCGCCTCGGATGCCTGCAGAGATGTCTCGGCGATCCCGTCGAGGAAGAACTCAAGCCATGTCTCCCAGTCGCCATTCTCACGGACCTGCTGCAGCAGGTCGCAGTACTGGCGGCGATGCGTCTTGAAGTAGAGGCTGAGATAAAGGATCGGCTCCTTCAGGATGCCCTGCGTGCAGAGAAGGAAGGTGATCAGCAGGCGGCCGAGACGGCCGTTTCCGTCGAGAAACGGATGAATGCTCTCGAACTGCACATGGACCAGCCCGGCCTTGATGAGGGTCGGCATTTCTGGCGTGTCGGTATGGATGAACGCCTCCAGGTCCGACATGAGGTCGAGGACGTTCTCGGGAGGCGGCGGGACGAAGAGCGCATTGCCTGGTCGCGTTCCGCCGATCCAGTTCTGAGAACGCCGGAACTCTCCCGGCTGCTTCGTGCTCCCGCGTCCCTTTTCAAGAAGGATGGCGTGGATCTCCCGGATCAGGCGCAGGGAAAGCGGAAAGCCTTCGCGGATCCTGTCGAGGCCATGGTTCATGGCGGCGACGTAGTTGGAAACCTCCTGCACGTCGTCGAGCGGGACGCCTGGGGCTTTCTCGCTCTCGAACAGCAGCAGGTCGGAAAGCGACGACTGTGTGCCCTCGATCTGTGACGACAGCAACGCTTCCTTGCGAACGTACATGTAAAGGAAAAGCGGCGTGTCAGGCAGGATGGAGGTCACGCCATCGAGCCGGCCGATCGCACGGTTTGCGCGCTCTAGGTGACGGTAGAGCCGTTCCATCCTGACCGGCGGAGACGGCGGCAAGGGTGGAGGCACGAACGCCTCTGCGCGCTCCCCCGCCGTCGAGATCGCTACGAGGCGGCCCAGGCGCGATGGTTCCGCTGCTAACGCCATGGTTGAAAAAGAGTCCTTTCCTTGGCAGACTGATTGAGAAAGGATGGCGTAAAATCCTTTCTTTGTCGTTTTTCTTACGGAAGGTTCCTTGGTTTGTCGAGCGTACATTCCCACAGTCCGCACCGGATTCGGTGCAGGCGCACCCTCTGAACCGCTGGCGCTATGGGACACCAGCGCCTCGGCAAACTGCCCACCCACCGATACCTGCCGGACATCGTCAGGTATCTGGTGAAGGGCGGTACGCCCACGGCACCTTTGGTGGAACAGGTCACCGAAGTGGGCCGGGATGCGCTGAAGCGTGCGCTGAAGGACCCTGTCTTCGTGGAGGCGCTGTGGTTGCTCATACGGTTGCCGCAAGCCGCCGCGTCGAAGGATTTCGGAACGGCTCTCGCCGAGACCGGCATGGGCGCGCAACGGCCGACTTCAGTGGCGGAGCTGATGGTTGCCGTCGACAATGTGCTCGAGCGCGTGCAGCGGCGCGAACATCGGGATGCCACTGACCTTGGCGAGATCGCCCGTCAGGCGGCCCTCACCGCGCTCGGGGATGCTGTGCGAGCCGGGATGCCGATGTGGCCCCCGACGGCGGATGATGTGCAGGCTTCGGTGGCGGCACTGAGGTCACCGGAGAAGTTCGGTGCTTTGGCGCACCACTTTCATGCAAATACCGTGGAACGCGTCATCCACTACTACGTCGATCGGAACCTGCACGAGCTCGTCGGCGCCGATCGCGTTGTGTCGTCGGTCCATGATCTTGCCACATACGATTCGGCGATACGCCGCCATTGCATGGAAGCCGCGCTGATCATGCGTGCCTTCGCCAGGGACTGGCTCGGCAAGAATCAGTACCGGGACGGCAAGGACATATCGAGGAATGATGCAGTTAAATTCTCGGCCTATGCCGTCGAAAAGATCAGTATCGAGCTGAAGAACAGAAGGGGGCCAAAATGAAACGGTGCCTGGTTGAATGTGGCGTACGGCAGGCATCCGAAGAGGGCGCTCTCGCGATGAGCGTGAGCGAGCCCGGCAAGGACGTCAACCTTAGGATCGAATCCATCAGCCGCTCGATGGTCGGGAATATCCCTGACCTTCTGATCGATCTCTTGGAGATCGCGGCTTACGTCTACTGTGCCGATCAGCGCATCAAGCGCGGGACTGAGATGCTCATGGATTACGGGAAGGATTGGTGCCGCAGCCTGACCTTCTCGATCCCCGTACGCCATCCCGAGGTCTGGACTAGGGAAGAGGTGCAGCAACTGCTGGTCGATACGCTCGGCTTTCTTTCCGACGACAGCTACACATTCCGGTTCCGCAAGGCGGAAGCGCCGGTTCAGCCGCGCGATCCCTACTTCCATGAACTCCTCGATGCCTTCCAGGAGAACGACGAGGTGGCGCTGTTCTCGGGCGGCGTCGATTCCTTTGCTGGCGCGGTCAACGACATCGTCACGCTGGGCAAGTCTGTCACCTTGGTTGGCCACTGGTCGGTGCCGAAAGTCCAGAATGTCCAGGCGACCCTGGTCGACGCATTGAAGCAGCGCGGATACGGGCGGCGGCTGTCTTACGTCCCGGTGTGGGTATCGAACACGGACATCAAGCCGGCCGAGTACACCCAGAGAACCCGATCATTTCTCTTCGCGTGCATCGGGCTGGTCGTGGCGCGGATGTCCGGGAAGGATTGCTTCAGCTTCTACGAGAACGGGGTTGTCAGCATCAACCCGCCGCTGGCGGGGGACGTGGTCGGTGGCCGAGCCACGCGCACCACGCATCCCAAGGTACTCCGTGGCCTAGAGGACTTGTTCTCGACCCTCCTCGACCGCCAGATAGAGATCCGAACCCCGCTGCAGTGGCTCACCAAGAAGGAGGTTACCGAGACGATCGCAGCCGCCGGCATGGCTGACATGATCGGGTCCACGGTGAGCTGCACCCGCACGCACAGCCGGACGAGAAGGCACACGCACTGCGGAATATGTTCTCAATGCATCGATCGAAGGTTCGCTGTCTTGGCTGCGGGCTTGGCCGATCATGATCCCGCGGACCAATACAAGAAGGATTTACTCCTGAGCGACCGAAGTGCTGATGACAGCCTTCGAATGGCGATGCACTACGTGTCCTTCTTCAGGAAGGTCGGCTCGATAACGAAGGACCGGTTCCTTGTCGACCTTCCGGAAATTGTCTCGGCGCTTGACCACTTCCCGGATCTGTCAGCCGATGAGGCAAGCGCACATCTTTTCGATCTGTTCCAGCGGCACGCGCGATCCGTGGAAGACGTCATCGCCCGGGCCGGGAGCGAACATGCTGGCCCGCTTTTCCGGGGCGAGGTTCCGGCTGGTTCGCTTCTGGCGACCTGCTTCACTCGCGACCACGTCGAGATCGCACCGAAGTCCGGCTATGATCAGCAGACCACCGATTTCGTCGACCGGCTCAGTACTCCCATCCTCGAGTTCGCGGTGGATCACGATGCCGAGCAGGTGCTTTTTCACGGTGGGCACCGTCTTGAAGGTGCGAACTACCGCTTCGTGAGCGCGCTGATCGAGAATTTCCGGAACGCCAAGCGAACGCGCTCGGAGATCCCGTTCATGCCACCTCACGATGTCGCGGACGAAATCGGCGTATCCGAGCAGTCGATGCGCCAGCAACTGCGCAGGTTGCGGGATTCGCTCGACCCGCTGGCGGTGATGCTCGGGATCCCACTCGACCAGAACAGTTTCATCGAAACCAAGGAACGCGCAGGCTACCGCATCAACCCGGGCTGCCGGGAAATCTCCCTCGGTGACATCCAGCTCCCGAATCCGTCTGCGTCACCGGAATAATCAGCCGACGTCACACGTCGGCGCGCGCGATGTCACGACTTGCCCAGCGAAGCCCCGTTTTTCGGGGCTTTTTTCATGTCGGGATGTCACAAGAAACTACGTGGCTGATCATATAAAAACGAGCGCAAAGCGTTGAAATTGTGCGCATATCCGGGCGCTTGAGCGCGGTCGGGTAGGAGAGGCAATTCAACGGAGTTCCTACATGTCAGTCACACACCTCAACCAGGTCGAGCTTGCGGCTCGATGGAAGATCAGCCCGCGCACGCTGGAGCGTTGGCGCTGGACGGGCGATGGGCCCGCTTTCATCAAGATTGGCGGCCGGGTCGTTTACCGGCTTGAAGACGTCGAGACCTACGAGCGCACACAGCTGCGCGCCAGCACCGCCGACACCACCCCCAAGCCTGCGGCGTGAGGGAGGTGATCATGAATATTCCCAACATCATCACGCTCGATGCGCTGCGGCACATGGCTGTTGGCGAGATCGCGTCGCTGCCGGCGGAGGAGCTTGCGCGGCTGCAGAGTGAAGCAAAGGACGCGCTGCGCTCGGCGAAAAGCCTGCGCGACTGGCTCGATGGCGCCATCGCTCTGAAGTACGGCGATCGCGCGGCGCAGGCACGGCATGACGCCGGGAAAGATACCGGGACCGTGCGCTTCGCCGATGGCGCGGTCACCGTGGTTTCCGACCTCCCGAAGCGGGTCGACTGGGATCAGGACCGACTTGCCGAGCTGGTGGACCGGATCCGCGCCGAGGGTGATGACCCGCAGGCCTATGTCGATGTCATCCTGAAGGTCCCAGAGCGCAAATACACCGCCTGGCCCCCGGCCATCCGCAGCGCGTTCGAGAGCGCGCGCACGGTGCGCACCGGCAAACCGACCTTCCGGCTCGTCCTCGACGGGGAGGCGCCGGCATGACCCTCCCCATCATCAGCGCCGATGCGCGCCTCGCGGAACCCCGCGGCATCAAGGGCTGCATCTTCGGCAAATCGGGTATCGGCAAGACGACGTTGCTGTGGACGCTCGATCCGCAGTCCACGCTTTTCATGGACCTGGAGGCGGGCGATCTCGCGATCGAGGGCTGGCCGGGCGATACGATCCGGCCGCGCACCTGGGCCGAGTGCCGCGACTTCGCGGTCTTCATCGGCGGGCCCAACCCCGCGCTGCGGGACGAGCAGACCTACAGCCCGGCGCATTACGAGGCGGTCTGCGCCAAATTCGGCGATCCGGCGGCGCTGGAGCGTTACCAGACCATCTTCGTCGACTCCATCACCGTGGCGGGACGGCTGTGCTTTCAGTGGTGCAAGGGCCAGCCCGAGGCGGTCTCGGAAAAGACCGGCAAGTCCGATGTCAGGGGCGCCTATGGCCTGCACGGCCGCGAGATGATCGCCTGGCTCACGCATCTTCAGCACACGCGGGCCCGGAATGTCTGGCTGGTTGGGATCCTCGACGAGAAGCTCGATGACTTCAACCGGCGGTATTTCGCGCCGCAGATCGACGGCTCCAAGACCGGCCTCGAACTACCAGGGATCGTCGATGAGGTCATCACGATGGCCGAGCTCGCCGATGAAGGTGGTGCGCCCTACCGGGCCTTCATCTGCCAGACACTGAACCCATGGGGCTACCCGGCCAAGGATCGCTCGGGGCGTCTTGCGCAGCTCGAGGAGCCGCATCTCGGGCGGCTGATGGAGAAGATCCGCCAGCCCGCACCGCCTGCATCCGAGCGCCTGAGCTTCACGCGGCCCGAGGCCGCGCCCGCCCAATCCGACAATTGAACAGATCAGAAAGGACCATCGCAATGTCCGGTTCATGGAACGACTTCAACGACGCCAAGAACAACGCCAACCTCATCCCCAAGGGCACGCTGGCGAAGGTGCGCCTGACCATCCGCCCTGGGGGCTTCGACGATCCCGCACAGGGCTGGACCGGGGGCTACGCCACGCGCGGCAGTACTGGCTCCGTCTATCTCTCGGGCGAGTTCACCGTGCTGGAAGGGCCCTATGCCCGGCGCAAGGTGTTCAGCCTGATCGGGCTTTACAGCCCGAACGGGCCCAACTGGGCCAACATGGGGCGCAGCCTGGTTCGTGGCATCCTCAACTCCGCACGCGGCATCTCGGACAAGGACAACTCGCCCGAAGCGCAGGCGGCGCGGCGCATCAACGGCTTCGGTGATCTCGACGGTATCGAGTTTGTCGCCCGGATCGATATCGGCTCCGACACCAACGGTGACGACAAGAACGAGATCCGCGGTGCCATCACCCCCGACCACAAGGACTATGCAGGCCTGATGGGGGCGGCACCGCGCCAGGCGCCCACAGCGCCCGCGCAGCCCTCGGCCGCACCGCAAGCCCCGACCGGCGCCCCAGGGCGCCCGTCCTGGGCGCAGTGAGGGGGGTGCGGTCATGCTGCTTCGCCCCCGCCAGAAACAGTTCGTCGAGCGCAGCCTGTCTGCGCTCCACACCCACGGCAACGCGCTCGGCGTCGCGCCGACCGGTGCCGGCAAGACCATCATGCTGTCCGCGGTCGCAGGCCGCGCAGTCGGCGGCACCGATGCAAAGGCCTGCGTGCTGGCGCATCGTGACGAGCTGACCAGCCAGAACCGCTCCAAGTTCGTGCGGGTCAACCCGGATATCTCGACCTCGGTGGTGGACGCCCGCGAGAAGGCCTGGAACGGCCAGGTCACCTTCGCGATGGTGCCCACGCTGGCGCGCAGCGGCAATCTGGAAGCGCTGCCCACGCTCGATCTGCTGGTGATCGACGAGGCCCACCATGCAGCGGCGGAAAGTTATCGCCGGATCATCGACCGCGCGCGCGACCGCAACCCGGATTGCCGGATCTACGGCGTGACGGTCACGCCCAACCGGGGTGATCGCAAGGGGCTGCGCCCGGTCTTCTCTAATGTCGCTGACCAGATCAGGATCGGCGAGTTGATCGCATCCGGGCACCTGGTTCCGCCGCGCACCTTCGTCATTGATGTCGGCGTGCAGCACCAGCTGGGGCAGGTCCGCAAGACCGTGGACGATTTCGACATGGACGCGGTGGATGCGATCATGAACCGCGCGCCCGTGACCGATGCCGTCATTCGCCACTGGCAGGAGAAGGCGGGTGATCGCCAGACCGTGGTGTTCTGCTCGACCGTCGATCACGCGCGCAACGTGGCTGCGGCCTTCGCGGCGGCCGGGGCGCCCTCCGGGCTGGTCCACGGTGACATGGGGGCTGCGGAACGGCGCGCAACGCTCAGTGCCTATGCAGCGGGCGAGCTGAGGGTCGTCGTCAATGTCGCGGTGCTGACCGAGGGCTGGGACCATCCGCCCACCTCCTGCGTCGTGCTGCTGCGCCCCAGCTCCTACAAGTCGACCATGATCCAGATGATCGGGCGCGGGCTGCGCACCGTGGACCCGGCCGAGCATCCTGGCGTGATCAAGAGCGACTGCATCGTCCTCGATTTCGGCACATCGACGCTGATGCACGGGGCGCTGGAGCAGGATGTCGATCTCGACGGGCGGGAAGCGTCCGGCGAGGCGCCCAGCAAGGAATGTCCCGACTGCGGTGCCGAGGTGCCGATCGCCACCATGGAATGCCCGCTCTGCGGCCATCTCTGGGAGCGCGACGAGGATGCCGGGGCCGAGCCGCTGGGCGCCTTCGTGATGTCCGAGATCGATCTGCTGAAGCGGTCCAGCTTCCGCTGGGTAGACCTCTTCGGCGACGATGGCGCGCTGATTGCCAATGGGTTCAGCGCCTGGGGCGGCGTCTTCTTTCTCAATGGCCGCTGGTACGGGGTCGGGGGCTTGCCGCGCGAACACCCAAGGCTTCTGGCGGTGGGCGAACGCACTATCTGTCTGGCCGCGGCCGATGACTGGCTCAATGAACATGAGAGCGACGAGAGCGCCCACAAGACCCGTCGCTGGCTGAACCAGCCGCCCACGGACAAGCAGCTCGCCTGGCTGCCGGCCGAGTATCGGCAGGATTTCGGGCTCACGCGCTATCAGGCCTCGGCGCTGCTGTCCTTCCGCTTCAACCGTGCAGCGATCCGCGCGCTAGTGTTCGGGGCCGAGGGTGCGGTCACCGATGCAATCGGGAGGGCGGCATGAGCCATGGTGTCATCATCCCGACTTTCCGCCGCGGACCGGCATCGGCTCTGGCATCCGCGTGGCACGCTCTGTGCTTTCTGTGGGCAACTCCCGCGTGGATTTGGCTGGCGCGATCCGGTGCCATCGAGGCGGCCCCGATCCTCGGTCTGGTTCTGCTCGATGGCTTGCCAGAGCTGGTGGACGCGCTCGGTGCGCAGGTGTGTCGGCATGGTTGATCTCACCGAGGAAGAGCGCGCCGCCGTCACCGCGACCATGAAGCGGATCGCGCTGCTGATGGACGAGATCGGCTGGCAGACAGCGCTGGGCGATCTGACCGAGGCGCAGGTGCGCGCACTGATCGAGGAAGCCGTCGAGGGCTTCCGCGAGGCCATGTCCGACATCGCTCGGTTACAGACACCGGAGGTGCCGTTTTGACGCTGGATTACAACCATCGCTCCGGCATCGCCGAGCGCATCAATGCGGCCGTGGATGCCGCCCTCGAGGCCGAGCGCGCGGAAACGCCTCAGCGCGACTACCTTGGCGGCTCGCGGCTGGGCCATCCCTGTGAACGGGCGCTGCAGTTCGAGTTCGCGGGCGCGCCCAAGGACGAGGGAGGGGATTTCACCGGCCAGTCGCTGCGGATCTTTGCGATCGGGCATCAGCTCGAGGATCTCGCCATCCGCTGGCTGCGGGCGGCCGGGCTCGATCTCTACACACGCAAGGGCAATCGCCCCGACGGCGCGCAGTTCGGGTTCAAAGTCGCCGGCGGGCGCATCCGGGGCCATGTTGACGGGATCATCGCCGATGCCCCGGCGGCGCTGGGCCTGCGCACCCCGGCGCTGTGGGAATGCAAGACCATGAACGCCAGGAACTGGCGCGATACGGTTGCCAGGGGCGTGAGTGTCGCCAAGCCGGTATATGCCGCGCAGATCGCGCTCTATCAGGCCTACATGGAAGGGACGGTGCCGGGCATCTCGGCCGCGCCCGCGCTCTTCACGGCGATCAACAAGGACACGGCCGAGCTGCACCACGAGCTGGTGCCCTTCGACGCCGACCTTGCGCAGCGCATGTCGGATCGCGGCGTGCGGATCCTGCAGGCGACTGATGCCGGCGAGTTGCTGCCGCGCATAGCCCGTAACCCCGATTTCTTCGAGTGCCGCTTCTGCCCCTGGTCCGAGCGCTGCTGGAGCCTGCCGGCATGAGCGACGACACGATCATCCATTTCAATCCCTGGCGGGATTTCAACGACGCCGCGTCCACACCGGACGCGTTCGGTGTCGAGCCCGACCCCGCACAGATCGCTGCGTTTCTCGATGTGGTCTTCGGCTATTGCGAGGGCCTCATCCCGGTGCGCGGCTTCGTGGACAAGGGGCAAGGCTTCGACGGGCGCCCGCACAACATCTGGATCCCGGCGGACGGCACGGCGCCCGAGAAGATGGCGACCTTCGCGAACTGGGCCTGGCGGGAAGGTGCCGCTGTCTATGTGATCCCCGGCACCGTTGCCGCACAGGGTGAGGCGCGCGCAGTCGATGTGCTGCAGATGCAGACCATCGTCGTCGATCTCGATACCGGCGACATCGCGGCCAAGCTCGCGCATCTGCGCCACTATCTGGGCCGTCCGACGCTGGTCGTCGAAAGTGGGGGGCGCACGCCCGAGGGGCGCGACAAGCTGCATGTCTGGTGGCGGCTCAGCGAGCCGGTTGAAGGCGCGGATGTGGCCGAGGTCAGCCGGCTGCGCGGCGAGATTGCCGCCAAGGTCGGCGGCGACACGCATTTCCGCTCGGCGCATCAGCCTATCCGCGTCGCTGGCAGCGTCTATCACAAGGGGGGCTTCCAGCGGATCGTCCGCATCGCCGAGCGGGCCAATCACGAGGTTGATCTTGCCGAATTCGCCGAGGCCGTGGCGGACATGCCGCCGCTCGATGGCATCGCGCAGACCACGGCACCTTCCGCCGATAAGCCCTCCATCGACGCGGTCCTCACCAACCCCGTCCGCGCGGCGGGTGAGGATGACTGGACCCGGTTTCAGGGCGCCAGTGCGGCCATCGGCCACTATCTGCGGCTGGTGCATGAGGGGCGCCTGTCGGGGCCCGAGGGCTGGGAGGCGATCTGCGGCTACAATGCAGCCATGCTGCGCCCGAGCTGGCCGCTCGACCGGCTTAAGCGCGAGACCGAGCGGCTCTGGGCCCTGCATGTCGCGCGCAATGGCCCGGCGCAGGCGGCGCGACAGGCGCCAAGGGTCGAGGCGTTCACGCTTGGTGCGCTGCTCGATGACACCAGCCCCATGCCCGACGATATCATCGCCCCGCGAGTTCTGACGCCGGGCGGATTGCTGGTGCTGGGCGGGGCGCCCAAGGTCGGCAAGAGCGATTTTCTGATTTCCTGGCTCGTGCACATGGCCGCAGGCGTGTCGTTTCTCGGCTTCACGCCGCCGCGCCCCTTGCGCGTGTTCTACCTGCAGGCCGAAATCCAGTATCACTATTTGCGCGAGCGTCTGCAGGCCCTCGGGCTGGAGCCGCATCTGCTGGCTGCGGCGCGCGACGGGTTCGTGGCCACGCCGAAGCTCAAGCTCCTGCTGGACAGCAACGGCCTGCCGAATGTCATCGAGGCGGTGCGCGGCGCCTTTGGTGACCCGCCGGTCGACATTCTCTGCATCGACCCGATCCGCAATATCTTCGATGGCGGGCCGGACGGTGGCGGCGAGAACGACAACGCCGCGATGATGTTCTTCCTGCAGGAGCGCATCGAGCCGCTGCGCGAAGCGGTCAACCCCGATTGCGGCGTGATCCTGGCTCACCACACGCGCAAGCTCGGTAAGACGCAGCTGCGGGAGGACCCGTTTCTGGCCCTTTCTGGTGCCAGCGCGCTGCGCGGGTTCTACACCTCCGGCCTGATCCTGCATCGCCTGGATGAGGAACGCCCCGAGCGCCGCCTCGAGATCGAGCTGCGCAATGGACCGGCGCTGCCTTCGAAGCTGATCGACAAGCGCGCCGGCTGCTGGGTGGAACTCGACCCTTCCGGTGAACGCATCGTGCGGCGCGATTTCGGCGAGAAGCTCGATGCCGAGCGCATGCGCAAGCGGGATGTGATCCTGCAGCTTCTGCTCGACGAGGCCGGGCGCGGCAAACTCTACACCGCGCTGCAATTCGCCGAGAGATACGAGAACCAGGCAGGGCTGGGTGGCAAGGACACGATCCGCGACCGCATCAGCGTGCTGGCCACGAAAGGCGACATCAAGTTCGTCCGCGACGGCCGCCCCTTCGGCCTGCCGCGCTCCACCTCCAAATTCGGCTATCTCTGCGTCGAGGGCATGGTGTTTCCGTCCGACAGCGGGCTTGTCGATCCCGAGACCGGCGAGATCCACGCCGGTGGCATCCCCGTCCTGCCCAGCACCTACAAATGCCCGCAGAGCGGTGCCCCGCTGCCCGTCGAGAACCCCGCTGTCTGGGTCTATCCGGAGGGCGAGGCATGACGCATCGGCCCTACGCACAAGCGCGCAGATTCAAGTTGGGAGAGTTGGGAAACGCCTTCCCAACTGGTTGCGCAGGCTCGCTCAGGGCTTCGGCGGATCACGCGGATTCAAGTTGGGAAGGGTTTTCCCAACTACCTGCGCATGGCTGCGATGGCGCCCGTCGGGATACGCAGATTCAAGTTGGGAAAGCATCACTCGCGCAGCGCGTTCCCAACTTGGAATTTCTCATGTTTTGCAGGCCCTTACGGCTCGTTTCAAGTTGTGGGGGTGAAAGCCACCCCCTTCGGGGGTGGGGAGAACGCCGCAAGGCGGGTTCTCCACTCCCACCCCCGGGGGCGTCGCGCGCGCGTGCTGCTGCCCCTGCCTTTCCATCCACCACACGGGAGATGTTCGCCATGAACCTTTCAACTGCTGCAATGCCCACAACCGATGCCCGGTCGATCCAGTCCATCGGCTCGGCACCGGGACGCCCCATCCTGGCCCTCGATCTCGGCACCACTACCGGCTGGGCGCTCCGCGACGCGGACGGGCTGATCCTCAGCGGCACGGCCAGTTTCCGCCCCGGGCGCTTCGATGGGGGCGGGATGCGCTTCCTGCGCTTCACCAACTGGCTCACCGAGATCGACCGCCTGTCGGGACCGATCGCCGCGATCTGGTTCGAGGAGGTCCGTCGCCACGCCGCAACTGACGCGGCCCATGTCTATGGCGGGCTCATGGCCACGCTCACTTCTTGGGCCGAGCTGCGGGGCGTGCCTTATCAGGGCGTGCCGGTCGGCACCATCAAGCGCCACGCCACCG
>Ga0209614_1001561_pt1 | contig 16714 bp, 18 predicted proteins | sample BlaSprsedimmetaG_FD_185484 | JGI IMG/M metagenome (GOLD analysis project Ga0209614, IMG submission 185484) | Hot spring sediment bacterial and archeal communities from California, USA to study Microbial Dark Matter (Phase II) - Blank Spring... ... | reverse complement strand
CCCTGTTCCTGTGCCAACTCAAATGACAGAGCAGTAAAATTTGTAGTGCCCATAAATATGCCCATTATTAGCTTAACATATTGGTTTTCCTAAACTTTTAACTATGACTGTGGTAAACTTGGGTTATGCAAGGTTTGATACGCAGGGTATAGAAGCTCCGTCAGTCGCTTGCGGTCCCTTCGGGCAAAGGCCTCGGCCACATCAGGGTTTTTTGCGACCAGATAAGCAAGGCTCATGGCCATGTTTTTCTTGAACTCAATGTCGTTCAAGAAAAACTGATACTGATTTCTCAGTCTCTTTGCTTCGTTGACGTGAATCAGGCTGTCTTGGAAGCGGTAGGAAACCACAAACAGGGACGTGGCCCCCATGGCGGCGAGGAAAAGGAAGGGGATAACCAGCTTCCACTTGAGGCTAAGGTCTTGTAACCGGCGTAAGCTCAACGATGACCCTTGGGTGCATTCGCTCTCTGAGGTTTGGATGCTATATAACCTACAACCTCATTTAATGCTTTTTGGCACAACGTACCGTATAATTTGCTGAGTTGAAATATAATATGTTGTATGGAATTTAACAAGTTGCATTTTAGCTTGGGGCAGGATGCTGTTGCCGCTCGTTTGGAGTAAAACACCGCTTAGGTAATAGGCGCGCTGCCCCATTCAAGAATAAACATTACTATCGATGGGAAATTGAAGCTCCCCGCTGCCCGCCAAGGGCAGACCTGGATGGCAAGCTGGGGGGAATGCGCTCGCTATGCATGTTCAAAAAACACCCGTGCAAACCGCAAGTTCTAAATTGGTTTGACAAGGCGTGAGATTCTTTTGACAATACCCAGGATAACAAATAAAATGTAAATATGAAGCCTTGGTATGAAACATTTGAACATGGAGCAGATATTGGCATTCGTGGAAAAGGCCGGACGCTGGAAGAGGCCTTTTCCAACGGGGCAAAAGCCCTTTTTGCGCTGATGGCCGACCTATCCACAATTGAACCGCAGAAAGAAATCCAGGTGGAGTGCACGGCGCCGGATAGAGAAACCCTCTTTATGGTCTGGTTAAATCAATTAATTGCCCTGGCAGATATAGAGAAAATGGTCCTTTCCGAATTCAACCTCACTATAAGGAATAACAACTTAACCGCTGTAGCCCGGGGCGAATCCATAGACCCTCAGAAACACGACTTAGGCGTAGAGGTCAAAGGAGCCACCTTTACTATGCTCAGGGTATTTCGAGAAGCTGGCTACTTTGTGGCCCAATGCGTAGTTGATGTATGAGGTAAGGGACATGGAAATCAAATCATTAAAGAAAATTAATGACTTTCTCTGGGAGCTCCCGCCACTGGGTGAGATGCGTGTCCCCGGGCTCATCTTCGCCAGCCAAAAACTGGTTGAAGAAATGGATGAAAAGGTCCGCGAGCAAGTTACGAACGTAGCCTGCTTACCCGGTATTGTCCACGCCTCCATTGCCATGCCGGATGCTCATTGGGGCTACGGGTTTCCCATAGGCGGAGTAGCCGCCTTTGATCCGGAAGAAGGTGGCATTATTTCCGCCGGCGGCGTGGGATTTGATATATCCTGCGGTGTCCGCACCCTGACCACCGGACTTACCAAGGATGAAATCATGCCCTCCCTGGAAAGATTGATCGCTAAGATCTTTCAGGTAGTTCCCGCTGGTGTTGGCTCAGAGGGTAAAATAAGACTCACCCCGGCCCAAATCGATGATGTCCTGGCCGGCGGGGCAAAGTGGGCGTTAGATAAGGGCTACGGACTCCCGGAAGACCTGGGATACATAGAAGAAGGCGGTTATGTTACCTGGGCTGATCCCAAACAGGTCTCCGACCTGGCCAAAAAAAGACAATTTAGAGAAGTAGGAACCCTCGGGTCAGGGAATCACTATCTGGAAATACAGCATGTATTCGAGATCTATGATGCCGAAGCCGCCGAAGCCCTGGGCATCAAAAAGGATGATATTCTTATCGCCATCCATTGCGGTTCCAGGGCCTTGGGGCATCAGATAGGTACAGATTATCTGGTTACCCTGGCCCAGGCATCTAAAAAATACAATATCCCCATCCGTGAGCGGGAACTGGTCTGCGCGCCCATTAACTCACCCGAGGGAAAACGTTATTTCGGAGCAGTCGGCGCAGGAATAAACTGTGCCCTGGCCAACCGGCAGGTTATAAGTCACCTGACCCGTGAAGCAGTATACGAAATTATCCCTCAGGCTAAATTAGAAATGTTATTTGACGTCAGTCATAACACCTGCAAGGTCGAAGAGCATGTTGTGGATGGCAAAAAACGAAGACTCTATGTCCACCGTAAAGGCTCAACCCGGGCCTTTGGTCCAGGAAGACCGGAAATACCACCGGGCTTCCGATCCATTGGCCAGCCGGTCTTTATTGGCGGAACTATGGGCACCTGCTCATTCATTCTGGTAGGCACAGAATTCGGTACAGAACAGGCTTTTGGGTCAGCTTGCCACGGAGCCGGTCGCAGTATGAGCCGCAAACGAGCTACCAAAACCTGGCGTGGAGATACGGTTATAAAGGATTTATCTGCTAAAGGAATCATAATCCGTACCCGTTCCTATCGAGGCGTGGCCGAAGAAGCGCCGGGTGCTTATAAGGACGTAGTGGAAGTGGTGAACGCCGCTCACCAGGCCGGACTGGCCAAAAAGGTAGCTATGGTTAAGCCCTTGGCCTGCGTTAAAGGATAATTGAAGCCCCCCGCTGCAAGCAGCGGGGAATGTGCTCGCTATGCATGTTCAAGGGAGGAGAGCGGCATTATTTTTCAATCCCTTTCCGCGCCTTTACCCCTTTGTTGAAATAATGTTTTACGGCCCGCATTTCTGTAACTAAATCCGCATGGGCAATAATTCGAGGGGAGGCGTTCCGGCCGGTCAACACAAGCTCCATGGTCTGGGGTTTACTCTCCATCAGTGAAATAAGCCATTCTTCAGGAACAAGGCCAAGGCCCACGGCCACGTTTACCTCGTCTAATATCAATACATCTGTTGATCCATCATGGACAATCTTGCTGGCAAGTTCCATAGCCTCTGCTGCCCCTTCCCTATCTTCTACGGAAGGCTCCTCCTGAGAGATAAATCCCCGACGCCCGGTTGGCTTTATGACAAAATTTGGCAACAGCGCAGACGCGGCCTTTATCTCACCAATATCAGTCTCTCCCTTTAAGAACTGGATCATAGTCACAGACAGTCCTTGACCGGCTGCCCGCAGGGCAAGCCCTAAGGCCGCGGTTGTCTTGCCCTTACCATTACCGGTGTAAACATGTATGTAGCCCTGTTTAAGAGCCATGGTTATCTCCTTCTAAATTAAATTCGGGCATAGAAAAAATCAGGCAACTACTCAGCCGCCGATCTACGCTGATTATCACTGATATTTTTTCTTATTATCATATACAAATCTTTTGAATTCTGGTTTTCTGCCTTAAAACTTCCAAGAATAATATCTGTGATTTCTTTGTATTTAAACCTAGCTGCGTTCATCTGTGTGAATCTGTGGCTGAATAGTTACAAAATCAGGTGGTCACCGGGAGGGTGTATTCCATGTTAACAGCCCGGTTGACCTTAAAGACTTTTCAGGCATAGATGCGCCAGAGGCATAATTGCTTAACAGGACACAAGAGTATTCCAACACCCTTGTTAGTATTCTATTTGAATACTATCACTTAGTGCAAGTCTTTTTGTGAGATACGACGGGGCGTGTCAGATACCCGAATCCATCGGTGACAAGAGATAAGCCTTGAAATCTTTCACCGCGCCTCCGGATAATAAATTGTCATACTTAGGTTCCAAGAAGAATTCGGATCTTGACCGGTATTTCGATTTCCAGTAGAGTAGCCCCATGTTTCAGGATATTAATATTTCAAAGAAATTTTCTCCTGCCGAACGCGTCGTCGTTTATCCGGGAGATTGCCTGGCTTTACTGAAAGGTGTCCCAGACGGTGCCCTCCAACTCATCGTAACCTCGCCCCCCTACAACATCGGCAAAGAATACGAAAAGAAGCTCAATCTCAATAAGTATCTTGAACAGCAAGCGGCAGTGATTTCGGAGTGCGTCAGGGCGCTTTCCGATAAGGGTAGCATTTGTTGGCAAGTTGGCAACTATGTTTATGGCGGGGCTATAGTCCCTCTTGATACGGTATTATACCCTATTTTCAACGACCTTGGTCTGAAAATGCGCAACCGTATTATCTGGCATTTTGAACACGGATTGCACTGTTCCAGGCGATTTTCAGGCAGATATGAAACGATAATCTGGTTCACAAAAACCAAGAATTATGTTTTTAACCTTGACCCTGTTCGTATACCTCAAAAATATCCGGGAAAGAAATACTTCAAGGGGCCAAAGGCTGGACAATACTCATGCAACCCCCTCGGAAAGAATCCGGGCGATCTTTGGGTTATTCCAAACGTCAAAAGCAACCATGTAGAAAAAACAATTCACCCCTGTCAGTTTCCGGTTGAGCTGATTGAAAGATTAGTCCTTTCTCTTTCCAATGAAGATGATTGGGTTCTTGACCCATTTCTGGGTACCGGGACATCCGTTATTGCCGCAATCAGGCACAATCGCAGAGGAGCAGGAGCTGAGACTGTACAAAAATATGTGAGCCTTACACATGACCGCATAAAACAGGAAATTGCAGGTACTTTGAAAACCCGTCCGATGAATAAACCGGTGTATGATCCCGAAAAAGCCGGAAACAGCTTGAGAATTGCTCCTTGGAAAAACCAGGAAAAAAGCAACCAACCGAGATTACTTGAAAAGCATGTGAGGTTCTCTGCTAAATGAAGATTATTGAGACCTACTCACATCTGAATGGCTTGGAGTTCTTGATAGTTCACAAACCGAAATTATGGAAAGAAATTAAGAAGGTTATTGCCACTGTTGATGCAGAAGCCTGCAGAACCAAGGTTTCCAAAGAAAAGGGTATGATTGGTAAACTCCTTTACAGCCCGATCGACATGAATGCCAGTTTCAAAAAGCTTCTATCCAATGCCGGATGGGATGAGAGCAGGGTCAGCTACTGGGTTACAAAGAATGAGAAACTTATCAGAAAAACCCTGACACTGGATACGCAAGAGCAAAAGAAAGAGATCGAGGAGGCAGGAGAAATCCCGATCTTCAGTTATAATCAGACTGATTTTGTTAAAGAGAGAGTTGCAATAGAAGTTCAGTTCGGCAAATACTCATTTGTTGCCTATGATCTTTTTGTGAAACACCTCGCCTTCTATGTGGGGGACAAGATTGATGTAGGAATTGAGATTTTACCTATGAAGTCTCTTCAGGCTCAAATGAGTTCCGGCGTTGCTTACTATGAAGGTGAACTTTACAATGTTATACGGCAAGGTCGCGGAGTGCCAGCGGTGCCTTTGGTTATCTTAGGCATCGTGCCATAACGAGACAGTAATATTACCAAAGAGAGACCCTGAAAATAAAAAGCCGCGCCTTGCCGCGGCCAGTTTTGTTAAGGAACCTAACCAGACGTTAGTACGGACGGCTTTCAGCCACCTCCCCTGCTCAACCGATAGAAAAAAATAAAAACGTGGGAATAGGAGGTATGTGAGATGAAGCGCGTGGTCTTGATTCTCTTGATTCTGACCATTCCGACTTTAGCTATTGCCCAAAACCCTTCCCGCCATGAACTAAACAAATCTCTTAATCACATAACCCAACTTGTCGATCAGGGAAAAGCCCTTATGGGTAAGGATGTCAGCCAGTTCAGGACCTTCGATGATTACATGGCCCACAGTCGTGCAACGAAAAAGAAGCTACAGGAAGCAGAAAACTACGTTACCCGAAATATTTCTGACCCTTATTATAGCGCTCTTTCGCATTTACTCATTGCTGAAGCCTATGCGTGCAATTTACCTGAGTTACCGCAGCCGCTGAAACGCAAGGACAATCAAACGGTGCTGTGGTACCCTTACAAAGATGTAATGCGAAACCTGGATAGCGCGTTGTCAAGAGTGGGGTGGCTCAAAAAGGGCACCTATGCCAACCGCTTTGGACTTATTGCAGATGTAGCCTTCTTTGTTCACCTACAGTACGATCTGTTGTGCCAGTCGTTAGACGTTATTAAAGCGGAAGACATGGACTCCGCCATCATTATCGAAAAACCTTCGAGTATCTGTTACACAAGAGGATTACAGGCAATCGATCAGGCCATTGAAAATGAGAAAAAGAGCCTATCCTCTTTACAACGAAGGCAGGATGGAATTTCGGAATTAAGCGAGAAAGCATATCTTTACGATTTGGTTAAGTCACGCTTTGTTCAAAATGGGATCGAATCGAGTGAACCCGCACTGCTTGAAGTCGATCCCAGACGCAGAGATTCTTTGGAGTCGATGTCCCGTTTGGCGGCTGAAATGAGTCGGGTACCATTTCACCACACCCGGGCATTTAAATTCTTCGACTTTTTAGGTAGTGCGTTTATTCCTAAGTATGGCCTGGCAAAGCAAACGATTGCGCTGATTTTTGGACAATAAAAGTATAAAATTAAGTGTGGGGCGGTTAAGAGAAACGTCCTTAAGTTTTTCAACTGATAAATCCCCGCCCTTATGACAACAAGAAGTACATGCCTGGATTAGCCAGATTAGATGCTATGGGTGCGCTACACCACATCATGACCCCTCACGATTCCGCCCTTGCCTTCGGCTAATACTTTTGCTAAGGACTGTCGACAAGGACAAGCTTGATTCTATGCATTACGAAGGCATTATAATCCGTCCTCCCAGTGAAGCCTACAGCATCCTGCTGCAGATAACCGTGGGCTGCTCACATAATAAATGTACGTTCTGTGGAGCTTATAAGGAAAAACGCTTCCGCATTAAAGACGAAACGACTATTTTAAACGACCTCTCCTTTGCGGCCCGGCATTTCCGGGACCAAAACCGCGTCTTTCTCCTGGATGGGGACGCCTTGATTATGCCCTTTGGGAAATTGGCCTGGGTCCTAAGAAAAATAAAGGAACATCTGCCCTGGGTTAGCCGGGTGGGTATTTATGCCAATACCAGGGGGATAAAAAGTAAAACGCTGGAGGAACTCGTAACCCTAAGGCAGCTCGGATTGGGCATCATCTACCTGGGAGTGGAAAGCGGAGATAATGTTATCCTGAAGAACATCAATAAAGGAACCAATGCCGAAACCCTGATCCAATCCGGACCAAAGATTCGTAGAGCGGGGATCAAACTCTCGGTAACCGTTTTACTGGGTATAGCCGGCGAGGCACGTTCGCTCACTCATGCCCGCAAAACGGGCGAAGTCCTTACGGCCATGCGGCCCAATCATGTCGGGGCCTTGACGCTAATGGTTCTGGATGGGACCCCCTTGGGAGAAGACTTTCAGGCCGGGCGGTTTAAAATGCCGCCCCCCAAAGAGCTGTTAGTCGAATTAAGGGAGATGCTTTTAAATACCCACTTGTGCCCCGGCTTATTTTTCTCAAACCATGCCTCCAATTACCTGCCTCTAAGAGTACGACTTCCTAAGGACAAGGCCCACGCCATTAGCCTTATCGACAGCGCCTTAAAAGGGGAAATTGCCCTTAAGCCTGAAACCTTGCGTGCCCTTTAGCAAAAAGAATAAAACTTTTTCATACCTTTAACTTACCGGTCTTGAAGATATAGGCCACTATACTGAAAACCGAACAAGAGGGCCAGTAAGAGAAAAAATGGCCCCGATCATGATATTAGAACCGGCGGTCCGGGCTCCGAACCTATATATAGCGGGCAGCCAGCCCTCCCGTAGGCCCGGACTATGTTAGAAAATACTGCGCGATATAGCGCCCGGCAACAAATAGTATGAGGAGCGCCAGCGTTACTTTAATCAGTTTCTGGGGCACAAATTTTTGTAGCCTGGCTCCGCAGTACATCCCCAGAAATCCTCCCGCCCCAAAGAGAAATCCCAGCAGCCAGTCCGGCGCTGTTGACAACCCACTTTTTGCGGGAATCACGCTATAAAAAAACACGCCGGCAATCGAGGTTAAAAAGGTGCCCAAGAGGGCAGCACCGGCTACAGTATAGACCGGGAGGTGGAAAACAGCCACGCAAAAAGGTGCAATGATAGCGCCGCCACCTATTCCATAAGTTCCCCCTATTATCCCCACCATAAAAGCCAGCATAAACATGGCCGGAGTACTAAAGGAGAATCGCTGGTCCCAAAATTCGTATTCCACCCTGGATAAAGAAAATGATATTGTTTTTACCACCGCCTCGGGAGGAAGACCGGCTGATACGCGTGCTGCTTGCTTGTCCTTAAGCCTTTTGACCTGTTCCTTGAACTTTTCATCCAGCGCCTTCATTTGTGTTTTGCTTCTCTGGCTGCGGGCCGTTAACTCATAAAGGAGGCGCGCCCCGATGTACAACAGCACGCAGCCAACAAATAGTTTAAAGGCACGCGGATCCGGCAGGTATATAACTCTTAAGTAATAACCGATAAATACCCCGGGCAGTGTCCCCACAATCACTATCCAGGTAAGGGGCCAGGCCATTCGGCCTTCTCTAAGGTAGCGATAGACGCCGCTCGGGATAGCCACTATGTTGTAGACAAGATTGGTGGAGCTTACCGCCGGTGTCGTAAAATGTAAAAAGCTGACCTGGAATGGCAAGAGTAGAAAAGCACCGGAAATACCACCCATAGAGGTAAAAAAGGATACCAGAAAAGCTACCAATGGCGGCAAGAATACCCAGGTTTTTACGCCAGAGACGGGAAAGTACATATAGAGAGCATCCATAACCCCTCCTATTTCCTTATTTCGTGTTGTCAAAAACTAACCACAGAGAACACAGAGAAACATTAAATATAAATAAGTTAGGGAAGTCTCGGATTCCTCCCCTCCGTGGCCTCCTAATATCCTCGTTCTTTTCCCGAAAATACCTCACTGTTTTTTTCTCTTAACTGCGTTCTTTTTCTTTCGATTACTTGAAAATTCTTTAGTTTTCTCTGTGCCCTCTGCGGTTTCTTTTTCATGAAACTTTTGACATTATCATTCTTTCTGCTTCTCCCACCGGCCACCCACTCCATGCACGCCTAATCCGCCGGACCGGAATTGATCTATAATAATCTGGTAGAACTGCCCCTGTTGTTCGGGGGTAAGCAGCATCTTTTCCTCTAAGATGTGATCTATCACCTCCTCTTCCAACCTGATCTGCAGTGCGGTAATCTTTTCCATCTTTTGTGTAATAGCCTGCTTATCCATTGCATCAGAAAAAAGCAGCTCGGCGAGAATCCGCCTTTTACCGCGCAAGTCTTTTCTAATTTGAGCTACTTTTGGCAAGAAGACCTCCCTGATTCCCTCCAACTTTTTCTTCTGGTCCTCTGTTAAAGAGGGAATGAGATCCAGGTATCCTCTCATCCTTTGGGGAGAAGGGTTTGCCCTTTTAGCTAAATAGAGATAGAGCCCCACAGAACAGATACCTGCCAAAAAACCTATGAAAAATGAGCCTACTGTCAATTTAAACCTCCTACTTAACCTTGTCTAAAAACATTGGGTAAAGCACCCGACCAAATGATTCCGGCGGAAAGTCATTAAAGACATCCAGGGAAAATGTATGGGCCTTGCCCGGTTTCAACCGAACACCAAACAAGTCTTTTAATGTGTCCCAAATGGATTGGGCAACCTTATTTAACCTAGTAAAAGGACTCTCTTTTTGTGGTACGAGCTTAGTATGGAGGGTATCCCAAAAATCGGCAGACGGTTCTATAGCAGGTATCTGGCCCATTAAATTCCAGACTGCTCGCATCTCTTCAAACTCTAGCATGCATTTTTGACACTTTTCTAAATGTTTCTTAAGCCTTAATTCTTCCTCCGCAGTTAATTCATGATCCATAAAGGCAGACAATTTACTCCCCATATCTTGGCAATCCATCACTCAGTCCTCCATATACCATTAAGCCTTTTTCTAAGATTCTGTTTGGCCCTGAAGAGTAGGGATTCCACAGACGCAACCGTACAACCCATTATTTCTGAAATCTGGCCATAGGTCTTATCTTCATATCGATGGAGCAAAAAGGCAACGCGCTGTTTTTCCGGAAGCGCACCGATGGCATCCAGGATAGCCATGCTCAATTCCCTGGTTTCCAGGATAGAATCGGGCTTACTTTTCTCTAATAAATGGCCAAGGGTTATTTCCGAATGATCTGGATCGGTTAACGAAACATTGTGTAAGTTCTTCCTTCTCAGTTCATTGAGGCACAAATTGGTGGCGATCTTAAAAAGCCAGGTGGAGAATTTGGCCTTGGGTTTATAGTAGGGTGCGGATTTATGAACCCTCAAAAAGACCTCCTGAGTTATGTCCTCGGCCCAAAGTCGGTCTCCGGTGAATCGATAAATGAAATTTAGCAAGCCCTTCTGATGCCTTTCCACTAATCGCCTGAAAGCCAGAAGATCACCATGGGCGATTCTTTGCATTAAAATGACATCGGAATCCATAACCTGATTATATACTTTATCCTATTACATTAAACACAGAAATTGAGGGAAACTTGCGGGATAGAGGTAAAAGTAATGGAATATCTCTGTGGTTGTTTTTCATTTTATGACTGCCTGTGCTCCCCAGTCGGCCAGTAAATTTGCGGAAGAGATTCTAACAAAGACCGCGTGAGACGCTCATCCGCCCGAGATAATGCAGACAAAGGAGAATGAAAATGTCGTTGCGAGGCGTCCACGTCCGCCCTGGCGGGAGTCCGGCTCAGGCGGACGACGAAGCAATTTCCAAAGATGAAATCCCTAGCGGAGTTTATCCTGAGCCGTCTATGGAGATTCTTCGTCCGCCGGCGGACTCAGAATGACAGACGGCGAAGGGCTCGGAATGACAGTTTAGAGGTATTTTCAAATAAAATTTAAAGGCTACATTCCATAGACCGGCCTAATCCGCACCGCGCAGATTTTATACTCCGGCATTTTGGAAACCGGGTCAACACCAGGATTGGTGAGAAGGTTGGCCGCGGCCTCCCGGAAATGGAAAGGCAGAAATAACGTACCTCGCTGGCACCTTTCAGTTAGCGCCACACGAACCTTTACTTCACCACGCCGGGAAATAATACGAACGAAAGAGTGATCGTCGACATCCAGGGCAAACGCGTCAATAGGGTTCATTTCCACCATAACTTCAGGGTACATCTTATTTAATCCTTCCGATCGACGGCTCATAGTGCCGCTATTGTATTGATAAAGTACCCGTCCAGTAGAAAGTAAGAAAGGATAATCATCATCCGGCATTTCGCTGGCTGGAATCACTTCCAGGGTATGAAAGAGTCCTTTCCCGCGGGTAAAACCATCACTATGCAAGACCGGTGTGCCGGGGTGGTCGAGTGTTGGACAGGGCCACTGAATCCCTGCCTCCTCCAGGCGATCATAATGAATGCCTCCGTAGACGGGCGTTACGCTGGCTATCTCTTCCATAATCTCTTCCGGGGACTCATAAGACATCTTATATCCCATCTTACTGGATAGTTCAGATATGATCCGCCAGTCTGGCTTGCTTTCACCCAGAGGCGAAATAGCCTGTCTGACCCTTTGCACGCGTCTCTCCGTGTTTGTAAAAGTACCTTCTTTCTCTGCGTAGCTTGCAGCCGGCAAAACTACATCCGCCAGTCTGGCGGTCTGGGTAAGAAAAATATCCTGCACCACCAGGAATTCCAGTCCCTCCAGGGCAGACCGCACGTGATGGAGATCCGGGTCACTAATGAGCGGGTTCTCACCCATAATGTAAAGGGCTTTTATCTTTCCCTCGCCCGCCTGCTTTATTATCTCGGTGACGGTAAGACCTGGCTCCTCCGGGAGCCGGGCATCCCAGGCCTCTTCAAACTTCCGTCTGATAGCTGGATCGGTAACACTTTGATACCCGGGAAGGTAATCAGGCAAGGCCCCCACATCACAGGCACCCTGGACATTATTCTGCCCGCGGAGCGGATTTACTCCACCCCCTTCAATCCCTACGTTACCACAAAGCATGGCCAGGTTGGCGATAGCCTTTACATTGTCTGTACCACTCCGGTGCTGCGTAATACCCATGCAATAGACAATGGCCGCCCGCTCCGCCTCAGCGTAAAGGCGAGCGGCCTTTTTGAGATCTTCTGCTGGTATCCCGGTGATCATTTGTACCAGTTCCGGTGTATACTTCTCCACCGTTTTGGCAAAAGCATCGAAGTTCTCCGTCCGCTCACGAACATAATCCTTATCCCACCAGCCCTCTTTAATAATGACGTGAGCCAGCCCGTTCAGCCAGGCTATATCCGTACCAGCCCGGGGACGAAGATAAATATCTGCATACTCTGTCATCTTGATCACTCTTGGATCAACCACAATCAACTTCTTCCGCAGCCTGGCGACCGCATTTATGATATGAAGACCGATGATGGGATGATTCTCTGTGGTATTGCTGCCGGTGAGTAGGATAAGATCGGCCTTTTCCAGATCCGAAATGGAATTGGTCATGGCTCCGCTGCCAAACGCGGCAGCCAGACCGGCTACCGTGGGGGAGTGTCAGAGCCGGGCGCATTGATCTACATTATTTGTTCCCAAGACGGCCCGGGCCAGTTTTTGCATGAGATAGTTTTCTTCGTTAGTACATTTAGCCGAAGAGAGTACACCCAGGCTCTCCGGCCCATAAGTCTCCCTGATTTCCTTAAGCCTCTGGGCAATAAGCTCTAACGCCTCATTCCAACTGCACGTCTGAAGCTCGCCATCTTTGCGGATCATGGGTTTGGTAAGCCGATCCGGATGCTTGATGAAATCATGACCAAATCGACCTTTTACGCAGAGATGTCCTTTATTAGGCAAAAAGCTGGGATCAGAACTCACCTCTACCAGCTTTTCTCCCCTGATGTTTAGTATTAAGTTACAGCCAGTACCGCAATAGGGACATACGGTTTTAACTTGTTTCAGCTCACCGGCCAGGGCTTGTTCAGTCTCCTTCTTGACCAGGGCCCCTGTCGGACAATTATCAGCACAGAGGCCACAAAATACACAGTTATCATTAATAGTGAGAGAAATCGCCCGCAACTCACCAATGCTACTAAGATCTCCTTCTTCTAAATTGATAGCGTCATATTCACAGACTTTTTTACAACGCCGGCAGAGCACACATTTATTTAAATCAATGGTTATGAAAGGGTGACTGCGATCAACCTTGTAATTGAGGCGAGTCCCAATTCCGTAATGAGAAAAATCAACTGCATAGCCGGGCGCCTCTCTTCGAATTACGCATTTATCCACAGCGTAACAACCGCATCCCAGACAACGCGCCGCTTCTTTGACCGCCATATCTTCAGTATAACCAGTCTCTAATGCACCAAAGTCACCTACCAGGGTCTTGGGGTGACGTATCGGCATCTTCTGCCTGGAAAGCGGGGGAACGTCTTCGAAGTTCCTCAGATCGACTTCCTCGAAAAATTCGCCCTTGGTGACATTAAATGGAGCACGAGGGGCCTCCACTCTATGTTCGGTCAAATGAGTGTGGATAGCCTCGGCTGCTTTGCGCCCCTGGGCTATAGCCTCGATAACCGTGCGCGGTCCGCTGACCGAGTCACCTCCAGCAAATACCCCCTCTAAATTGGTAGCATAGGTGCCTGAAGCCGCGGCAATAGTATTCCACCGGGTAAGATCCAAGCCCTCTGTCAACCCTTCAGCGTGGCATTTTCCAATATCAACTAACTGGCCGATAGCCGCAATAACGTTTTCTACCTGGAGACAGGTCTCAGATCCGGGGACGGGCACCGGACGTCTCCGGCCACTCTGGTCCGGTTCCCCTAATTTCATCCTCTGAACCTCGAGATTAAGAAAACCGTCTCCCGGAGTGACTCGTGTTGGGGCCGCCATCAAGAAAAATTTAACCCCTTCTTCCTCGGCTTCCCGGATCTCACGGTGGCTGGCCGGCATCTCCATACGGGATCGGCGGTAAACTATAGTCACCTTGTCCGCCCCGAGCCTGAGACAGGTACGGGCAGCATCAATGGCTGTGTTGCCGCCACCGATTATGGCCACTCTCGATCCGACACGAATCTTTTCGCCCTCAGCAAACTTACGGAGAAAATCAATGCCGGAGAAAACGCCGGGCAGGTCTTCGCCCTCGATACCCATAGGCCGGCTCTTCCAGGCGCCAATACCAACGAAGATAGCCTCGAACCCGTCCTCCTTCAGACTCTTAAGACTAAAATCTTTTCCCCACTTCTGACCCGTCCTTGCTTCAACGCCCAGATCAAGGATGGATTGTATCTCTGCGTCCAGAATTTTTTTGGGCAAGCGATACTCGGGGATACCATAACGCAGCATCCCCCCCAGGGCAGCCATAGCCTCAAATATAGTTACCTGATAGCCCCGACGGGCTAAATAATAGGCAGCCGTAAGTCCGGCTGGTCCCCCGCCGATAACGGCCACTCGGTGTCCATTCAGAGATGGACGGAGTATATGAATGGATTCTTGGTGCAATAGCCCGTAATCAGCTGCAAATCTCTTTAGATGATTGATGGCTACACTGCCATCTACGAGGTTACGGCGGCAACGCGACTCACAAAACCGGGGGCAGACTCGCCCTACAGAAAGAGGGAGGGGGTTTTTCTCTTTGATCAATTCCAAGGCCTCAAGGTATCTCCCGGCTGCAATATGGGCAATATACCCCTGTATATCTATGTTAGCCGGGCAGGCCAGGGAACAGGGCGCTGTACAGTCGCCATAATGTTCAGAAAATAGAAGTTCAAGGATAACCCGGCGTGCTGTCTTAACTTTCTCGGTATCGGTAGATACCACCATGCCATCAGACACGGGGGTAGAACATGAAGCAATGAGCTTGCTCTTACCTTCTACCTCCACCACACACAGACGACAGGTTGCTGGCGGCTTCTTGAACTGGGGAAGGTAACAAAGAGTAGGGATGTGGATACCAGCCTTCCGGGCCGCCTCCAAGATGGTGGTCCCTTTCTCGACTGTTACCTTTTGGCCATCAATAGTTAAGGTTACTTCGGGCATACTTATCGCACGACGTTATGCAGGTAAATATTTATACCACTCCACTACTTTCTCATAATTAATCACGTTAAACCACCAGCTGTGCTGGTAGTGATGACTTTCATCATCCTTTGTGAGCCAATGGCTCATGAATATTTCATATAATTTTTGACATTACCTGCATCCAAAGGGGGCCAGTATAAGAGCTTTTACGGGTAATACGTACAAGAAGAATGAAATATCTGCTTCGTCATCTAACTCTTTCATCTGCTTTCAGCTTGTGTATCTTATTCACTTTTCCAGAAAGCCAGCCTATTCTCCCGGCTTTTTGGGCATCGAATTCTGGGATATAAGGCTTTATGTCCAGAAGGGGTGTGCCATCCACAATATCCACATCTTCGACTTGAAGTGTCCGCCCTTCAACCTTTACCAGTCTGACTGTGGATATTCCTATGGGATTAGGGCGCCGGGGTGCCCTGGTGGCGAATACACCGTGTAAGTGGTCGTCCATAAATGGCTTAACCTCTAAGGAATAACCTTCCGAGAGATGGAAATGATAGACTAAAATAAGGTGGGAAAATCCTTCGATATCTCTAAGTCCAGCAACATATTCCGGTTCGATCTCTATTGTTCCGGTGACACCTCTGGCGGCGGTTGGTTGTATGGGCATTCCTTTGCTATCTTTAAAGGGAGAGCGGATTATGCCTATCGGCCTAAGTATTATCTTTTTCATAATTCCCCTATACTATCCATGAGTTCTCCAATAACGATCGTTCCTGCTCAAAACGTAATAACCTTGTCAGCGTCCCTGGCCAATTCATATAGATCGTCCATCCAGGCAATGGGGCAGGTACTCGATCCCTCCAAACCGTGGGATTTCATACAAACCCCTCAGACGTAAAAATCTCCCTGGAACTGGTTAACTTGCTCCATGACATTGAATTCTTCGGTGCCGCTTTTTTCAAAAAGTACCCCTTTCCCGAGCATAAACACACCGACATCGTCACCCTTTTTGACCCCCACATTGGCCAATCTCAGGGCATTGTATATTGTCTCTCCATCGTCCGTAGTAATAATAAATAGAATTTTCATCCCGTACCCCCCTTTTCGCGATAAGAAATTTTCATATTGAAGCTCCCCGCAGCAAGCTGCGGGGAATCTCCGTATGCAAGGTAAAATGCATCGTATTCGCTCGCTAACCCCGCTGCAAGCAGCGGGGAATGCGCTCGCTATGCATGTTCATCATATCAGAAAAGTCAGCAGGTTAGTAAAAACTTTCTTGACATCTTTGGCTATTTGGCTATCTTACCAAATAACCAAGAACTATTCGTGGAGGATAACCCATGTCGACAACAAAAAAAGGAAAAAAAATTGACATCCAAATGCAGACTCGCTTAGAGGCACGCGCTAGAATAATAAAAGCCCTGGCCCATCCCACCCGTCTGTTCATGGTCGAAGAATTATCCCAAAAAGAACGGTGTGTAAGTGAGCTTACAGAGATGATTGGATCTGATGTCTCGACAGTATCCAAGCATTTATCCGTATTAAAGAACGCTGGTATAGTACAGGACCAAAAGAAGGGTTCTCAAGTTTACTATATACTCCGGATGCCTTGTATCCGTAATTTCTTGGTAACGTTCAAAAGTGTTTACATGGTCTAAAAATTGATTAAATCACGATCTCTTTCTATGGTTAGAGTTCCCCAACAAAAACCAAGAGAAAGAGATCGTGATGGAACAAGAAATACATATAACA
>Ga0209614_1001554_pt1 | contig 16797 bp, 15 predicted proteins | sample BlaSprsedimmetaG_FD_185484 | JGI IMG/M metagenome (GOLD analysis project Ga0209614, IMG submission 185484) | Hot spring sediment bacterial and archeal communities from California, USA to study Microbial Dark Matter (Phase II) - Blank Spring... ... | reverse complement strand
CGCAGCAAGATTACCCTTGCTGCCGGCCCAAAAAACCGAGCAGCACAACATGCATTTTCAACTTGCCCATTTTGCTACATTTTCATGAGGCCGCTAACATTCTGCAAGGACTTTGAGCCCTTTCAACCTAATTTCTGTATCGGTGATCATTATAAGACCTCCTTTATTTGGTTGCCTTTGTTCACCGATTATATTATATCGACTCGACTTTTTTCATCAAAACTCGCATATAAAAGCGATGATACTACAATTTGGCAAACAGTACAATAAAATGAAATCCAATATCAATTACATAAGCCGATAGCTTAAAATCCAGAAGTCTACTTTTTGTTGTAATTATCAAGGTTATGTCGACTCGATATAAGTATGGCAATTTATTATCTGGCGGCACGGTGGAAGATTTGAAGCTCCCCGCAGTCCGCCTGCGGCGGACGGGGAATGCGCTCGCTATGCATGTTCATTAGATTCGGTTTCGGGGAAAACTACCAAAAATCGGGGTTTTTCTACAGGCTCAACGCAAAGCTAACCGGCGTGCAGTTTCTTTGCACGTCCGGTCGAGCGCTTTGTTATGCCGGTTGATTTTTGTGCAAGGTCAATAAGGGATCGTAATGCCTCATTAACGGCTTTTTCTGTGGGGAAAGCCTTTGCAACATCAGGGCTTATGAGTACAAGATTGGTCCCTTTTTGGTAAGACTCAAAATACTTTCCTCGGACTCCCTTACCAAGATCCTCACGCCTGTATTCTGGGCGGAGTTCATTGCATTCCTTATCCTTCCTCATAGATTTTCCTCTCTTTGCGCTTCATCAGACGCGCACTTATAATCCTTGCTATGTAGGCACGTTCCGTATGAGACACAACCAATAATCTTTTTTGCAGTGATAGTCCAAAAGTAATGTATCTTTTTTCATCTGTAGAATGATCCGGGTCTTCAAATGTAATAGCCAGTGGATCGCCAAAAACTGTCGCTGCCTCCTGAAATGTAACGTTATGTTTTCGGACATTAGCAGCAGCTTTTTTGGGGTCCCACTCAAATTCCACCCTGCCCCCTCCTCCTGGCTATTATATCAGAACCAGTCGATTATCGTAACTATTATTGCGGTAAAGGGAAACAGGCGGTCTGTATGATGCCAACGGGTTTCGACAGCCACCTTTTCCTACAAAAAATGCTCAAGCTATACACCATTTCCAGAGGGGATATACCTTGATGCTAATCCCATCTATAGATAGCTCTCTTTCCTCATCATGGGTTAGGATTATACCCTCATTTACACCAACCCAATGACACGCCTCAGTAAGTCCTGATATCTCTCTATCCATATTTTCTTCGGTCATCTCAAAGCATACCTGAATAGGTAAAAGCCTATTGTCTTCACTTTTTGCTATGAAATCACACTCCCTTTTCTCTGCAAAATAAAAGACTTCATACCGCTTTCTCCTGAGCTCCAAGAAGGCTAAATTTTCTAATAGCCTCCCGGAATCCGCCGAACTTACCCTTTTGCCTAATCCGTTATCTACAAGATAGATCTTTGCCGGGTTCCTCATCCTCTTATATGTGGATTCAGCAAACTTCCTCACCTCAAAGATGAGCATACTATCCAGGAAGTGCTTATAATATCGAAAAAGCAGATCCTTCGAAAAGGGAAATTTATCCTTATACTGCTTATAAAAAGCCGTCAGGGAAAATCTTAGAGAAAAGGAACTGAACAGCTTATCTAGAAGGGCCTCTAAAAGCGGTATGTTCGTAATGCGGTATCTCTCTACCAGGTCTCTGAAAAACATGGCGCCGAGATATTCTTTCAAGAGCCTTGTTCTCTCCAATTCTGTATCCAGAAAGGAGACCTCCGGGAACCCGCCCCATCTCACATAGTCATTAAAATATTTCTTGGCAAATGCCTTTTTCGTGCTGGAAAAGGCGGTTTCTTTCTTTACGTCAAGGCCCTTGACGCGCATATATTCTGTAAACGAAAATGGTAATACCTCTACGCTCCATGACCTTCCTCTGAGTTCGGTATGTATCTCAAAGGGCATCATCTTAGATGACGAACCGCTCACAAACACCTTAATATTCTCCCGCTCCACGGCCCTCCGGCAAAATCTCTCCCATCCTTCCACATTTTGAATTTCGTCTAAGAGAAACAGCGTCTCTTTACCTATAAGATGAGGTTTGAGTTCTAAAAACGCCTCTCTTAACTTCTCGAAGTCTTTGGCCTGAAATCCGGTTAAGCGTTCATCTTCAAAATCTATATATAAAGAGCGTTCTTTATTTTTCTGAAAAAGATCAAACAAAATAAAAGTCTTTCCGCTTCTTCTCACACCATAAAAGACAACCACCTTGTTTAATTTACCCGGTAAAGTGATGCCCTTCCTTTCCACAGGCTCTTTCACCTGTTTCAGGATAAACTCCTCATTAGAGGCAATTATATCTTTCAGAATGCTTTTTTGCATGACTTTTATCCTTTTAATAAGGACTAATTAATACTATTTTAGCCTCTTGTCAAGGATGAAATGAGGCGACCAAATCTGTAATAGAAAGGCCTTGTATCAGAAGTAAAGAACCACGTGCGGAAGCACGGGGTATCCAGAGGTTTGATAAGAGCGCCCGCAGCAGGCATCAAGTGGTGCACTTACAATTTGAACATGCATAGCGAGCGCATTCCCCGCTGCTTGCAGCGGGGTTAGCGAGCGAATACGATGCATTTTACCTTGCATACGGAGATTCCCCGTCCGCCGAGGCGGACTGTGGGGAGCTTCAATTCACCACATGTCCTCCAAAGATTATACTGTAACGTATTATACTTATAAGAGGCTTTTGCAAAAATCGTCACACCGGTGAAACCCGGTGTCCAGAGGTATCTCAATCTGCTTGAAATTACTGGATTCCGGCTTTCGCCGGAATGACAAGAACGCCATTCACAAGACTTTTGCAAGAGCCTCATAAGTATATCATTTGCGGGTGGAGCGATAATGGGACGTCCCCATCGCCTCAACAGCATACTGATTTCAGCCTGAAATATCAAGAAGGTAAATGCCTGACTTTTCATTCCCATATAAGGGCCGGTAGCTGCATACCGAAGGTCTGGCGGGATGTCGGCTCCTGCCGTGGCCAGCCCTGCCTCCGTAACTGCCTTTACTGCTATGCCAATCGGCTACAATATCGTAGGTTTTATCTTCCTTTCCTACCGGTTGGTAGGATTTTTCCTTTTAAATCTGCAATATAAAACATCTGGTCCAGATCTATTTTAATTGTCCTTTCAAATAGTTATGTCCTATCCCTTCCGTTGCGCCCTTCCCTGGCATACCTCTTGATATTACAAGATACCAAAACAGTTGGATTTATCTGATATCCCTAAACGTAACAGCATGGGGAAAACTGGGTAAGGAGGAAAAGTTATGAAGAAAATCGAGGCAATTATCAAACCTTTTAAGTTGGACGAGGTGAAGGAGGCCCTGGCTGCTGTAGGCGTCCAGGGGATGACTCTGACTGAAGTCAAGGGCTTCGGCCGTCAGAAGGGTCATTCGGAACTCTATCGAGGGGCCGAATACGCGGTGGACTTTAACCCCAAGGTGAAGATGGAGATCATAGTAGACGATGAATTGGTGCCTAAAGTCATAGAAACGATCCTTAGTAGCGCCAAGACTGGAAAAATCGGCGATGGCAAGATTTTTATACTGCCCATTGAAGAAGTGGTTCGCATTCGGACCGGTGAAAAGGGCAAGGATGCCATATAAAAAATTAGATGAGTAAATGGTTAAATGATCAGATGAAGGTAAGTGTATATAGAGGAGGAATAAGGAGATGAAAAAGTTACTTATAACGGTAGCATTACTGTTGATACCTTTGATGGCCTGGGGCGGGAAAGAGGCCCCTACAGTCGCCAGCAATGCTGCCGCCATCAAGGATGTCCAGACAAATGCGAATTATGTGTGGACCCTGGTAGCCGCCGCCCTGGTGTTTTTTATGCAGGCCGGGTTCGCCATGGTGGAAACGGGCTTTACCAGGGCGAAAAACGCAGTCAATATCATGATGAAAAACCTTATGGACTTTGTCATGGGCAGTCTTGCCTACTGGATGGTGGGGTTTGCCCTTATGTTCGGTGCAACCACAACCGGGTGGTTTGGCACGACCGGGTTTTTCTTAAGCGATTTTGCACCGGGCAAAGATCCCTGGGTGCTGGCCTTCTGGATGTTCCAGGTCGTCTTTGCGGCCACGGCGGCCACGATCGTTTCGGGAGCCATGGCTGAACGGACCAAATTTTCGGCGTACCTGGTTTACAGTGTCGTCGTCAGTGCCTTTATCTATCCCATATTCGGGAGTTGGGCCTGGGGCGGCCTTTTCCACGGAGGAGGCTGGTTGGAAAAACTGGGGTTCATTGACTTCGCCGGTTCGACGGTAGTGCACTCCATGGGTGGATGGCTTTCGCTCGCCGGGGCTATGGTGCTTGGCCCGCGCATCGGGAAATATACCCCTGAGGGCAAGGTCAGTGCCATTCCCGGCCACAACATTCCCCTGGCGGCCCTCGGCGTCTTTATCCTGTGGTTGGGGTGGTTCGGGTTCAACCCGGGTTCGACAACGGCGGCGAATACAGATATTGCCCTTATCTTCGTCAACACTAACCTTGCGGCTGCGGCCGGCGGTCTCCTGGCTATGCTCACTGCCTGGGTAATGTTCGGCAAACCTGACGTGGGCATGAGTCTAAACGGGGTACTGGCCGGACTGGTGGCCATTACCAGTCCCTGCGCCACCGTTACTCCTTTGAGTGCGATCATTATCGGGGCAGTTGGCGGCGTTCTGGTGGTATTTGCCGTCCTGTTTTTCGACCGCATAAAGATAGACGATCCGGTCGGTGCCATATCCGTACACGGCGTCAACGGGGCCTGGGGGACGCTCGCCGCAGGAATCTTCAACATCGGCGGAACGTCGGCAAAGTTAATCGGCGTGCAGCTTCTGGGCATCGGCGCGGCCTTCATCTGGGCCTTCGGCACCGGGTTTATTCTGTTCAAAGTCATTGAAAAGACGATGGGCCTGAGGGTGACACCCGAGGAAGAAATGGAAGGTCTCGATTTCGGGGAACATGGTGCCACCGCCTACCCGAACTTCCAGATCTTGATTAAGAGATAATTTGGTATCCAGCAAAAAACTTAAGGAGGAAGATAATGAGGAAAGATTTGCATTACCTGAAACGTTTTCTGGCGGTTATTGTAGGCCTAGTTTTGAGTATAGTTATTATTCTACCGGCCATGGCGGAAGAGGATAGGCCCTCTGCCGACCTTTCAGTCTCTATTTTAAGTGATTATATCTGGCGGGGGCAGGAATTGAGCCGCGATAGTATCGTGATCCAGCCTTCCATGACCGTTGGCTATAAAGGCTTTTCAGCCAACCTATGGGGCAATCTGGACACTGATCCCTATGTGTCGGCTGGGAATAGTCCGGCCAACTGGAATGAGACTGATCTTACACTATCCTACGGCAGGGACTTTGGTCCTTTGAACATAAGTGGAGGCTACATCTATTACGGCCTGGACGGCGTTGATGATTCTCAGGAGGTCTTTCTGAGTTTAGGTGTTGATACGCTGCTGTCACCCTCGCTTACCGTCTACAAGGAGATCGACAGCTATATGCACTGGTATTTTCTTCTTGGAATTTCCCATTCTTTCAAGATCACCGAGGCTGTCTCCCTGGACCTTGTTGCCTCGGCGAGCTACCTGAAGAGCGAGGACGTCGATGAATACCCGGAGATTAACGATCAAGGAGTAGCTACGGGCGCTAAGTTTAATAATTTCCACGATGGCGTGATCTCAGCCAGTCTGCCTATTTCGGTAGCGAAATATGTGACAATAACCCCTTCCTTATCGTACACTTTTCCGCTTTCAAGCGATGCGAGCGACGAGATGAAATACCGCAGCAAGACCGGCGAAGACGATAACTTTGTCTACGGCGGCGTAACCCTCAGCTTGGCATTCTGAATCAACCCCCCATGTCCCTGCGGCCCGGCCTTCACATGGATAGTGTAACGCCGGCCGCGGGGGCATCCCCTGGACCTAATCTTTATGATAATACATGAGTCAACGACATCAAAAATAAGTGATAGTTTTCAACTACGTTCCCATCTATCTACACGCTGGAGTGACTTGTGACGCAACTTTTTTTCGTTTGACGTGGGGGTGTAAACTTTCTGTGCCCTTTCCCGTCTAACTTGAGAAAAGGCCTTGGGGAAATGCAGATATGGTTCCCGTGGTCATTTCTAAAGAAAGGAGACAAAGAATATGAGGACTGCAAGAATGATTGCTATCCTTTGTGCCGTGTTGCTCACCTTCGCTTTCTTGGCACCTTCTTTTGCTGGCGGCAAGGGGCAGGGGTATGGCGGACGTAAATGCCAGAGGCTCCAGACCCGACAGCGGCTCCGCGACGGTTCGTGCCTGCAAAGAACAACCGGCACTATGTCCCAGGATCGCGAGAGAATACAGACACGTGAGAGGAACGTTGAGAAAGAAACTCTCCAGGAGCAGGACCGCCTCCAGGACGGGTCTGATCAGAAAGGAAGCAAGTAAAATGGTAAAAAGAGCAGGGGGGAGGGGTCCGAGCTTCCCTGCGGCTCAAGGGGGTGCTAAAACAACGTGTATTGAAAACTCCGTATAAAGCCTATGCTCGTATTTCCCCCAGCCGTTTCAGATTGGCTTCTATTTTTTCCAGACGGGCGACAAATTCCTGCACCTTGCCTTTTTCCTTGTCGATTATCTCGGCCGGGGCGCGCTCCAGGAAGTCCCTGTTAGCCAGCTTGTTCTGTACCCGTTTCAGCTCTGTCTGGAGTTTGGCCGTTTCTTTCTGCAATTTTGCGGTTTCCGCGGAGATATCGATTACTCCTTCGAGGAGCATATAGGTCTCGGCCTGATCGGTTATACAGGACACTGCCCCCTTAGGCCGCTCACCATCTGCGCGTATCTGCAGGTCCTCTACCTTAGCCAGGTTCTTGAGGAAAGTTTCACGCCTGGAAATAAGCTCACGGACTGGCTCGCTTCCGCTGAGGACGATTATGTTTACCTTTTGAGCCGGATGGACATTCATCTCGCTGCGCAGGTTGCGTATCCCGGTTATCACATCCATAAGCAAGCCCATCTGCCCTTCACTTTCCAGATCTTCCGGATAATCCTTGCTCTCTGGAAAGGAGGCCTCCATGATGCTTCCAGTGCTTCCCGGCAGATAATGCCACAATTCCTCGGTAACAAAAGGGATGGAAGGATGGAGCAGGCGCAGGCTGGCACTCAGCACCGAGAGCATAACCTGCCGGGTAGTGCTGCGGACATCCTGGTCTTCGCTCAGATAGAGGGCGGGCTTGACCATCTCCAGGTACCAGTCACAGAATTCGTGCCAGAAAAACTGGTAGAGGGCCTGGGCGGAGTCATTAAAACGATAGTCATCCAGACCTTCTCTTACTGTGTCTATCACCCTTTTCAGGCGGCTTAATATCCACCGGTTTTCCAGGGTAAGCACAGAGGGTCGCTGAGGTACCTCTGTCTTTAAACACTCACCTGCGTTCATGAGAGCAAACCGGGATGCATTCCAGACCTTATTGATAAAATGGCGGTAACCCTCGATGCGCTGTTCAGAGAGGCGGATATCCCGTCCCTGCGCAGCAAAGGCAGCTAAGGTGAAACGGAAGGCGTCCGTTCCATACTTATCCATGACGATGAGCGGGTCAATGACATTACCCTTGGATTTGCTCATCTTCTGGCCCTCAGCGTCACGCACCAGGGCATGGATATAGGCGTCGGCAAAGGGGACGTTACCCATAAAATGGAGGCCCATCATCAGCATGCGGGCCACCCAGAAAAAGAGAATGTCAAAGCCCGTAATGAGTACGGTAGTTGGATAAAAGAGTTCGAGTTCTCTGGTTTTATCCGGCCAGCCCAGGGTAGAGAAGGGCCATAGGGCCGAACTGAACCAGGTATCCAGGACGTCTTCTTCCTGCGTGAGATGGGTGCCGGCACATTTCGGGCAGATCACCGGCGCCTCCGTATCGATAATGATTTCACCGCAGGTATCACAGTACCAGGCCGGGATGCGGTGCCCCCACCAGATCTGACGGGATATGCACCAGTCGCGGATGTTATGCATCCAGTCAAAATAGGTATTTTCCCAGGTCTTGGGTATTATGCGGGTTTGGCCAGTCTGCACCGCAGCGATGGCCTTTTCGGCCAGCGGCTTTACAGAGACAAACCACTGCTTGGAAAGGGTAGGCTCGACTACCGTCTTGCAGCGATAGCAGTGCCCCACGGCATGTTCCAGGGGTTCAACTTTTTCCAGCAGTCCTTCGGCCTCGAGATCCGCCACTACCTTTTTACGGCACTCGTAGCGGTCCAGGCCCCGATAGGGACCGGCCTCATCGTTCATGTGTCCGGTCTCATCCATGACCTTAATCGCAGGTAATTTGTGGCGCAGGCCGATTTCAAAATCGTTGGGGTCGTGGGCTGGTGTTACTTTCAAGGCCCCGGTGCCAAAGGAGGGATCAACATAAGAATCAGAGATAACCGGGATAGCCCTTTTCAAAAGGGGGAGGATAAGATTTCTCCCGATTACATTCTTATATCTTTCGTCCTCAGGGCTTACGGCTACCGCCGTGTCACCGAGCATGGTCTCCGGTCGGGTCGTGGCCACTACTACATAGCCGGTACCGTCGGCGTAGGGATAACGGATATGATAGAGGCTCCCTTTATGGTTCTCATGTTCTACCTCGAGATCGGCCAAGGCCGTGTGGCAGCGCGGGCACCAGTTGATAATGTAATCGCCTCTATAGATAAGTCCTTCGCGATATAACCGGACGAATACCTCCCGCACAGCCCGGGACAGCCCATCGTCCATGGTAAATCGCTGCCGGCTCCAGTCACAGGCGCACCCCAGTCTTTTAAGCTGGTTGATAATCTGCCCGCCGGATTCTTCTTTCCACCGCCACACACGCTCGATGAATTTCTCCCGGCCGACGGTATGCCGGTCCAGCCCCTCGGCCGCCAGTTGCCTTTCCACCACGTTTTGCGTGGCTATGCCCGCATGGTCGGTCCCCGGCACCCAGAGAGTATTGTAGCCAGCCATCCTCTTATAACGTATCAATATGTCTTGCAGGATATTGTTAAGGGCGTGGCCCATGTGCAGGGAACCGGTGATGTTCGGGGGAGGAATGACTATGGAATAAGGTCTCTTCTCGTCCGTTATTTTCGCCACGAAGAGCCCTTCCTGTTCCCAGAAAGAGTACCACCTCTTTTCCACCTCGTGAGGTTCATAGGCTTTCGGCAATATTTTGTCCATGGTGGATAGTTCTTCAGTCATTCGCCAGGCTTCCTTCAGTATAAATCTAACGATTTTAGCTAGTTAATAACCATAGCAAATTAACACATGGCCTTTGAGAGTGTCAAGATTTTAATAGATCATCCAGGGCTTGGGGATAAAGATGCTTTCATACAGGTTGAGTGCATAACGATCGGTCATACCGGCGATGAAGTCACAGGCCATCCTTTCCTTGGGAGTACCAGGCGGATATACTTTAATCTCTTTTTCAAAGACATTTTCCTTTTCCAATAGGTAGTAATAGAGTTCTTCCAGGATTTTTTTGGCCTTGATAAACTCCTTATGAACTATTTCAGATTCATAGACATTTTGATAAAGAAATTCCCGGAATTCCAGCATAACCTCCATTACCGCAGGCCTGATAACCATTTTTTGGCCACCGGCCTGGATAGTAGAATCAATCAAGTCCAGCACCATAGTCCCGATACGTTTGGAATGGGTTTTACCTAAGACCTTGACGCAGGAATCCGGTATGTCCTTGACAGAGATTACATTACCACGAATAGCATCGTCTATATCGTGACTTATATAGGCAATGATATCCGCTATACGTACAATCTGTCCTTCCAGGTCCGAACTCAATTCTTCAGTATTTTCCGGTAGGATATGCCCCCGTCCCTTGGAGTGTTTTAGAATTCCCTCCCTGACCTCATGGGTTAAGTTTAACCCGCGGCCGTTATTTTCCAGTATGTCCACAACCCGTAAGCTTTGTTCATAATGGGCGAATCCCCCGGGATATATAGCATTCAGCACCGCTTCTCCGGCATGGCCAAATGGAGTATGGCCGAGGTCATGTCCCAGGGCAATAGCCTCGGTTAAGTCCTCATTCAGTCTCAGGGCCCGGGCTATGGTACGGGCTATCTGGGCAACCTCGAGGACGTGAGTTAGTCTAGTGCGATAATGGTCGCCGGTGGGGGAAAGAAAGACCTGAGTTTTGTGTTTTAGACGACGGAAGGATTTACAGTGGAGAATACGATCCCGGTCTCGTTGAAAGGCCGTCCGCACCGGACATTCTTTTTCCGGTACTTGACGCCCGCGGCTTTGGGCGCTGAGGGCGGCATACGGAGAAAGGTTTTTCCTCTCCTGTTCTTCAAGTTTCTGCCGTATAGAGGACATTTGCTTTTTTCTTCCTTTCTGGTATGATGCCCCTCTATAGTGAATGTCATTAGTCAATAGTCATTTGTCACTGGTAGAAGTTGATCAATCTTCCACACTTAACATGACCGATGACTAATGACCGGTGACGTCGCCTATAGCTATTCACGCTCTCCTATCATTTTTTGAACTGGGTGTCAATCTCCGCAGCCACAAAGTCACGAAGACACGAAGGACGAATATGAATTTATTGCTGGAAAGAGTATCGGTATTAAGAGAATTATGATCTTGGTGTCTTAGTGGTTCAATAGCTACAGAGGATTGAACATGCATAGGGAGCGCATTCCCCGGTGCTTGCAGCGGGGTTAGCGAGCGAATACGATGCATTTTACCTTACATACGGAGATTCCCCGCAGCTTGCTGCGGGGAGCTTCAATGTTAGGCGGAAAATAGGATGAAATGAACAATATACTATTTTTCTACCTGCTGAAAGAGATCCTGCCTACTTTTTTTACCTCCCTGTTTGTTCTTACCTCCATCTTGCTTTTAGGAAAGATGGCCCCTATGGCTGAACTCATGCTGACCCGGGGTCTGTCTTTTGGGAGTATCCTGCAGATAGTGGTATTTGTGCTTCCCCACCTGCTCCTGTTTGCCCTTCCTATGGCTACGCTCATGGGAACCCTGCTCACCTACACTAGGATGGCCAAGGATCGGGAGATATTGGCTATCAAGGCATCCGGGATAAGCTTTTATCAATTACTGCCTCCGGCTATTCTGGTATGCGTTGTAGCCTATCTGCTTACGTTATTTACCGCTATTTATGCACAACCCTGGGGGAATTATGCCCTGAAGACCCTCCTTTTCAGGATAATGCAAATCCGGGCCGATTTAGGAGTGCGGGAGGGTGAATTCAGTAATGCCTTCAAGGATATCGTTATATATGTCCGGAATATTTCCAGGGAAGATGGCCGGCTAGACGGCGTTTATATAAGCGATGTGAGAAGGCCGGAGGCCGGCAACGCAATTGTAGCCAGGGAAGGATGGATTGTCCCCCGGCCGGAGCGCCTGGCCCTGGTTCTTTATCTGCGGGACGGCAGCGTTCACCGTGTTGGGAGGGATTGGCAGTCGGCCCAGACTATCCGCTTCGAAAAATATGCCTTGACCCTGGGCTCCCAATCTACAGGCTATCGTGAGGTGGTGGGAAAGGGAAGGAGTGAGATGTCTCTGGATGAGATACGGGACAGGCTAAAAGAAGCCCCGGTCTCTTCCCCGGAATATTATTCACTGCTCATGGAATTACACCGGAAGATGGCCTTGCCCGTAGCCTGTATCATCATGGGACTGGTAGGGGCCGCTCTGGGTGCCCAGTCGAGATTTGCCGGTACTTCATTTGGCATATCCATCGGCCTTACGGTCTTCCTCCTCTATTATTTGATGCTGGCCCTGGCCAAGGGGCTGGGGGAGACAGGGGTAGTCTCTCCCGCTATCGGCATGTGGGTACCTAATATAACATTTGCTCTCCTGGCCGCTTACCTCACGGTGAAGACTAACGAGGAACGCCCCATCTGGTTTATGGAACTATTGCAACGTCTATCCGAACGCCTGGAAAGATCAAAGGATACCGCGGCCATTAACCGCAGAGGTCGCGGAGATAAATAAAGAGGCTAAAAGCTGAAAGCGCAAAAGATATAAGCTACTCAGGAAGATCAGCCAAGAAATGTACGTACTAAGTCGCTATATCCTCAAGGAATTTATACGCCTTTTTCTTCTGGTACTCGGTATCTTTGTCTTCATCTATCTTCTGGTCGATTTCTTTGAAAAGATAGACAACTTCCTGGAGGTCAATCTACCGGCCTCCGCCATATTAAACTATTTTGTGTATAAGATTCCTTTGATTATAAGCCAGATGGAGCCGGTAGCAGTTCTCATGGCCGGGGTTCTGACTATAAGCCTGCTCATTCGCGGTAATGAGATGCTGGCCATGAAATCTATCGGGAGAAATCTCTTCCAGACGACCAAACCGATCTTCTGGGCCGCATTCCTTTTGAGCGTTCTGCTTTTTCAGATAAAGGAAGGCGTTGTCCCTTTAACTATGGTGAAGACCAATTTTATATGGGATGTGCAGGTTAAAAAAAAGCAGCCCAAGGGGTTCCTTGGAAAAGATAAGTTCTGGTTTAAAGGGGAGAGCGCCATATATTCCATCGGCCACTTTAGCCCGGACCGGAAGGTCCTGCGGGATATAGAAATTTTCGTTTTTGAACAAGACTTTTACCCGAAAAAAATTATCTATGCCCGCGAAGCCAGGTGGACCGATCATAGCTGGCTTTTCAAGGAAGGCCGGCTGAAGACCCTGGATAGCGATGGATCTTATAAAATAATCCCCTTTGATGAGCAATTGATTAACCTAGCCGAACGTCCGGCAGACTTCAGGGAGATGACCAAAAAAGCAGATGAAATGGGCTTTGAAGAGCTCTCAGCTTATATTCGGAAACTGAAACACCAGGGGCAGGACACGACCCCTTACCGGGTAGATTTACAGGCGAGGCTTGCCTACCCGCTACTGGGTCCGATTCTGCTTCTCCTCGGCATACCGGCCTTGTTCTGGAGGAGACTAAAATCGAGCATCGCACTGGGCATAAGCCTGGGCATGTTTCTGGTGTTTGTGGTCTGGATAACCTGGAATTTCAGCCTGACCATGGGGAGGGCAGGACTGCTTCCGCCAGTTGTAGCTGCCTGGTTGCCACTGATGCTGTTTGGCGCACTCGGCGCGTCCGGATGGCGGGCGGTGTGGCAGTAAGAAGAATTTCCTTCTGGATACTTGCGGCGAGATAAGGTAGTGTGCTCTCTCATAAATAACCTTACGCATTAGGTCATTCCTGCGGAAGCAGGAATCCAGAAAAAGAAAGGACTGGATTCCGCATCAAGTGCGGAATGACAATAAGAAGGATGAGAAAGTGTTAGAGACAGCAGACTGGTAACTTTAAGTTTCAGGGACCATGGTTTCCAGGGCCTGGGTAATTCTTTTCTTAAGTTCCGTAAGGTCAAAAGACTTAATTACATAAGAATCTGCCGCGATGGTTTTTACATCACTTTTATAACTGTCGTAGGCAGTACAGAGTATGACCGGCAGGTTGTAATATTTATTTCGTATATCCTGAAGCAGATCTAATCCATTATAGTCGGCCATCTTGATATCGAGCAATATAATATCAGGACGTTCTTTTTCTATGCGCTCTAAAAGCTTGTATCCGCTGTCGGCCGTAATCACCTCGTATCCATCGGCCTTTAATTCTTCTGAATACAGGTACCTTATGTTTTCTTCATCATCGACGATTAAAACCTTAGCCATTTCCAATTCCCGTGCATAACCACAAGATTATAAAATTTATATTTTATATTGAGGTAAAAGTAAACAGCTTTTTATCTATCAGGCTGCCAGATGTCTTCGGTAATGAGAAACCGGCTTGTTTTTTCCCTTAAAGCCATTAAAATAACGATTAAGCAGGAGGAAAATCTTTGGACGATCTACCCAAACGAGCAGATAGATTGTCTGCGCCGGAGATATTGAATATCTTTGAGATACTCTGCAAAGAATATCCTGATGCGAAAATAGCCCTTTCTTACCGTAATCCCCTGGAGCTCCTGGTGGCTACCATCCTTTCGGCCCAGTGTACTGACGAACGGGTAAATAAGGTTACGGGTTCTCTGTTTAAAAAATATCCTACTGTTGAGTCCTATGCCCAAGCCTCCTTAACGGAGCTGGAGGAGGCCATCAAGAGCACCGGCTTTTTCCGGAATAAGGCCAGGAACATAAAAGCCTGCTGTGAGCTGATATTGGAGAGGTTCGGCGGCAGGATTCCACAGACCATGGACGAACTCATCACCTTACCCGGCGTGGCCCGAAAAACGGCCAATATCGTCCTTTCCAATGCCTTTGCCATCGTGGAAGGCATAGCCGTGGATACCCATGTCCGCCGGCTGGCTTATCGCCTGGGATTTACTACAGAAAATGACCCGAATAAGATCGAAAGAGATCTAATGAACGTTATCCCTAAAAAATACTGGTTCAACCTTTCCTACGTCCTCATTGACCACGGGCGCAAGATATGCAAGGCCCGGGCCCCGGGGTGCAAACGCTGCGTGGTGCGGCGTCTTTGCCCCTCCAGCCTGGACGCCGGGGGGAAGCTGAAAGCTCAAAGCTTAAAGCTGAAGGTTGTATTCTGATCCATAATGCCGATCAAAACTGCCACCATAGAACGTCTGGTTTACGGAGGAAGCGGACTAGGCCGCACAGACGGCAAGGTAGTATTCATCCCCTTTACGCTCCCGGGGGAAAGAATTGAGGCCCGCATCCAGGAAAGTAAAAAGCATTATGATAAGGGGCTGATCCTCAGGATTCTCACACCCTCACCCAGGCGCACCCCGGCCCCCTGCCCTCACTTTGGCCGTTGCGGGGGCTGCCAGTGGCAGCATATCGCCTATCAGGACCAGCTTTCATTTAAAGAAGATATCTTCCGGGAGACCCTGGCCCGCATAGCGCACGTTGCCGGCGAAAAAATCCTGCCTATTCTTCCCTCACCGGCGGCCTTTGGTTACCGGAACCGCGTGCGGCTGCATGTCAAAGAGGACCGAATCGGCTTTTTCGCTGCGCATTCACACAAAATCGTGGAAATAGAAGACTGCAAGATTGCTCATTCCCTGATCAACCGGATAATAAAGGACATAAAAGATGCCCTCCCCTTATCCTCTTTGCAAAAGCTGGCCGGGATTGAAATCATGGTCAGCCCTGAAGAGGTCCGGGGAGTCCTCATCCTGCACACCGCCAGGCCGCTTTCTCAGGCCGACGAGAATACTATACGGCTTCAATCCGGCCGGATATCCGATATTAAAAAATGCGTAGTTCAGGGTCCCGGCGGTCTTCCGGCACAAACGGACTTCAGCAGAGAAGATAGCCTTAAGCTTTTCGTGCCGGAAGGAGACGGCCTTACCAACCTTCTCTTCCCGGGCGTATTCGCACAGGTAAATACATCGCAAAATGATATCCTCATCACCAAAGTCACGGAGTGGGCAGGCGTTTCATCAGATCATAAGGCGCTGGACCTCTTTTGCGGCATGGGTAATTTTACCCTGCCCCTGGCCGGAAAAGCTAAAGAGGTAACCGGGATAGAAGCGCATCCTTTAAGTGTAAAAAACGCCATTTTCAATAAGACCGTAAACAGGCTCGCTAATATTACCTTCTTGCAGGAAGAGGTCGCAGCAGGTATTGACCTGCTCCTAAGAGAGAAACAATGCTTCGACCTGATCCTGCTTGACCCACCCCGCCAGGGATGCCGGGACATAATAAAGAAGCTCCCCTTCCTGAGGCCTTCCAGAATCCTCTACATCTCCTGCGACCCGGCCACCCTGGCCCGGGACACAAACCATCTGCAGTCAGAAGGCTTTGACCTGGTCCGTTCTCAACCCCTCGATATGTTCCCGCAGACGTACCACATTGAGAGTCTCACTTTGTTTGTGTGGAAGCCGAAAAGCTGATCGCAGATAGCTTACGCAAAAAATCTTTAGCCTCTTTTAAAATTCATGGTATAGCCAAGTAGGGTGGGCTCGGCCCACCAAAAGCACTGGAACGTTTGGGCTTCGAGGAGACACGGCAGCGCGGCAGCCACGTGGTGCTTAAGAAGCAAACGTCAGAAGGTTCTGTGGAAGATGTGTAATTCCTCTGCACCGTGAGCTGGCGATCGGCGCTTTGCGGCTCACTTCGCTCGCCTAAACTCCGGGGCAAAAGGGCGGTTGACTAAAATCTGAATTATGATATAATACGAATGTAGGAAATTCAGATCAGGAGATGGTACTATGATCACACAACTGAGACGCCGATCGCAGGTAACGTTGCCTAGCGAAGTCGTAAAGAAAATGAAGTTGCAGGAAGGCGATAATCTGGACATCATTATAGAGGACGACAAGATCATCATCAAACCCGTTCTTGTTATTGATAGATCACAATCCTGGTTTTGGTCTAAGAAATGGCAGGAAATGGAGAGGGAAGCTGATGACGATATCAAACACGGCAAGGTGCAAAAGGCCAAAGACGTGAAAGAACTAATAGAGAAGCTGGATTTATAAGCGATGGAACTCATTTTTACAGAGAGGTTTAAGAAATCCGGTTCCTCCGCAGAATTTGTGGGTCCGTTTTAGGTATTGATAGTGTAACCACTGTAATATGAAGCCATAAAAAAAGCATCCTGTTCTCTTTTCTGGTATGGAGATTTGTGACAAGCAAATCCATCCGGAAGGGGGAGAACAGAATGCTGATTAAGACTATCCTGAATCGGATTGAAAAGCACGCATGTTTTGTTTACGGAGCCTG
>Ga0209614_1001552_pt1 | contig 16812 bp, 13 predicted proteins | sample BlaSprsedimmetaG_FD_185484 | JGI IMG/M metagenome (GOLD analysis project Ga0209614, IMG submission 185484) | Hot spring sediment bacterial and archeal communities from California, USA to study Microbial Dark Matter (Phase II) - Blank Spring... ... | reverse complement strand
GAACTGGACGATCACGCCCTCGGGTTTTTCCTTTTCATAAATGCCCAGCACGTCCTCGACGGTGAGCGGCTCGAAATAGAGCTTGTCGGAGGTGTCGTAATCCGTGGATACGGTCTCCGGATTGCAATTGACCATGATGGATTCGTATCCGGCCTCGCGGATCGCGAAAGCGGCGTGCACGCAGCAATAATCGAATTCGATGCCCTGGCCGATCCGGTTCGGCCCGCCGCCCAGCACCATGATTTTTTTCCGGTCGCTGACGGGCACCCTGTCCGGCGCGTTGTAGGTGGAATAGTAATAGGCCGCATCCTCGACACCGCTGACCGGAACCGGTTCCCAGGCCTCCGTGACCCCGAGTGCGACGCGCTTCACGCGGATTTGTTTTTCGGGAACATTCAGGAGTCTGGCCAGATATTTGTCTGCGAAACCGTCCTTCTTGGCCTGGACCAGCAGATTGTCCGGCGGGAGGGATCCCCGGAATGCGAGGATTTGTTCTTCCAGATCCACGAGCTCTTTCATCTCCCGGATGAACCAGGGTTTGATATGCGTGATCTCGTAGAGTTTTTCGATGTCCGCGCCCTTGCGCAGCGCCTCGTACATCTGAAACTGGCGCTCGCTCGTCGGCGTGGCGATGAGGACATAGAGTTCATCCAGTGACCGCTCGTTAAAATCCCGTGCGAAACCGAGGCCGTAACGGCCGATTTCGAGTGAACGGATGGCCTTCTGGAAGGCTTCCCTGTAGGTCTTGCCGAGGCTCATCACCTCGCCCACCGCGCGCATCTGGGTGCCCAGTTTGTCCTCGACGCCTTCGAATTTCTCGAACGCCCATCGCGCGAATTTCACCACCACATAGTCCCCGGAGGGCGTGTATTTGTCGAGCGAGCCTTCACGCCAGTAGGGAATCTCGTCGAGGGTGAGTCCCCCGGCGAGAAGCGCAGATACGAAAGCGATGGGAAAACCCGTCGCCTTCGAGGCCAGGGCGGAGGACCGGGACGTGCGCGGATTGATTTCGATGATGACCACGCGTCCCGTTTTCGGATCGTGGGCGAACTGGATGTTGGTCCCCCCGATCACATCGATCGCCTCCACGATATCATAGGCGTACTTTTGGAGACGGGCCTGGAGGGCGGGTTCGATGGTCAACATGGGCGCCGTACAGAAAGAGTCTCCCGTGTGGACCCCCATGGCGTCCACATTTTCGATGAAACAGACCGTGATTCTCTGGTTTTTGGCGTCACGCACCACCTCGAGTTCGAGCTCCTCCCACCCCAGCACGGATTCCTCGATCAGGACCTGACCCACCATGCTGGCCGCAAGCCCGCGCGCGGCCACGGTCTGGAGTTCTTCCACGTTGTAGACCAGCCCTCCGCCTGTGCCACCGAGCGTATAGGCCGGACGGACCACGACCGGATAGCCCAGATCTTCGGCCACGGCCTGGGCAGCATCCACCGAATTCACGGCTTCACTCCGGGGCATGTCGATGCCGAGACGTTCCATGGTCTTCTTGAAGACGGTGCGGTCTTCTCCGCGCTCGATGGCCTCGAGGTTAACGCCGATGACTTCCACGCTGTATTTCTCCAGAACGCCTTTCTGATGGAGCCGGGACGTCAGATTCAGACCGGTCTGCCCCCCCAGATTCGGAAGCAGGGCGTCCGGTTTTTCTTTTTCGATGATATCCGTCAGGTATGCGACATCCAGGGGTTCGATATATGTGGCGTCGGCCAGACCCGGATCGGTCATGATGGTGGCGGGATTCGAGTTGACCAGGACGATCTCATACCCGAGCGACCGGAGCGCCTTGCAGGCCTGCGTTCCTGAATAATCAAATTCACAGGCCTGACCGATCACAATGGGACCGGATCCGATAATCATGATTTTATGGATATCTGTTCTTTTGGGCATTCTGACTCCTCGGATGGGTGGCGTTTCGGTTGTTGTCAAAATCCCGGCGAGTCCGCAAATGGATTTATTCCGCCGTCCGATTTAAAAGGACACGCGTTCCGTACGATGAAAAAAATACCTCATGAACGTGCCGGTTGCCGGGTTCGATATGCATCGTCTTGAAAACTTGCCGTTAATATTATTACAAAGAACGGAAAATATCAACTGTTTTTTTGTTGGATATAATGGACCGGCCCATCTGGATTCACGGCTTCCGCTTTTATTGATCTGAAAACAGATATCCGGCAGCCCGAACGCTTTTAAAATAGATCGGTTTTTTCGGGACCGGTTCAAAATATTTCCGTAACCGTGCGATAAAATTATCGATGGTTCGCGTCTCCACATCGCTGCGAACATTCCATACCTTTTCGAGGAGTTCTTTCCGCGAGACAATTTTCCCTTTGTGATGGATGAGATATTTCAGGATGATGGCTTCATGGGCAGTCAGGCGGAATTTCTGTCTGCCGTTCGTGCAAATCAGATTCTCAAAATTGACTTCATTCTTTCCGAAGCGAAAAACCGGATTCTCCCTGGACAGTTCCTGATACCATTGACTTCGTTTGAGCATGCCCTGGATTCGGAGCAGCAATTCTTTCAGATGGAAGGGTTTGGTCAGATAATCATCCGCGCCGGCTTCGAGCCCGTGAATGCGGTCCCTGGACGCCGTACGCGCCGTCAACATGAGGATGGGCAGTTGCGGTGAATCCTCCCGAATGATTTCGGCCACCTCGAATCCGTCATTATAAGGCAGCATGACATCCAGAACAATCAAATCAAATGTCTGTTTTTTTAGGATTTCAAGGGCTTGCCTGCCGTCTCCGGCCCGGGTCACCTCATACCCTTCGCTTGTGAGATTATATTCCAGGCCGACGGCGAGGCTCTCCTCGTCCTCGACCAGAAGAATCCGGCTCCCTTTTTCACTGTCCATCGAAGCTGTCCTTGTCTTGCCGCTTTCGGGCGATCTTCAGCAGGTTTCGAATATGCCGTTTTTTTGAAATCGGATAAAGGGGCAATTCGATGTGAAAAGTCGTTCCCTTGCCCCGGCCTTTGCTCGTGATGGATATCTTTCCCCCGTGATAACGAATGATCTCCCTGACCCAGTAAAGTCCCAACCCCGTCCCCTTGACATTGGGACTGTTCTGGTCATGAATACGAAAGAACTTTTCGAATACCCTTTTTTGATCCTCGACCGGGATGCCGATCCCCTGATCGGAAAAATCAAGCGTGAACCGCTTCGCGAAACGGTTCAGTGTCAGCACGATATGAACCGGACCGGTGGTGTATTTGATCGAATTGTCGATTAAATTGTTCAGGACGATTCTGAACGCATCGCGATCGATGACGCATTCACAGGAAGCGCCTCCTTCAATCCGGATCCTGTCTCCGGACAGATTGAACTGCTCCCTCGCTTCAAGGATCAACTCATGGATCAGGGGTTCGATTTGAAAAATCCGGTAATTGTGGGCAATTTTCTTATGCTCGATTGCGGGGATCTCGAGGATGGAGTTGATCAGATAATTCAGGCGGCAGGAATCCCGGAGCATCATGCTTATGAATTCCTGTTGTTGGGATCTGGGAAGTTTATGCAGGCTCAGGGTTTCGAGAGAAAGCTGAATCGACGCCAGCGGGGATTTGAGCTCATGGGTGATATTGGCGATAAAATTATCGTAAAGCCGCGTCAGATTGAACTGCATGATCAGGCGATGGAAGAGCAGCGACATGGCGAGAGACACCATCACCAGAAGAATCAGGCCGCCCACGAGGATAAAAACATTACGTCCTTCGGATAGGATCTGGGCGGACAGCCTGTCGTCCACCTTGCTGAAGATGATGTAATTCGACACATACCGGTAAATCCATATCCCCAGCAAGACCAGCCAGGCGATCTGAGCAAGGACAAAGATGAAAATGTGATAAATAAACGAGTGCGGACGTATCATGATCGCGATGCCGGCTTTTACATTACTTTTACAAACGGGACAAAATGGATTCTGTATATTATGATATGAAATTTAGATCGAAGATAAAAGCAAATTATGATCGGATTGCATGGAGGATCTGAACAAAACAGGGGAGAAAACCATGCGAATTTTAATGATAAACCCCGAAACGCCTTGCACATTCTGGAGTTTCAGGAATGCGCTGCGATTCATTTCGAAAAAATCATCCGAACCCCCTCTCGGTCTGTTGACCGTGGCGGCCCTGCTTCCCAAGGAGTGGGAAGTCCGGCTCGTCGACATGAATGTCCGTCCTCTGAAAACGAAGCATCTGGAATGGGCCGATCTCGTCTTCCTGACCGGAATGAATGTACAGCGGAAATCGTTTCACGAAGTGGCCCTGCGCTGCCGCTTATCCGGCGTGAAGGTGGCGGCCGGCGGGCCCATGGTGACGACCGAGCCGGAGTACTTTCCGGACATCGATCATCTGATTTTAAATGAAGCCGAGATCACGCTTCCGCGCTTCCTGAGGGATTTGGCGGCCGGACGGGCCAAACGGATATATTCTTCGGGAATCTTCCCGGATCTTCAAAAAACGCCCGTTCCCCGGTGGAATTTGCTTGAAAAGAAGAAATACGCGAGTATGAGCATACAGTATTCCCGGGGATGCCCTTTCGATTGCGAATTCTGCAATATCACCCTGCTCAACGGACACAAACCGCGCACGAAAGGGACGGAACAGTTTCTGGCCGAACTGGAATCGCTCTACCGGTTCGGATGGCGGGGACCGGTCTTTATCGTGGACGACAACCTGATCGGAAACAAGAAAAAATTCAAAACAGAACTGCTGCCCGCCCTCATCGGATGGTCGGAAGCCCGGAAATTCCCCTTCCGGTACACAGCCGAGGTTTCCATGAATCTGGCGGACGATGACGTACTCGTCGGAATGATGGTCGAGGCCGGTTTCGAGCATGTATTCATCGGCATCGAAACCCCCAATGATGAAAGCCTGGCCGAATGCGGGAAGTCACAAAACCTCAATCGCGACATGGTCGTATTGGTCCGGGAGCTTCAGCGAAAAGGGCTCCGGGTTTCCGGCGGTTTTATCGTGGGATTCGACCATGATCCGCCGGCCATCTTCGAAAAACAGATACGCTTTATCCAAAAAAGCGGGATCGTGACGGCCATGGTCGGAATCCTGAACGCCCCCTCGGGAACGAAACTCTTCCGGAGATTGAAAAACGAAGACCGGCTGCTCGGGGTGATGAGCGGCGACAACATGGACGGCTCGACGAACTTCATCCCGAAAATGTCTTCTAAAAGGCTGAGCGAGGGATACAGGAAAATCATGAGGACCATCTATTCCCAGAAGGCGTATTACGAACGGGTTAAAACGTTTGTCCGCGAGTTTCGCCCCTTCCCCGGCATGAAGGTCAGGGTGACCTTCTCTGACATTCATGCATTGTTGAAATCCATATGGATTCTCGGTATTCTCGAAAGAGGAAAGCGATATTACTGGAAACTTTTCTTTTTCAGCCTGTTCCACCATCCCCGTAAATTCGCATTGGCGATCACGATGTCGATTTACGGTTTTCATTTCCGCCGCATCACCGAGGAATTATAATCTCAAATCATCACCGGTTTGATTGAATAGACCACAAAGGAGTCGATCATGGCCATTCATACAATGCCGACACTCAGAATCGGAGACGCCGCCGCGCGGATTCCGATTATTCAGGGAGGGATGGGCGTGGGCATCTCGGGGGCGAAACTGGCCGCGGCCGTGGCCGAGGAAGGGGCGATCGGTGTCATCTCCGCGGTCGGACTCGGCCTGAAAGAACCGGACTCCCATACGCATTATCGGGACGCCAACAAACGGGCGCTTAAAAAGGTCATCAGGACGGCACGGGAGAAGACGAACGGCCTCATCGGCGCGAACATCATGGTCGCCCTCTCCGATTATGACGACCTGGTGGAAGGGGCGCTGGAAGAGAACGTGGATTTTCTCTTTCTCGGCGCGGGCCTGCCGTTGAAATTTTCGGACGCCCTGCCGCCTGACAGGCTCAGAGCCTTGTCGACGAAAATCGTCCCGATCGTCTCATCGGCGAAAGCCGTTCAGGTGATATTCAATTTCTGGAAAAAAAGGTTTCAGCACATTCCGGACGGTCTGGTGGTCGAAGGCCCGCTGGCCGGCGGGCATCTCGGATTCAGGCGGGAACAGATCGACGATCCCGGTTTCACACTGGAAAAAATCGTCCCCGAAGTCTTGAGCGTGGTCATCCCCTACGAACAGGAATTCGGCAAAAGCATTCCCGTGATCGCCGGCGGGGGGATTTATACCGGGGAGGATATCTTCAACCTGATGCGGTTGGGCGCCGCGGGTGTGCAGATGGGCACCCGGTTTGTGGCCACGTACGAGTGCGATGCGGACATCAAATTCAAACAGGCGTATGTCGACGCCAGAGAAGAAGATATCGTCATCATCCAAAGTCCGGTCGGGCTTCCGGGAAGGGCCATCCGAAATGCCTTTCTGGACGAGGTGTCGGCCGGGATCAAAAAGCCGTTCCACTGTCCCTGGAAATGCCTGAGAACCTGTGAATTGGATGAATCGCCGTACTGCATCGCCCTGGCTCTGACTCAGGCTCAGAAAGGCAATTTGGATCATGGCTTCGCCTTCGCCGGGGCCAACGCCTGGCGGGTGGATGAAATCACCTCGGTTAAAGCCTTGATCGAGTCGCTCGCCGAAGAGTATGCCGCCGCATCACTGGCGTCCAAGCTCAGTCGGGTATAGAAATTCACCCTCCGAAGAACAGATATCAGGGAGTAAAACTCACCCCACATTCTTTTTGTCAGGACTCAGGGTCCTCCACTCTTTCGGATAACGGGAGACGGAAGGATTCTGTACGTCGTATTTTTTCACCGGGGGCAAATAGTAAGCCTGAGGCCCTGATTCCGACATGAAGGACGGGAGGGAGTTCATCCGTCAGGATTCGTTCGCCTGACCGGGAAACAATAAGCTCTCCGGAATTTTCTGGATCCCGGAGAGCCCTGAAAGACACAATGCCCGCCATTCGGAGACGCGGCGCGACACCCCGGCCCCGCGGGACCGGGTGCGATGCGGGAATTATTTCATCAGCCGGTACAGATCGAGCGTATAGGAAAACCCCGCGAATATGCTGAGTGTATTGGTTTTCAGACGATCCGTGACCGATCCGTCTTCTGCGTAGACCCGTCCGTCCACCGGCAGGACGTTGCTCAGGAGATTGTAACGCAGTCCCACATCAAATCCCAGTTCATAACTGATTTGATAGGCCACATCGAAACCGATATCCACACCCATGACATAGTTGTACAGCCACTGGTTCGGGGAATTTCCTCTGTAATCATAGATCTGTTCCGGCCCCATGACGACAGCGGCGAATGGATGGGGATCTGCATACGGACTGCCCGGATCGATGTAATGGATGGCGACATTCTTCAGGCGCATGATTTCCCAGTGAATCCCGAGTGCGGGCATCAGCCTGAAGCCGTTGGCCCTGTAGAGATCGAACAATGCATTGATAGACAATTTGTGATAGTGTGTTTTGATGCCGTCAAGACTTTCCTGTTCCTGGTTGGGCCGATATTCCCTGAAAAAAACGTTCTCGGGACCTTTCCAGCTTCCCCGATGTTGTGAATAGGTGTAGCTGACGCGCATGCTGCCGAGGGGTCGCAGATTCTCGGTGAATCCAAACTCGATCCAGCCCAGAATACCTGCATAACCGCTGAAATCGGGTACAAAGAACGGCGCATTACCCGCGATCTTTCCGGACTGGCGTGCCACCCGTACGCCGTCGAAATCGCCGCCGATCTGGTTATACGGCAGACCGATACCGATCGAGAGGGAGGGCGATCTGGGTTCGACAGGGGTCCGTGGCCTGACCGGGGTGGAAGGTGTCGGTTTCTCCACATGTTCGAGCTTGACGATATCGTTGAGAGCGACCGCCATCCCCCGTCTCTGGCGCACGATCCGGCCGGCGGCCCGGCCCTGGGCGAATTTCACGATCTCGACATCGCCCACGTTTTCCCAACCACTGGCCGTCAGCCGGTATACGGGAAGCACATCTCCGATCTTTCCGACGCCCTGATCCGTATCAATCAAAACCAGGTCGTTTTGCACTTTGATGATGGCGCCGTCGGCGATCACATCCTGAACGGCTCCCTGCAAAATGAACCCCGTCAGCAGACAAACGAACAGCTTTTTCATCATCGCCCTCCATTTCTCAGACTGTCTGTTCAACCGCGCCTGATCTTCAGAAAATCATTGCTGTGGTGAGATACCGACGGGAGCATGTCCGAACGAAAAGCGATTTGCTCCCCCAAGGCTGATTACTATTTGTTAATGATAATAAAAAAAACCGTCAAACACAAGAAAAATCTCGGTTTTGGTAAATCGGACGGCCATCCGCCGCAGGAATCCCGCAACACGAAAATCGTCCCCAGAACATTGCATGGATAGGTGTTTGCCGGAGTGATGTCCTGCCGGCAAAACAGGATGGCGTCCTGTCATCCGGATCCATCAACCTCACAAAAAACACGCGAAACAGGCTGGCATCCTGTCCATTTTTTCTTTACATTGTTTGCGGATACAATAAACGACCACCGGCAAAGCCGGTGACTTTTGATTGCGGCCAAAGGCCGCGAGCAAAAGAAGGCACGTTTAGTGCCGACCCGTTTCAGATCGTGAACCACTGGCAAAGCCAGTGGTTTGCAAAGATCAATCAACTTCCGGAAAGGAATGAATCCTGACCCAGCCCCTGTGCAAGATATGCCGGTCGGAGACCCGCACCCTCCATGACGCACAGTTCGGACGTGATTATTATGCCTGCCCGGATTGCGAATTCGTGTTCATGGACGAGTCCGCGCGTATTCCGGAGGCGGCGGAACGGCTGCATTACGAAAAGCATGAGAACACCCCGGACAATCCGGGTTATGTCGGTATGTTTCGGGAATTCATCGACCGGGCCGTACGTCCCCACCATCCGGAAATCCGGACCGCGCTCGATTTCGGCTGCGGCCCCGGACCCGTGCTCGCCGCACTGCTCGCCGCAGAGGGCACGGACGTGACTGTCTACGATCCGTTTTTCGCCCCGGATGCGGCGTACCGCCTGAAAACCTACGACCTGATCACGGCGACCGAGGTATTCGAGCACCTTTCCGATCCGGCCGGAACGGCCGGCCACCTGGCCGGTCTGCTGAATCCCGGCGGCCTTTTGGCGCTCATGACGCTGTTCCATCCGGGCGATTCCGGGATAACGGACTGGTGGTACCGCCGCGACCCGACCCACATCTCCTTTTTCCGGCCCGCCACGCTGATGAGAATGGCGGAACAAAGTCGGCTGCGATGTGTGTATCAGGATACGAAACGAATCTGTGTGATGAAAAAAGAGACCGGGGAATACCATGGCTGAGACAATCCTGATCCGTGAGGCCGAATGGGACGACCGGAACGACCTGGTCCGCCTCCTCTGCGAGCTGGTATCGGGCGAACCGGACTTCCGGCCGGATGCTTCCCGGCTCGAATTCGGCATCCAGCGCATGCTCGATGCGCCGGAGACGCGTACTATCTTCGTGGCGCAAGAGTTGGGACGGATCGTCGGCATGTGCGCGGGACAGCTGCTGCTCTCGACGGCCGAGGGCGGATGCGTGCTTCTCGTCGAGGATTTTATCGTGGAGGAATCCTTCCGGGGACGGGGAATCGGAAGGCGTCTGATGGAAGCGGTCGAAGCATGGGGAACCACCCGGGGCGCGAAACGCTTCCAGCTTCTGACCGACCGGAACAATAAAACGGCGCTCCGGTTTTACCGGAACCTGGGATGGCGCCGCACGCAACTGACCTATCTGTTCCGGTATCCGGACTGAGCCGCGTGTTGGCATGAATCGGAGCATCCCGGTATCCCGGAAAGGAGCGTAGAACCGATCGTGATTGAATCCCAGAGGAAAAGCCATTTCCGATGATGGACAGTCCGCAACAGGGTACGAACCAAACCCCGGGTCCGCCTGTTTTCACGGAAGACGTTTTGCTGTCGCCTCAGGAACGTCTGCTCCGTTCCCGGACCGACATCGGCCTGCGTTATCGGGCCTTCATGGCCGACACGGCGCTTGCGACGATCTTTGGTTTCGTGACCGCCCTCCTGCTCGGACCGCTTTTCAGGGCCCGTTTAACCCAACGGCTGGCCGCATCCGGCGACTTGGAGGGAATGGGCGGGCTGGCTGTTTTTTACGGCATCCTCCTTTCGTTCTCATTGGGCGGGTTGATCGGCCTGACCGCCGCCGCCTGCATGGAGGCCGTCACCGGCGCATCGCCCGGTAAACGATTCCTGAAGATCGGGATCCGGCATGAATCGGGACGACCGGCCGACCGCGCGGGACTCGTCCTGCGTGCCGTGGTAAAAAACCTGGGCGTGATTCTGGCCGCGCTCGCCGCCCTGTTCCGCAGCCCGTCTTTCGGCGTATTAAGCCTCATCGCCGTTTTGGCCTCGGGTCCGGGATACATGATGGCGTTCGGAGAGAAACGTCAGGCCCTGCACGACCGGATCGCCGAGACGGCGGTCTATCCCCGATCATGGATCATGCTCACGCGCGATGATGGACTCAAGACGGGAATGAAACACGGATGACGGACAAGATTGCGGCGTGGCATCGCGCGGCGATGCGGACGGATCCGGATGCTTCGGTCATGCGACACAGTAGAGGAACAGGGCCGGATTTCCAGGCGGACCGGTGACACGTTCATGTCCCAAACGTATTACAGCCTGAAAGACTACCTGAGAAGCCGGTTCGCATGCGACGTCCGAAAACTCGCCCTGCATGCGCATCCGGGTTGTCCACATCGCCGGACGCCGGAGGACGGCTGCGTTTTCTGCAACGAATCGGGATTCAGCGACGCCGGTCCACATGAAAAACCGGTGCGGGATCAGATTGCCGAGGCCCTCGCCGCCGCGCACCGACGGGGGTTTCGGGGAAAATTCATCGCCTATTTCCAGACCGGCACGAACACACTCGGAGAACCTGTCTCGCTCGAATCCCGGTGGCGCGCCGTCCTGGAATTTCCGGATGATATCGTCGGCCTCTCGATCGCCACCCGGCCGGACTGCCTGGACGACATGCATCTCGGGATACTGGACGAAATCGCCCGGAGCAGGATGGTCTGGGTCGAACTGGGGCTCCAGTCCGCGAAAGACGAGACCCTCCGTCTGATCAACCGGGGCCATGATTTCGCCGCGTTCGAGAACGCCGTCCTCCGCATCGGTCGGCATCCCGGGATCCGGAGCGTGGCCCACATCATCCTCGGCCTGCCCGGCGAGACCGTGGAGGACATGCGGAACACCGTCGGGGCGCTGAACCGGCTGAACGTGGACGGCGTCAAGATCCATCACCTGCAGGTCGTCGCGGGCACCGTGCTCGCAAACTGGTACCGGCATGGCCGGGTCCGCGTGTTCACGGAGGAGGAATATGCCGACCTGCTCGTGACCCTGATTCCGTTGATCGATCGGAAAACGGTCATCCACCGGCTCGTGGGCGACATCCGCACCGGCCTGCTGATCGCACCGAAATGGAACCGCCCAAAGACGCGGATTCTACAGGAAGTCGAAACCCGCCTCCGAAACGCGGGGCTGAGGCAGGGCCTCCACGCGGGGCGGTGACGGAATCATTTTTCACTTGCCTTTCTTGGAAAATATTCTTACTTGGGAATACGGAATAACCATCAACAGACAAAAAGGAGCCGATCCGATGAAGGAAAAAGTACAGGCCGTTCTGGATAAAGTCCGTCCGGCGCTCATGGCCGACGGCGGGGACGTCGAACTCGTGGACGTGACAGACGGCGTCGTCAAGGTGCGGCTGCGCGGCGCATGCGCCGGCTGTCCCATGTCGCAGATGACCCTCAAGGCCGGCATCGAACGCGCGGTCAGGGAGGCGCTGCCCGAAATCAAATCCGTGGAATCGGTTTGATGCGCTCGCATCCGGTTTGTTTCAGCGTTCCGTCGGAACAGGCCGGAACGCTTTTTTTATGCATGAAACCGCGGAGGCGGCGGGACGAAAAATCCTGGCCGCGATCCACACCTTCGCCGGAAACGCCCGGCTCCGGGACGACCTGTCGCTGATCGTGCTCCGGCGGAGGGCGTGATCCCGTCGGACGATCCGGAGGTTCCGTTTCTTTCCGGGGACGATCGTTCCGGGTTCAATCGTGGATTGCCAATGGATTCACACGTTTTTTCTTCGTACGGTATCGCGCGGCTCGCTCCACTTCGCACGCCACTCTTCGCATGATTTCGACACACCGGACCGGATATTTGCCGACGGAAGTCTCCCCGGAAAGCATCACGACATCCGTGCCGTCGTAAATGGCATTGGCGATATCGCTCACATCGGCCCGGCTCGGGTAAGGGTTGTCGATCATGGATTCGAGCATCTGTGTGGCCGTGATCACGGGTTTTCCCGCGGCATTGCATTTCTCGATCATCTCCTTCTGGAGTTCCGGAAGCAGCCAGGGATCCATTTCGACGCCCAGGTCCCCCCGGGCGATCATGATCGCATCCGCGACGCCCAGGATCCCGTCGAAGGACCGGACCCCTTCCGGATTCTCGATCTTTGCGATGACCCGGACGCCTGTGTCTTTCAGCCGCGACTTCAGCTCGAGGACGTCTTCGGCGTTCCGTGTGAAGGAATCCGCGATGTAATCGACCTCCTGCGCCACGGCGAACTCGATCAGGGGTTCGTCGTGGGGCATAGTGTAGGGAAACGGCACGACGGTGTCCGGATGGTTCAGTCCCTTGCGTGAACGAATCTCGTTTCCGTACAGGACAGTGCAATGGATCCGCCCGGGAAGGACCTCCGTCACGGACAGCCCGACATACCCGTCATCCACGAGGAGCCTGTGTCCCGGCAGGATATGGCGGTCGAGTTCGGGGAGGGTGACCGGTATGCCCCGGGAGAAATCGGCGACCGCGGGATATTCCGAATCCGGGGGAGGCGTCAGATCGGTGCGCAGCGTCACCGTCATGTCCGCCCGTACCGAAAGGGGCTCGGGCAGATCACCGATGCGGATCTTGGGTCCTTTGATGTCGAACACGATATAGGCTTCAGGGCGGATTTTCCTCGACAGGGCGATGATGCGGGATTGGAATTGCGCGTCGCTGTGCGAGCTGTTCAGCCGGATTCCGGAGAGTCCGGCCCGGTACATGGCTTCCAGCAAATCCGCGGAAGCCGGTCCGATGGTCGCCAGAATTTCCGTCTGCATGGGTGCCTCGTCCTGATGGATTGAAAAAAACGTTGCCGATCTCTCTCCGGCATGGATCATGCTTCTGAAAGGGATCCGTTTCAGGGTGTTTCCATTCACGGGATCCCCTGAAACGCGGCCTGCCATTCTTTTACAATCATATACCTTGTCTGGTTTCAATTCAGGGAATCATAAGGGTACCGTCAGCAGTCGTTTCGATCCACGCGCCCCGCCGCGGCGGGGGCGCGACGGGTGTCAATCCACGAACCAACGCCTGCAACAATGAACAATTCCTTGCTATCATAGTACGTTTTGCAAATTTATAATATTTCAAAAATGCTTGACTTTTTCATTTGTTTTGCATAAGATTCTCTCGGAAAATACATCTCGCATTACACATCTCGCACTACACATCTCTCAGTATACGACTTTGGCACCACGATGATTGGGTGGTCAAGGATGTCTTGCTTTGGCGGAAAAGTTTCAAATGCCTTTGCCGGTTGTCCATTGCGCTGAGTGAATTCGGTTCGGGTTGCTTCAGAATGGAGGATACAGGATGAGCATTCAATACCCCGTTGTCGTTCGGAAAGCGATCTGTTTTGTGTTGATTCTTTCCCTGTTTTTCTCTTGCGCCGCACCGATGCATGGGCGGAGGGGAGAAAATGAGAAGGGCATAAATCAAACTGTTGTGCAAAAAGATAGATTAGAAGTGGTAGTGACTGAAGAAGAAATTCGAAAGGAGATGCAATTCGGCGTGAAAGAAAAAGCAGGGTCGATCATAATGGGTTCAATGTTTGGATTTTTAATCGGAGGTAGAATCGCTGTGGGATTAACCGGTACTCAGGCTGATTTTAGTACAATTTGTCCTGCTTTCATTGGCGGATGTATTGGACTCCCGTTTGGGGCGATCTGTAATTATTTCATCGTGAGGAGTCTGGAAAGAAAAAACGCAAGAGAAAATATTGTAGAGAGAAAACGAAAGGGAGAAGAAAAAGAAAATTAGTATGAGATTCAATGTCTCAAACGAATTGGAGAGATTCATGAAAAAGCATATATATATCTTGGTTACCATATTTTCCTTGTCGTTTATCGATTTTTCGAACGCCAGTTTTTATTTAGGAGCAGGTTTGAATTATATTACCCTCGCCGATGATGATTGGGCACCCGAATGGGGCTATCAGTTCGTACTGGGAAGACAATGGCCGACTTTCTGGTCACGTTTTAATTTTTATGGCGAGATTTTCGTCGAACGAAATCAGGGTACATTAAAAAATAAATTAAGAGAACTTTCAGACCTTGATTTAATTGCTGACAATGATATTATTGTTCATGAATACGCTTTCATCGATTATGGAATAGAGCGTACGAATTACGGGTGCGTTTTGGGGATAAAAGCGTATTTACCGGGAGAAAGGCTTTATATAGAAGCAGGCGTCTCTTTGTTGGTTGAAAGAATGAATTATAAATATCAAAAAATCAAAAAGTATTTTACTGCAAAACCGGAAGAAATGAGCGGTAAGGTGGATTATGAAGCAAAAGATTATCTGAGTGAAGGCGGCAACAGAGGACGGCAGTTCAATGGAAAATATGTTGTTGGGATAGGTTTCGAAGTGCTCAATAATCGCCTCATAGCCAGGGTCAGATACAATCATTTGCTAGGTGAAGTGGTTACAAGCCCAAGTTATGATGCGTCAAGTCGTTCTCAAGGGATTACCGTTGATGTCCTGTTGTCACTTTAAACTAATTGGAGGGAACCATGAAAAAGCAAATAAATTTCTTGCTTATCGCATTTTCCTTGTCGGCTATAGATTTTGCGAACGCCGGTATTTATTTAGGAGCGGGTTTTAATTATGTTACCCTCGCTGATGATGATTGGTCGGCCGATTGGGGCCATCAAATTACTTTTGGTTATCAGTGGCAAACTTTAAAATGTCGAATCAAGCCGTATACTGAAGTCTTTATCGAATGGAATAAGGGTGCGTTAAACGATAAGTTAGTGGAAATTTCTGATATAGATATGATTTCTGATTATAATACTATTGTGCACAGCTATGCCATTATCAGCTATGGAATAGGGCACATAAATTATGGGTGTTCGTTCGGTGTTAATAATTTTATAATAGGTAAAAGGTTTTATTTTGATGGGGGTATTTCTCTTTTGTATGAAACAAAAGATAATAAATATGAAGAATCCCAAAAGACATTTTCCGCACCCCCAGAAGAAATGATTGGAAAGGTGGATTATGAAGCTGAAGATTATCTATCAGAAGGGGGCAATATGGGGCGTCAATTCAATGGTAAATTTATTGTTGGTTTTGGCTTTGAAATTATTAAAAGTCGTTTTATTGCCAGAATAAGATATAATCATTGGTGCCGTAAAGTAGTTATGCTTTCGAGTTATAATGCCTCAAGTCGTTGCAGAGGCATTACCTTAGATGTTCTATTGTCACTTTAACAATTGGAGGAAAAAATGAAACGGCGACACATAATTTGGCTCATGGCCATTCTTTCAACAGGCGTTTTATCTGGACAACAGTTGTACAACGGCGGATTTATTCCGGCTGCCAGACAGGCGGAGTGGTATAAGGCAGGTTTACTAAAAAAATATGAGAGGGCGGATAAAGTAATAAACATTACTACAAAATCCGGCGCCAATTGGAACGAACGCGTTCAAAATGCCCTCATCGAAGCGCGGGGTTATGCCGCACAAAAATTGATGACAATCATTTATTTCCCTGCGGGCACTTATATTCTCAATAATGGCATCACCTTGAATGCTGCATCCGGGGACAGCAACGTCGTTTTTCAAGGAGATGGATCAGGGCAGACCATTTTACAATTTGAAGGGAATCCCAGTCCTCATTGTTTTTACATAACAGGGATTATAGGTGCTTTTGGCAGCAATCAAGTGCTCAATAATATATCAAAAGGCAGTACGGTTTTGACCGGGAATTTTCCTTCCGGACAATCAACCTCTATTGTAGCCGGCAACTGGATTCAATATTGTTATTATGATTTCTGGTATGATCCGAGAGACGTGCTTGAGCGGGATATAATAGGCCAGATTACAAAAGTAACCGCTAAAACCACAAGCAGTCTGACAATAAAAGACAAAACATCAATGCCATATAGCCCCAATTCAAGTGTAATTCATGTGCGAAAGATAAATCCTATCAGAAATATTGGCATTGAAAATCTTGCAGTCAAACGAACGAATATCAGTTCAGGAGCAGCCGCTTGCAATTTTTATTTTTCTGGAGCAGTAAATTGTTGGATTAAGGGGATTGAGTCGAACATGACTGCCAAACATCATGTCAATGTTATATTTTCATCCCATCTTTATATTAGTAGTAGTTATTTTCATCACGCACAATACTACGATGGCAGAAATGGTGGGTACGGCGTTTTACTATATGGGAGCACAACGAATACACTTGTCGAAAATAATAGTTTTAATCATCTTCGTCACGCTCTTATTGTCGGAGGGGGAGCGAACACGAACGTTTATACATATAACTATTCACGAGATGGGTATGCAAAGGAAGATGGTATAGTGAAAAAATTAAGCGATTGCAATGTGCATGCAAAATACCCTTTTGCAAATTTATTTGAACAAAATTGGGTCGAAACGATTCACGCGGATAAATGGCATGGATTAAATGGGCCTTATAACAC